>Ga0213836_100535_pt1 | contig 30310 bp, 24 predicted proteins | sample SWPATP03_FD_160578 | JGI IMG/M metagenome (GOLD analysis project Ga0213836, IMG submission 160578) | Coastal seawater microbial communities from Marineland, Florida, United States - SWPA TP0 #3 | ecosystem: Environmental > Aquatic > Marine > Coastal | place: USA: Florida | collected 2016-08-05
CGCAGAAGGCGCCGGCGATGAACAGCAAGGTGTCGCCCGGGAAGAAAAAGAGGACCACGAGACCTGTTTCGCAGAAAATAATTGCGAACAAGACGATGTAGACATAGGTGCCGTACTCGGCCAGCAAGGTTCCCAACGTCTTATCGACATGAAGTATCATGTCGAACAATTGCATCAGATCCATAATTTTCCTAAACGGTAACAACGAATCATACCATCAAGCAGCCCCGCCAAACCGCTGCGGCGGGACGGCCCGCGCCAGTTTTTAAGGAAGTGTTAAGTTTTGCAGACAGGTCTGAATTCGCGATTACAATTACTCAACACCAACAAGAAATCGGAGCGGAGATGAACGCAGTTGCGAAGGCAGTACAGGTAGCCATGGCATTGGCCGTGCTGGGCGGTGGCGCGGCGCAGGCAGCCGCACCTGCAAAAGAGCTGGCGCCCAAGCCGAGCGTCGCCGACGTCATCAAGGAATCGAAAGCGGCCGACTGGCGCGCGCTCGATCCCGAGAACACCCTGTATATGGACTTGCCGGGCGGGCGCGTCGTGATCGAACTGGCGCCGACCTTCGCCCCGAACCACGCCGTCAACATCAAGGCGCTGGCGCGCGAAAACTACTTCGACGGCCTCGTCATCCTGCGCTCGCAAGACAATTTCGTCGTCCAGTGGGGAGACCCGGACGAGAAAAATCCGCGCCCGGTGAAAAAGGCGAAAGAAAAGCTGAAGGCCGAATTCACCGTGCCGATGAAGAACGACACGCAATTTACGCGTCTTAAAGACGTGGACGGTTACGCGCCCCAGGTCGGCCACTCGAACGGCTTCCCGGTCGGACGCGACCCGAAAGCGAAAGAAACCTGGCTCGCGCACTGCTACGCGATGGTGGGCGTGGGGCGCGACGCCGAGGCCGACAGCGGCGGCGGTACCGCCTTGTACGTCGTCACCGGCCAGGCGCCGCGCCAGCTGGACCGCAACATCACCGTGGTCGGCCGCGTCGTGTCCGGCATGCCGCTGCTGTCGACCGTGCCGCGCGGCCCGGCGCCGATGGGCTTCTTCGACAAGCCGGAAATGCAGGTGCCGATCAAGTCCCTGCGCGTCGCCGCCGATGTGCCGGAGCTTGAACGCAGCAAGTTCGAGGTGATGCGTACCGAGAGCGCGACTTACCAGAAAGTGGTCGAGGCGACGCGCAACCGCGGCGGCCCCTGGACCAAGGTCGCGGCCGGTCACGTCGACTTGTGCGCGGCGCCGATTCCGGTGCGCGAGGCGAAATAAGCACGCCGCGATGCGGGTGGGGCCAGGCGCTATAATCGCTGCATGAACGCGCCCGTCCCCACCCATCGCCCCATCCAGCAGCTGAACGACCAGCTGATCTCGCAGATCGCCGCCGGCGAGGTGGTCGAGCGGCCCTCGGCCGTGGTGAAGGAGCTGCTGGAAAACGCGCTCGACGCGGGCGCCACGCAAATCACGGTCCGGCTCGAAGAAGGCGGCGTCAAGCGCATTGCGATCAGCGACAACGGCCGCGGCATCGCGCCCGAGCAACTGCCGCTCGCACTGGCGCGCCATGCGACCTCGAAGATCACGTCGCTGACCGACCTCGAGAACGTGGCGACGCTCGGTTTTCGCGGCGAGGCGCTCGCCTCGATCGCCTCGGTCGCGGCGGTGGCGATCACCTCGAGGACAAGCGACGCGCCGCACGCCTGGGAAATCGTCGGCTCGCACCAGGGGACGGTGGCCCCCTCGTCCGGCCCCTGCGGCACCACCATCGACGTGCAAGACCTGTACTTCAATACGCCGGCGCGCCGCAAATTCCTGAAAAGCGAACAGACGGAATATGGCCACTGCGCCGAAGTCGTGCGCCGCATCGCGCTGGCGCGTCCGGACGTGTCGTTCAGCCTGACCCACAACGGGCGCACGATCGACCACTGGAACACGTGCGAGATGGCGAAACGAAGCGCCCAGATCCTGGGCAGCGATTTCGCCGAGGCGCGCCTGGCGATCGACGAAGCGGCCGGCCCCTTGCGCCTGTACGGCTATGCCGGCCTGCCGACCGCCTCGAAGGCGCGCGCCGACGGCCAGTTCTTCTACGTGAACGGGCGCTACGTGCGCGACAAGCTGCTGGTGCACGCGGTGCGCGCCGCTTACCAGGACGTGCTGCACGGCGACCGTTTTCCTTCCTACGTGCTGGCGCTGGACCTCGATCCGGCGCTGGTCGACGTCAACGTGCATCCGTCGAAGATCGAAGTGCGCTTCCGCGACAGCCGCGCGGTACACCAGTTCGTGTTCCACGCGGTGCAGCGCGCGCTCGCCGCCACCTCGGCCACCGCGCACGGCAGCACCCCGGCGCCGATCAGCGCCGCCGAGATCACGCCGACCGGCGGCTCCGACTGGCGCCGTCCGCACGAGCAGACCACGTTTGGAACGCAACTTAGTCAGCCCGTCCTGCAGACGTTTTCTCCGTCGCCCTTCCCGCCGGGCAGCCGCTGGGATGCGCCGGAAACGGGCGGCGTCGCCCAGAGCACGGCCAACTATGGCGCCCTGTTTGCGGGCTCCGCGGCCCGGCCGGCCTCGAACGCCGCCATGCCGATGCCCGCACCCTCGCCCGGGCCGAGCAACGACGACTTCCCGCTCGGCTTTGCGCTGGCCCAGCTGCACGGCATCTACATCCTGGCGCAGAACACGCGCGGCCTGGTGCTGGTCGACATGCACGCCGCGCACGAGCGCATCCTGTACGAGCAGCTGAAAAACGCGCTCGACGCCCAGGTCGAGGGCCAGGACATGCAGGTGCAGTCGCTGCTCATTCCCGTCACCTTCTTCGCCGACGCGATCGAAGTGGCCACCGCCACCGACCACCAGGACACCTTGAAGGCGCTCGGCTTCGACATCGGCGCGCTGTCGCCCACCACGCTGGCGGTGCGCGCGGTGCCGACGCTGTTGAAGAACGCCGACGCCCAGACCCTGGCGCGCGACGTGCTGCGCGACGTGCGCGAATTCGGCGGCTCGCGCGTGCTCATCGAGCGCCGCAACGAACTGCTCGGCACCCTCGCCTGCCACACGGCGGTGCGCGCCAACCGCATCCTCAGCAACGTCGAGATGAATGCGCTGCTGCGCCAGATGGAGAACACCGAGCGCGCCGACCAGTGCAACCACGGCCGCCCGACCTGGGTGCAACTCGATATCTCGGCGCTCGACAAACTCTTCCTGCGCGGCCAATAAATGACAACTGAAGCAAGCAAGCCGCTGGCGGTGGCCATCATGGGCCCGACCGCCTCCGGCAAGACCGCCGCGGCGCTGGCGATCGCGCGCGAGCGCCCGGTCGAGATCATCTCCGTCGATTCCGCCCTCGTGTACCGCGAGATGGACATCGGCACGGCGAAGCCGACGGCCGACGAGTTGGCGAGCGCGCCGCACCACCTGATCGACATCATCGACCCGCTCGACGCCTATTCGGTCATGCAGTTCAGGAACGACACGCTGCGGCTGGTGGCCGAGATCAGCGCGCGCGGCGCGCTGCCGCTGCTGGTCGGCGGCACGATGATGTATTTCAAGGGGCTGGTCGACGGCCTGGACGATTTGCCGACCGCCGACGCCGGCGTGCGCGCCGCCATCGACGAGGAAGCCGCGCGCATCGGCTGGCCCGGCATGCACGCCAAACTGCGCACGCTCGACCCCGTCACCGCCGATCGCCTGGCGCCCGCCGACGCCCAGCGCATCAACCGCGCGCTGGAAATCATCGCACTGACCGGTAAGCCGATGTCGGAGCTGCTGGCGCTGCGCGCCAAGCCCGAACTGCCGTTCAATCTCGTTTCGTTCGCGCTCGAGCCGAGCGAGCGCAGCGTGCTGCATCGACGGATCGCGCTGCGTTTCGACCAGATGCTGGGCGACTCCGACGACGAAGGCATCGTGGCCGAAGTGGCGCGCCTGCGCGCACGCGGCGACCTGAACCCGAACCTGCCTTCGATGCGCTGCGTCGGCTACCGCCAGAGCTGGGAGTACCTGGACGGGACGATCGACCGCGCGGCGCTGCGCGAAACAGGCATCGTCGCCACGCGCCAGCTCGCCAAACGCCAGCTGACCTGGCTGCGCGCGATGCCGCACCGGATCGTCATCGACTGCCTGGGACGCGACCCGACGGGGGAATTGCTGACCCATCTGAAGGGCTTGCCAAACTGACAGCGTGGCGAAAAGTCTGGTTGCTCGGCGTACACAGCCTTGACACAAGCCGCCGCGCCTTGGATAATAGCGTTCTCTTGGTGATATAGCTCAGTTGGTTAGAGCACAGCACTCATAATGCTGGGGTCGGTGGTTCAAGTCCACCTATCACCACCAAAGATTCAAGCAAATGGCTTGGCTCCTACGAGCCGGGCCATTTTGCTTTACAGTTTCGGTGATATAGCTCAGTTGGTTAGAGCACAGCACTCATAATGCTGGGGTCGGTGGTTCAAGTCCACCTATCACCACCAGATTGGAAAAGCCGCCCCGCGCAAGCGTCGGGCGGCTTTGTTTTTATCCGACGTCGCTATCCTCGTCGAGTGCGAATTCGCCGCGCTTGAACGCTTCCATCACCGCTTGCGCCTGCTGCACGAAGGACGCCGGCACCAGGATGCGCACGCCGCCCAGCGCCGGCGCCAGCAGCAAATCGGCCTGCATCAAATGGGCGTCGGCCAGGACGGCCGGAATGCCGGACGCTTCCAGGCAGCCCTGCATCAGGGCGGCATCCAGCGGCACCAGGTAACGCGCCACGATGAACAGGTCGCGCCCTGGCAGCGCTTCGATGTCGGGATGCGCGGCGAGCCAGGCATTGAGTTGCTGTTCCATGACTGCTCCTCGGGTGGATGAGCCGATCGATACACTACTTGTTTAGGCGGCGCCCCTTGCGTCGGGCACGGCCGGATTGACGACGCGCTTCGGCGCCGCCAGCGACAGCGGCCGCTCCACCAGCAGGTAGAGGCAGCCCGAGGTGAACAGGGTCACGGCGAAGAACAGCGGCAGCAGCACGACGAACAGCAGCAGCGCATGCTCGGTTAGCACGGTCGAACGCGGCACGAACATGAACAAGGCCTTCAGGGTCAGCCCGTGCAGCAGGTAATAGGAATAACTCATGTTGCCGAGCCAGCGCATCGGCGTCCAGCAGAAGACCCGCGCCAGCCAGGCCTGCGGACGCAGGAAGCAGTGCAAGCAGACCAGGAAAAAGCTCGCGAACAGCAGGCCGATTTTCACATAGCCCGTCACCGGCAGCAGGCTGCCGGCCAGGCCGATCACCAGTGCGGCCACGGCCACCACGCTTGATGGCGCGCGCACCTGGCGGCTGGCGATCGCGTCATGGATCAGCATGCCCGACATGAACATGATCATCCGGATATGTCCGGCCCCGGACACGGCGCTCCAGGCCGCCAGCGCGATCGCCGCCGCCGCAACGAGGCAGATGCGCTGCAGGTGGCTGCGCCGGCGCAGCTGGAACAAGGTCACCACCAGCGGCAGGCACAGGTAGAAGAACATCTCGTAGCTCAGCGACCATGCCACCGTGATCATCGGCTTGATGGCAAACAGTCCCGGCAACAGCAGCAGGTTGGCCGCCACGTAAGCCAGGGCGCCGCTGGCGGGAATGCTGCTCTCGCGCGGGAACACGAAGGACAGCACGCAATACACGGCGAACACGACCAGGAAGGTGGGATAGATGCGGCGGATGCGGCGCATCATGAAACCGCCGAAGCCCTGCTCGCGCGACACCAGTGTCTTGTAGATCAGGTAGCCGCTCAGCACGAAGAACAGGTCGACGCCCGTGTTGCCGATGGCGTGCACCGCATGGGCCAACTGGTCCAGGCGCGGCGTGGCCGCGATCCAGGGGCCGATCAGGGTGCAGAAATGGGTCAGGAAGACCAGCGCGACGGCGAAGCCCCGCATGCCTTCCATCGCACGCAAGTTCGTGCCCGCCACTTCGCGCGACAGCTCGAAGCGCGGCGCCAGCCATCGGGACAGGGTGAGCAGCATGGAAATAGTTATTCTAGGTAAAGGCAGACAGCTTAGCAGATTGACGAAAAAGCAAATTCCTACCGTGCAAGCAGTGCTGGCGCTACGTTTACGCTGCCAACAGGGCCGGCAGCGACGACAGCAGGTACAGGATCACCCCGATCAGTCCGCCGACGATTGTGCCATTTATGCGAATAAATTGTAAATCCTTGCCGATATTCAGTTCGATTTGTTCCGACATCTCGGCGCTGTCCCAGTTTTTCACCGTGTCGGCGATGTGCCGGGTCAGGTACACGGCGAACTCCGGCGCCGCCGCGCGCGCGGCCTGCTCCAGGTTGTCGTTGAGCGACTGGCGCAATACCGGGTCGTCGGCCAGGGTCTTGCCGAGCCAGGCGCCGGTGGCTTCCAGGCGCCGGCGCAGGGTCGAGTCGGCGCTGCCCAGGTCCGCTTTCAGCCAGGCTTTCAAATCGCCCCACAGCGATTTCAGGTAATTGTTGAGCGTGTCGTCGTTCAGCAGGTAATGCTTGATCTCTTCGCTCTTGTCCGAGAATTGCGGGTCGGTTTTCAGCCGCTCGATGAAGTCGGCAGTGAAGACGTCGAAGCGCTGGCGCAGCGGGTGATGCGGGTCATGCGCCACTTTGTTCAGGATGCCCGAGGCCAGGCGCACCGCGATATCGGCGCCCTTGCGCCCGATGAGTTCGGAGGGCAGCATTTTTTCGATGAAGGCGTATTCTTCCTTCAGCCAGTCGACGATGCCTTGCGCGATCGTCGACTGGGTGTCAACATTGTCGAGCAGTTGCGCCAGCTGGTGGATGCCTTCGTTCAGCAGCTCCTGGTGGCGCCCGCCTTTGGTCAGGCTTTCCAGGATGGTGCCGGCCGACTTCGACAGGTCGACGCTGCCGACCATCGTGTGCACGGCTTTTTTCAGGAAGTTCTGGATCGCCGCATCTTCGGTGAAATCGAGCACCCAGCTCGCCATGTGCACCAGGTAGCTGCCCATGTGTTCGGTATTCGCCGGCTTGACCAGCCAGTCGGCCACTTTTTGGGCCGGGTCGTGCTTCTGGATCAGCTTGACGATCGATTCCGTATCGAGGAATTTTTCGCGCACGAACAGCGCCAGGTTGTCCGCGATCTTGACCTTGTTGTTGGGGATGATGTTCGTGTGGTTCGAGATGATCGGAATCGGCACCCGCTTGAACAGCGCGACGACGGCGAACCAGTCGGCCAGGGCGCCGACCATCGCCGCTTCGGCAAACGCTTTCAGCAGGCCCGTCCACCAGCCGGGGGGCAGGAAGAAACTCAGCACGAACAGCAGCGCCGCGCCGACGAAGAATCCCAGCGCCAGCCGCTTCGATTTGTCGAGTTCGATTTCCTTGGTCATGCCGCTCCCGGTAGCTCATCGTTACCGGAGCAATCCTATATGACTTGGGCAGATTTCAGCGATTCGATTGCCTCTTGCGGCCAGCCCCAGTCGCGCAATACCGCGGCGCTGTGTTGCCCGGGCGTGGCCGCGGCCTCGCCCGCGACAGGTGCGGTGCGGCTGAAACGCGGCGCCGGCGCCGGCTGGGTCACGCCGTCGATCTCGATGAAGGCGCATCGTACCTGGTTGTGCGGGTGCAGCGGCGCTTCCGCCATGTCGAGCACGGGCGCGACGCAGGCGTCCGTGCCTTCCAATAGCGCGCACCAGTCGTCGCGGTTTTTTGTCGCGAACAGCGCGGCGAATTTCAGCTTCAGGTCGGGCCAGCGCTTCTGGCTCCACTGCTTGGCGAACTCGGGATCGGTGGCGCCGGAGAGCGCCAGCAGCTGGGCATAGAACTGCGGCTCGATCGCGCCCACCGACAGGAATTTGCCGTCCGCGCAGGCGTACGTGTCATAGAAAGGCGCGCCGCCATCGAGCATGTTCGCTTCGCGCTGGCCGTTCCAGGAACCGAAGGCGCGCAGGCCGTACATCATCGCGCCCAGCAGGGCCGCGCCATCGGTCATCGCGGCGTCGACCACCTGGCCTTTGCCGGAGCTGCGCGCTTCGAGCGCCGCGCAGACCACGCCGAAGGCCAGCATCATGGCGCCGCCGCCGAAGTCGCCGACCAGGTTCAGGGGCGGGCTTGGCGGCGTGTCGGCACGGCCCATCGCGTGCAGCATGCCGGACAGGGCGATGTAATTCAGGTCGTGACCGGCCGCCTGCGCCAGCGGGCCGGTCTGGCCCCAGCCGGTGATGCGGCCGAAGACGAGTTTCGGATTGCGCGCCTGGCAGGCGTCGGGGCCGAGGCCGAGGCGTTCCATCACACCGGGGCGGAAGCCCTCGATCAGGATGTCGGCCTGTTCGACCAGCTGCAGCACGACTTCGCGCGCTTGCGGCTGTTTCAGGTCGAGCGCGAGCGAGCGGCGCCCGCGCGCCATGACGTCGAATTTCGTGCCCAGCATCGGGAACGGGTTGTCGGCGCCGGGCTTGGCTTTACGGTCGATGCGGATCACCTCGGCGCCCATATCGGCCAGCATCATGGCGGCGAAGGGGCAAGGGCCGATGCCGACCATTTCGATGACTTTGATTCCTGCTAACGGACCTGGCACGCAGTGCTCCTTATAGCGATCGGGCGATGATCTCTTTCATGATCTCGTTGGCGCCGCCGTAGATGCGCTGCACCCGGGCGTCGACGTACATCTGGGCGATCGGGTATTCGAGCATGTAGCCGTAGCCGCCGAAGAGCTGCACGCACTGGTCGACGACCTTGCATTGCAGGTCGGAGATCCAGTACTTCGCCATCGAGGCGCGCACCGCGTCCATGCGCCCGGCCAGCATGTCTTCCACGCAGCGGTCGATGAAGATGCGGGCGACCGTCGCGTCGGTCTTGATCTCGGCCAGCACGAAGCGCGTGTTCTGCATCTCGATCAGGGCCTGGCCGAAGGCGCGGCGCTCTTTCGTGTGTTCGACCGTGAGCCTCAATGCGCGCTCGATCGCCGCCACGCCGGCCACGCCGATGATGGTGCGTTCATAGGGCAGTTCCGTCATCAGCTGGGCGAAGCCCCTGCCCTCCTCGCCACCGAGCACACCCTCGAAGGCCACGTGGGCGTCGTCGAAGAACAGCTCGCAGGTGTCCTGCCCCTTCTGCCCGACTTTTTCGAGGATGCGCCCGACCCGATAGCCCGGGTTGTTCCTGGTCTCGACCAGCATCAGCGAGATGCCCTTGGCGCCGCCCGCCGGATCGGTCTTTGCGACGACCAGCACCAGGTCGGCCAGGTAGCCGTTCGAGATGAAGGTCTTCGAGCCGTTGATGCGGTAGCCCTCAACGCCCTTCATGGCCGTGGTGCGGATGCCCTTCAGGTCGGAGCCGGCGCCCGGTTCCGACATGGCGATGGCCGCGATCATGTCGCCGCTGGCCAGCTTGGGCAGGTAGCGCTGCTTCTGTTCTTCCGTGCCCTGGTTCAGCAGGTAGTGGGCGACGATGGCGTGCACGTGCAAGCCGAAGGCCATGTCGCCGGCGTAGCCGAGTTCTTCGAAGACGACCGCCATGTGGGCGAAATCGCCGCCCGAGCCGCCGTAGGCTTCGGGGATGTCGGCCGCCAGCAGGCCCATCTCGCCGGCCCGGGTCCAGAGTTCCCGGTCGACGTGCTGCTGCTGGCGCCAGCGCTCGCCGTGGGGCGCGATTTCGCTGGCGACGAAGCGGCGCACGGCGTCGCGAAAGCTTTCGAGTTCCGGGTTCATCCAGGAGGGGGCGATGTCCATGCTCATCTCACGCCGCCTGGTAGAGGGTCACGACGCAGGCGCCGCCCAGGCCCAGGTTATGCTGCAGGGCCGTGCGCGCACCGTCCACCTGGCGCGCGCCGGCGCTGCCGCGCAGCTGCTGGGTCAGTTCGAAACACTGGGCCAGGCCCGTGGCGCCGAGCGGATGGCCTTTCGACAGCAAGCCGCCCGAAGGATTCGTGACGACCTTGCCGCCATAGGTGTTGTCGCCATCCGTGATGAATTTGTCGGCGCCGCCTTCCGGGCACAGGCCGAGGGCCTCGTAGGTGATCAGTTCGTTGTGGGCGAAGCAGTCGTGCAGTTCGATCACGTCCAGGTCATCCGGGCCGATGCCGGCTTGGTTGTAGACCTTGTCGGCGGCCTCGCGGCTCATTTCGTAGCCGACCAGGCGCATCATGTCGCCCGCCTCGAAGGTGCTGGCGCGGTCGGTCGTCATGGCCTGGGCGGCGATGAAGACGTCGCTGCGCAGGCCGCGCTTTTTCGCGAAGCTTTCCGAGACCAGCACCGCGGCGGCGGCGCCGCAGGTCGGCGGGCAGGCCATCAGGCGCGTCATCACGCCCGGCCAGATCATCGGTGCGTCGAGCACGGCCTGGGCCGTGACTTCCTTCCTGAACAGCGCCAGCGGATTGTTCGCGGCATGGCGGCTGGCCTTGGCGCGGATCTCGGCGAAGGCCTTCAGCGGCGTGCCGTATTTTTCCATGTGCGCGAGACCCGCGCCGCCGAAGTAGCGCAGCGCCAGCGGGATCTCGGGCTTGCCGACCAGGCGGTCGGTGACGGCGTCGAAATCGTCGAAAGGCGCGGGGCGGTCGGTGAAGATGGAACCGAGTGCGCCGGGACTCATCTGCTCGAAGCCGAGCACCAGCACGCAGTCGGCGGCGCCGCTGGCGATCGCCTGGCGCGCCAGGAACAGGGCGGTGGAGCCGGTCGAACAGTTGTTGTTGACGTTGACGATAGGGATGCCGGTCATGCCGACGCCGTACAGCGCCTTCTGGCCGCAGGTCGAGTCGCCATACACATAGCCGACATAGGCCTGTTCGATGTCGGCGTAGTCGACGCCGGCGTCCTGCAGCGCAGCGCGCGTGGCCTCGCCCGCCATCAGGTGGTAGGGGGCGCTGGCGCCCGGCTTGGCGAACGGGATCATGCCCACGCCGGTGACGAATACCTTGCTCATGCTGTCTCCTGTTATGCGCTGCGCGCTTTATCGAAACGATTATAGCCAGCCATTGCGGGCGTAAACGGGACAGTCTTCCGAGACCTCCCTCTATTTTCCTGCCATGTTGCCATCGTCGCTTATACTGGTGTGATTCCACCTTGATAAGGAGCCGTCCTGCATGCATCATGAACTCAGCCTGATCACCACCATCGCCGCCGCCCTCGGCTTCGGCCTCCTGTTCGGCATGCTCGCCGTGCGCCTGAAACTGCCGGCGCTGGTCGGCTACCTGGCCGCCGGCATCGTCATTGGCCCCGCCACGCCGGGCTTCGTCGCCGACGTCGGACTGGCCTCGCAACTGGCCGAGATTGGTGTGATGCTGCTGATGTTCGGGGTCGGCCTGCACTTCTCGCTGCGCGACCTGCTCGACGTCAAGAAGATCGCTCTGCCCGGCGCGGTGCTGCAGATCGCCGTGGCCACGGCGATGGGGATCGGCCTGGCGCACTTGTGGGGCTGGAGCCTGGGAGCGGGACTGGTGTTCGGGCTGGCGCTGTCGGTGGCCAGTACCGTGGTGCTGCTGCGCGCCCTGGAGGGCCTCGGCATCCTCGATTCGATGAACGGGCGCATCGCCGTCGGCTGGCTGGTGGTGGAAGACCTGGTCACGGTGCTGGTGCTGGTGCTGCTGCCGGCGCTGGCCGGCCCGCTGGGCGGCAAAGGCGTCGGCGGCGACAGTTCGCTCTGGTACGCGCTGGGCAAAACCCTGCTCCAGGTCGGCGCCTTCGTCGCCTTCATGCTGATCGTCGGCCGTAAACTCTTCCCCTGGTTCCTGTGGAAGGTCGCCAAGACCGCCTCGCGCGAATTGTTTACGCTGGCGGTGATTGCCGCCGCCGTCGGCATCGCGTATGGCTCGTCCGAGCTGTTCGGCGTCTCGTTCGCGCTGGGGGCCTTCTTCGCCGGCATGGTGCTGCGCGAGTCCGACCTCTCGCACCGCGCCGCCGAAGAATCGCTGCCGCTGCGCGACGCCTTCTCGGTGCTGTTCTTCGTCTCGGTCGGCATGCTGTTCGATCCGAGCGTGCTGGTGGAGAGCCCGTTCAAGGTGCTGGCGGTGGTACTCGTGATCATCTTCGGCAAGTCGCTGGCGGCCATGCTGCTGGTGCTGGCCTTGCGCTATCCACTGAATACGGCGATCACGGTGTCGGCCAGCCTGGCCCAGATCGGCGAGTTCTCGTTCATCCTGGCGGCGCTCGGCATTTCGCTGGAACTGATGCCGAAGGAAGGGCAAAGCCTGATCCTGGCCGGCGCCATCATCTCGATCGCGGTCAATCCGCTGCTGTTCAAGGCGATCGAGCCGCTGCAGCGCTGGCTGCGCGCCAACTCGGAGGCGGTGCGCAAGCTCGAAGCCTCGCCCGATCCGCTGGCCGAACTGCCGATGACGGTGGAGCAGGAGCACCTCACCGGCCAGGTGGTGCTGGTCGGTTACGGCCGCGTGGGACGGCGCATCGCCGACGAGCTGACGGCGCAGGGCGTGCACTACGTCGTGGCCGAACAGAACCGCGAACTGGTCGAAGCGCTGCGCCGCCGCGACCAGCCGGCCGTGGTCGGCAATGCGGCCGAACCGGCGGTGCTGATCCAGGCCCACATCGCCCGCGCGGCGGTGCTGGTGATCGCCACGCCCGACACCTTCCACGTGCGCAAAATGGTGGAGACGGCGACCATGCTCAATCCTGCCATTCGCTGCGTGGTGCGCACGCATAACGAGGAAGAAGCGATCCTGCTGCGCAAGGACACCGGCGGCAAGGTCTTCATTGGCGAGCAGGAGCTGGCGGGGAGCATGACGCGGTATGTGATGGAGACCTTGAAGGACAAGGAACACGCGCATTGACCCTGCGCGGCCGCGCATAAAAAATGCCCGCTGGCGCATCACGCGCAGCGGGCATTTTTCCTGGGCTCAGGTTCAGGCCGCGACCATCTCTCCGGTCTCCGAGCACAGCTTCAGGTTCGCCTGGCGCGGCGCGAAGGTCAGCAGCTCCTTGTGCTCTTCCAGCAGCGCGAACACGGCGTCCTTCGACAGCACGTACTGCTCGAGCAGCGTGTCCTTGAGCGACTCGATCAGCGCGCGGTAGTCGCGCATCGCGCCCAGCGTGTAGCTGTAGAGTTCATCGGCCTTCTCTTCCATCTGGCGCAGCGTGTGTTCGCCGCTGGCGTCGTTTTTCAGCTGGCTGTAGTCGATCTTCGAGCGCGAGTACATCGACAGGCGGTTGACCATCAGGTTGAGCATCTTCGTGACTTTTTCGATGTCGTTCTGGGCGCCGACCGAGATGCCGCGGGCGCCGTAGAACAGCTCTTCGGCCGCCATGCCGCCATACAGGCCGACCACGTCGCGCTCGAGCTCTTCCAGTGTGCGCAGCGACATGTCGTCACCCGACTGCAGCACGTAACCGAGCGCGCCGATCTTCGAGACCGCCTCCGTGCTGATCTTCAGCAGGTGCGATTTTTCCTTCACTTCGTCCAGCGACAGGCCGGCGCGCAGGTGCGGGTCGATCTGCATGAAGAAGTGACCCAGTTCGTGCAGGGCGATGCGCTCGCGCTGCTTGTGCTTTTCGGCGGTCGTGGCGCGGTCGGTCAGGCCGATCGTGGCGCGCTCGTAGGCACGGAACAGCAGGTCCGTATTGATGATCGTCTTTTCCTGGATCGACAGCATCGAGGCGCGTTCGACCACGGTTTCCAGCAGGGCCGGGCTGAGGTTCTGCGTCATCTCGGCCACCTGGTCCAGGTCGAGGTCGTTGTAGTCGACCAGGCCCTCTTTTTTACGCGACAGGAAGCTGCGCAGCAGTTCGCGGCGCTCGGCCTTGTTCGGCAGGCGGAAGTTGATCTTCACCGAGAAGCGGCGCAGCATCGCTTCGTCCATCTCGCTCGAGGCGTCGTCGAAGTTCGAGGCGACCACCCAGATCACGCCCTGGCCCTTGTCGCTTTTCACGCCGTCGAGCAAACCGAGCAGGGTGTTGGCGGTGTCGTCTTCCCACTTCTTTTCGCTGCGGCCGCGCGGCATGAACAGGCTTTGCGCTTCATCGAGGAAGATGATGCACTTGCCCTTGGCGCACGCCTTGCGGTACAGGGCGTTCAAGGCTTTCGAGCCGCCGCCGACATAGCCCGATTCGAGCGCCGAACCGGAGGCCTGGATCAGCGGCATGTCGAGGCGCTTGGCCAGGTAACCGACCAGTTTGGTTTTACCGGTGCCGGCAGGCCCGGTCAGCATCACGTTGAACGGCTTGTCGATGTTGTGCGAAGCGTATTCGTCGCGGTTGCGGATCATGTCTTCGAGGTGCAGCACTTCCTGCTTGATGTCGTCCATGCCGATCAAGTCGTCCATGCTGCCCTTGAGCTTGTCCGGCATGATCATCGTCGCGCTCGCACCCATGCCCGGGATGCCGAACTTCAGGCAGTACACGATCAACAGCAGCAGCACGATCTCGAAGGCGTGGCGCTTGAGGAAATCGGCGGCATCGGCGCCGACCGAACCGCCTTCGTCAAGCACCGCCTTGTGCGTGGCGAGGAATTCGTCCTTGGCGATCGAATACGGGATGGCGTTCTTGAGCAGCACTTCGCGTTCGAGCGAGAGGTGCGAGGTGCTCGGCACCTTGACCACGTGCAGCGCCGGCGCGTGCTTGAACTTGAAGACATAGCGTGGCGACTCCGACAGCGGCTTGGCCACCATCAGGTAATCGAGCTTGTCTTTCTGGTCTGCCAGGCGCGTGATTTCGGAAATGTCTTGCGAATGCACGACCGGGCTCGGGTCCTGCGGCGCATCGGCCGAATAGATGGCGATGCCGGTGACGGCGCCCATCAGGACGGCGGCGGCGATGCGCACATATACATTCTTAAACGCAATTTGAAGTCGGGAAAAATTGGGCATGTTCGGGACTCTACTATTGTATGGATGCGCGTATGCGACAGTGCAATCAGCGGTTGCCATCCCGAATACGGCTGTCGGAAAGGCGGCGGTTTCTTGGAAGCCGTGATATGTCGAACATATGAGTTCGACATCGTTTTGATGCCCTAGGGCAATAGGTATGGAGAGACTATACCCGTAAAGAAAACCGAGATGTATACGCCAGGCTTAAAATTTCTTGATCGGTCGCATAGCTGGAAAACCTGACAACGCTATTGATTGCCAGCTTGGCAAAAAAAGCAGCCTAAGGCGTGGTCATTGTGGAAAACAGTTAATACAGTTTCAAGAAATTTGCCCTCTAAGCATAATTTTTTGATATTCCCGGATGGAGGGGTTGTCGCATTTCTTTCACATCCCGTGGCGGCCCGTTGCGGGCATCGCACTGACGCGGTTGCGGGAAATTTTGTATGGCACGCTCAGGGGCCGGGCGGCGCCGAGGCAGGCTCCTTGCACAGCGCGTACAGCTTGCACAAGGTATTCCAGTTACGTGAGGTGGTGGTGTCGCCCAGCTGTTTGCCGAGCGTCGTCGCCGCCGCACTGGCCAGTACGCCCTCCGGGCACCAGACGTAGGCCGCGCGCTGGCCGACGGCGAGCGCCTCGTCGCCCCAGCTGCGCTCGCACAGGGGCGCGACGGCGGCGCGCATGGCCGGATCGCCCAGGATGAATACCAGCAGGCGCGCATGGTCGGTCGCCTGCGGCAGCAAGGTGTTCTCGGCCAGCACGGTGGCCAGCTCCTCGCTGACCAGCACCATGACGCGCGCCGCGACACCGAGCTTGAGCACGAGCTGCTCTTCGATGGCGGCCGCAGCGACGCCGGGGTCGACGCCGTCGGCCGTGAACACGACATTACCGCTGTTGAGGACGCTACGCGCATCGCGGTAGCCGAGCTCCTCGATCAGGGCGCGCAGATCGGCCATGGCCACGCGCTTGGCGCGGCCGACATTGATCCCGCGGATCAGGGCGATATAGCGTTGACTTGTCATGCAGCCATGTTACCGCCCCGTCGAACGGGGCGGCTAACGCTTATTTGAGCAAGCCTTCGTCGCGCATGGCCTGCTGCACGGCCGGGCGCGCTGCGATGCGGGCGCGGTACTCGCCCAGCACCGGCCAGTCGGCCAGGCTCAGCTTCACGACATCGGCCCAGCCAAGCACCGTAAACAGGTAGGCGTCGGCCACGCTGAAGCGCGTTTCCAGGTAGTCGCGGCCCGCAAGCTGTGCGGCGACGTAGTCCAGGCGCAGGCCCAGCATCTTGCGTCCATGGGCTTTCATGTCGTCGGTCGCCGCCGGGTTGAACAGCGGGCTGTAGTTCTTGTGCAGTTCGGACGAAATAAAGCTCAACCAGGCAATCACCTTGTAGCGCGCGACGTCGCCTACCGGCGGCAACAGGCCCGCAGCGGGCGCCAGGTCGGCCAGGTACTGGACGATGGCCGCGCCTTCGGTCAGCACGGTGCCGTCATCGAGCGCCAGTGCCGGCACATAGCCTTTCGGATTGATGGCGCGGAAATCCTCGCCGGCGGCCGTCTTCTTTTCGCGCAGGTCGACGCGCTCGGCAGTGAAGTCCAGGCCTGCTTCGCGCAGGACGATGTGGGGGGAGAGCGAGCAGGCGCCGGGGCTGAAGTACAGTTTCATGGGTGTCCTTGATCTGATGGTGAACGATACGCCAGGCATGCTCGACTGACATGTCCGGCGGAGCCCCGCGAGAATACAATAATCGGCACGGGCTTGCTTGGGACGGCGCAAGCGGGGCCGGCGGCAGGACTGCGGGAAGAAGGGAGGAGACCGTGGCGCACGCACCTGGCGCACGACGGATCAGAATAACGAGGAATGGGAACGGCAACGCATCCGGCAGGCCCACGCCGGCGGGACGCGAAAAAAATGCAGCGGGCGCGGCGTCGCTCAGGACGCCGGGCCGCTGCCTGGCTGCACCGAAGGCAAGGCAGTGGAGACTGCCATGCCATCGGTATTAATGCGCATAGTTGCCGGAGGTCGAAGGCGTTGCTTCGTTGTTCTGCGCTGCGTTCTGCTGCTGTTGCGCGGCGGCTGCTGCGGCTGCTGCCTTCTCTTCTGGCTTTGGACGGCCTTGGGCGTCGGACAGGCGGTATTTGGTGCGGCGGTCGCCCATCAGGTCGCGCAGGTCGCGGATGCTCATGCCGGTGACTTCGTGCATGCGGATCAGCAGCGAAGCGCCGACCGGCAGGCGGTGGTGGCGAATCTTGCTGATGACAGGGGGCGCCACCTCGAGCATGCGCGACAGGGCCGCGTCATTCTTCAGCTGCATCTTGCCCAGCAAGATATCGAGCAGGTGGTTGGGGTTGTAGCTTTCCTGCGATGACAAAGCATGGTGTGCCATGATGTTTTACCTCGTAAAGTGAATGAAATAATTCTGTTACGAACTTTGTTAAGGACTACCTTTCGTCAACATAAGTTCCCGGAAACGCTCTTGGCCATTAAACAGAACGAGTCTGAGTCCTAGCTTAAAAACAATGCCGGCGTACATGCGTGCTGCTTAACACTCCCCAAACGCACTTGTCTTTCAAACAAATTATCAGACCCTTATGGAGCCAGCGTGTTCGTTATGACCACATGACGCATTGTTCGAAATCAAGCTAACGTACGGAAAGCTTGTCACATAAGCATTTCAACACATGGGGATAATTTGTGGCGCACGCAAGAGATTTCTTTTACTAATTTGTGTGAAAGAATTCGAACAGAAGGCATTGATTTACAACAGGAAAGATATTGGGCAAACCCTGACTCTGCCTTAGCCGCCGCAGTTTGATTCCTGCGTGCAATTTAACAATCTGATTAGAATGACAATCGTTTCGCGTCCTGCAACAGTTGATTCCTGATTGCACGCAATCTCGCCTTGATGTCCCTCGCATTTTGGTAAATGAGGGTGAATTACGGTAAACTCGCTTGTCGCCTTGTCAAAGCCCCCCGCCCTCCTTTCCCGTAAGCACTCATGCAGAAAAAAGTATTTATCAAGACCTTCGGTTGCCAGATGAACGAGTACGACTCGGACAAGATGGCAGACGTCCTCGGCGCATCCGACGGCCTTGTGCGCACCGACACACCGGACGATGCCGACGTCATCCTCTTTAATACTTGTTCTGTACGAGAAAAGGCGCAGGAAAAAGTATTTTCCGACCTGGGCCGCCTGCGCGCCTTGAAACGCGAGCGTCCCGACCTCATCATTGGTGTAGGCGGATGCGTGGCTTCACAGGAAGGCCAGGCGATCGTCAAGCGCGCGCCGCATGTGGACATGGTGTTCGGCCCGCAAACCCTGCACCGCCTGCCGCAGATGATCCGCGATCGCCGCAGCAGCGGCACGGCGCAAGTCGACATCAGCTTTCCGGAAATCGAGAAGTTCGACCATTTGCCGCCGGCCAAGGTCGACGGCCCGGTGGCCTATGTCTCGATCATGGAAGGCTGCAGCAAGTATTGCAGTTACTGCGTCGTCCCTTACACCCGCGGCGAAGAGGTATCGCGCCGTTTCGAGGACGTACTGACGGAAGTTGCCGGGCTGGCCGCCCAGGGCGTGAAGGAAATCATGCTGCTGGGCCAGAACGTGAATGCTTACCGCGGCCCGATGGAAAGCGGCGAGAGCGCCGATTTCGCGCTGCTGCTCGAATATGTTGCCGCCATTCCCGGCGTCGAGCGCCTGCGCTTCGTCACCAGCCACCCGAAGGAGTTCACCCAGCGCCTGATCGACGCCTATGCCACGATCCCGCAACTGGTGAACCACCTGTATTTGCCGGTGCAGCACGGTTCCGACCGCATCCTCGGCGCCATGAAGCGCGGCTACACGGGTTTGGAGTACAAATCGATCATTCGCCGCATCCGTGCGGTACGCCCGGACATCGCGATCTCGTCCGATTTCATCGTGGGCTTCCCCGGTGAGACGGACGCCGATTTCGAGGCCATGATGAAGCTGGTGCAGGATGTCGGCTTCGATAACAGTTTCAGCTTTATTTTCAGCAAGCGCCCCGGCACGCCGGCCGCGAACCTGGAAGACGATACCCCGCACGAGGTCAAGCTGGCGCGCCTGCAGCGCCTGCAAGCCCTGATCGATGCCAACACCCGCAAGTACAGCGCGGCCATGGTCGGCACGGTGCAGCGCGTGCTCGTCGAGGGGCCGTCGAAGAAAGATCCGTCCGTACTGCAAGGCCGCACCGAGAGCAACCGGGTGGTCTTGTTCGCTCCAGGCGCTGTGGGCGACGCGCTGATCGGCCAGCTGGCCGACGTGCGCGTCACCGAGAGCCTGGATTATTCATTGCGCGGCGAACTCGTCGCCAATCTCGATACGATTGCCCTAGCCAGTTGAAAACACAACCCTCCCAGCCGTCCTATTTCATTCCCGAGCCGCTCGATAACACGCGGCTTGCCCACCTGTGCGGTCCGCTCGACGAGAACCTGCGCCAGATCGGCGCGGCGCTCGACGTGACCATCTTCCGGCGCGGCGAGAAATTCATCGTCAGCGGCGCCAACGCCGAGCGCGCAGTCGAACTGCTCGAGCGTTTCTATGCGGTCGCCAACAAGCTCGTGCCGATCGAGGAAGTGCAGCTGGCCCTGGTCGAGCAGCGCGCGGGCCTGCGCCCGAGCATCGACGGCCAGGACGCCAAGACCGAGATCGCCCCCGAGGTGGCCGCAGAAGGCATGGACGAATCCGAACTCGTCAGCCCGATGCTGAAAACCCGCCGCAGCGACCTGCGCGGACGCACGCCGCACCAGATCCAGTACCTGAAGGCCGTGCTCGAGCATGACATCAGCTTCGGTATCGGCCCGGCCGGCACCGGCAAGACCTACCTGGCCGTGGCCTGCGCGGTCGATGCGCTGGAACGCGACGCCGTGAAACGCATCATCCTCACGCGGCCGGCGGTCGAAGCGGGCGAACGCCTCGGCTTCTTGCCGGGTGACATGAGCCAAAAGGTCGATCCTTACCTGCGCCCGCTGTACGACGCGCTCTACGACCTGCTCGGCTTTGACCGCACGCAAAAGCTGTTCGAGAAGCAGGTGATCGAGATCGCCCCGCTGGCCTATATGCGCGGCCGCACCCTGAACCACGCCTTCGTGATCCTCGACGAGGCGCAGAACACGACCGTCGAACAGATGAAGATGTTCCTGACGCGTATCGGTTTCGGCAGCAAGGCCGTGGTGACGGGCGACGTCACCCAGGTCGACCTGCACAAGACCCAGCGCAGCGGCCTGGTCGACGCCATGCACGTGCTGAAAGACGTGCGCGGCATCGCATTCACGCAATTCTCGAGTGCCGACGTGGTGCGCCACCCGCTGGTGGGCCGCATCGTCGATGCCTATGAAAAATCGAACGCCGTCCTGGAAATGGGCGCCCTGCCAAAACCAACTCCTGTCCGCAATGCAAGAAAAAAACCATCCGCTTGACCTCGACGTCCAGTACCCGGACGCCCGCCTGGAATCGACCCTGACACCGGAACTGGTGGAGCGCTGGGTGCGCGCCACTTTATTGGGGCCGGCCGAACTGACGATCCGCTTCGTCGACAGCGCCGAGGGCCAGACCCTGAACCGCGATTACCGCGGCAAGGATTATGCGACCAATGTGCTCACCTTTGCCTACAACGAAGGCGAAGAGCTGGGCGAGGACGAGCCGACCCAGGCCGACATCATCCTGTGCACGGACGTGCTGCAGAGCGAAGCGGCGGAGCAAAAGAAGACGGTCGAGGAACACGCGGCGCACCTGGTGGTGCACGGCGTCCTGCATGCCCAGGGGTATGACCACGAGCATGACGAGGAAGCGGAAGAGATGGAACAGTTCGAGCGCGACATCATGGAAGTGCTCGGCTATCCCGATCCGTATGCGGAAGAATAAGGCTTGAAATACTGAAAAACCGGCGCGGGCGACCAGTCACCCTCGCCGGTTTTTTTACGCCTTCTTGAGCTGGTCGCCGATCGGCAACTTGCGAATCCGCTTGCCCGTTGCCGCGAACACGGCGTTCGCCAGCGCCGGCGCGATGCCTGCCGTGCCCGGCTCGCCGATGCCGCCCGGCTCATCCTTGCTGGTGACGATGTGCACCTCGACCTGCGGCGCTTCGTTGATGCGCATCATGCGGTAGTCGCCGAAGTTGGTTTGCTGCACCCGTCCCTTGTCGATCGTGATCTCGTTCCACAAGGCCGCCGTGGCGCCGAAGATGATGCCGCCTTCCATCTGCGCGACGATGGTGTCGGGATTGATCGCCTGGCCGCAGTCGACCGCGCACACGACCCGGTGCACACGCACGTCGCCGTCCGCGCCGACCGAGACTTCCGCTACCTGCGCCATATAGCTGCCGAAGGCGAACTGGGTCGATACGCCGCGCCCGACCTTGCGCCCCGCGATCGGCTTCAGGGGCTGGCCCCAGCCGGCCTTCTGGGCCGCCAGGTTCAGCACGGCCAGCGTGCGCGGCGATTTGTCGAGCAAGGCGCGGCGGAAGACGACCGGATCCTGCTTCGACGCCTGCGCCAGCTCGTCGATGAAACTTTCGACCACGAACACGTTGTGGGTCGGCCCGACGCCGCGCCAGAAGGCCGTCGGCACGCCCGCCGGTTCATGGCGCACGTATTCCACGCGCATGTCGGGGATCGTGTACTGCAGCTCGGCCGCGCCCTCCACCGCATCCGGGTCGACGCCGTTCTTGACGGCCGGCGGCGCGAAGCGCGACATGATCGACGAGCCCGTCACGCGATGGAACCAGGCCGCCAGATGGCCCTTGTCGTCCAGGCGCGCCGCCAGGCGGTCCACATAATACGGACGGAACATGTCGTGCTGGATGTCTTCCTCGCGGGTCCAGATGAATTTCACCGGGCCCTTGGTCAGTTTCGCGAACGCCACCGCCTGGATCACGTAGTCGACTTCCAGGCGGCGTCCGAAACCGCCGCCCAGGTAATAATTGTGAACCTTGACTTTCTCGACCGGGATGCCGGCCACCTTGGCCGCCGCGCCCTGCGCCAGCGCCGGCACTTGCGTGCCGACCCAGAGGTCGCAGCCGTCGGCGCGCAAGTCGACCGTGCAATTCATCGGCTCCATGGTCGCGTGGGCCAGGAAGGGCATTTCGTACACCGCCTCGATCTTGCGGCCGCCCGCCAGGTCGAGCGCCTTGATGGCGTCGCCGGTGTTTTTCGCCACCGCGCCCGCGCCTGCCGACACCTTCATCATGTCGCTCACAATGCCGGCCAGCGACACCTGGCTGTTGGCGCCATCGTCCCAGCGCGGTGCAGCCGCCGCCAGGCCCTGCTTCGCCGCCCAGAAGTGGTCCGCGACGACCGCCACCGCGCCCTCCAGGCGCAGCACCTGGCGCACGCCCTTGACGGCCATGGCCTTGGCCTCGTCGACGGTGACCAGCTTGCCGCCGGTCACGGGCGACGCGGCCACGGCGGCAATCCCCATGTTCGGCAGGCGCGCGTCGATGCCGAACTGGGCTTCGCCATTGGTCTTGACGACCGAATCCATGCGCTTCATCGACTTGCCGATCAGCACGTACTGCTCCGGCGCCTTCAGCTTGACGTTTTTGGGCAGCTCCATCTTCGAGGCCGCATCGACCAGCTCGCCGAAGTGGGCCGAGCGGCCGGACGCCTGGTGGCGGACAGAACCGGCCACGACCTGCAGCTCCTTGGTATCGACATTCCAGTTCTTAGCGGCAGCGGCGACCAGCACGCTGCGCACCATGGCGCCCGCTTCGCGCAGCGGCTTCCAGGCGCCGCGCACCGAGGTCGAACCACCCGTCACCTGGCCGCCCAACAAAGGATCGGCGTACAGCTCGTTATTGGCCGGCGCCTGTTCCAGCTTGACCTTGGAGAGGTCGGCCCCGAGTTCCTCGGCCAGCAGCATCGGCATCGAGGTAAACGTGCCCTGCCCCATCTCGACCTTGTGGATGATCAGGGTGACGATGCCGGCGCGGTCGATGCGGATGAAGGCGTCGCGCGCCAGGCCGGCCGGGGTGTCGGAATGCTCGGTCGATGCCTGGCCCACGGCTTTTTCGGAGGGCACGTCCTTGCGGTCGCTGTCCTTGTTGCAGCCGAACAGGGAAAAGCCGAACAGCAGGCCGCCGCCGGCGGTGGCGCCGAGTTGCATGAAGCGGCGGCGCGAAGTCGGAACTGGCGTGGTTTTATGCTGGCTCATGTGCGCTCTCTTTATTTGGCAGCGGCGATCTTGATCGCCTGGCGGATGCGCCCATAGGTGCCGCAGCGGCAAATGTTGCCGGACATCGCATTGTCGATGTCGGCGTCGCTCGGCTTCGGTGTCGTTTGCAGCAAGGCGGTGGCCGACATGATCTGGCCAGACTGGCAATAACCGCATTGCACCACGTCGATCTGGCGCCAGGCGTCCTGCACCTTGGCGCCGACCGGGTCCTGGCCAATGGCCTCGATGGTGACGATCTTCTTGCCCGCCGCGGCTGAGACCGGCGTTACGCAGGAGCGGATCGGCTGGCCGTCGAGGTGCACGGTGCAGGCGCCGCACAGGGCCTGGCCGCAGCCGAACTTGGTGCCGGTGAGGCCTGCCACGTCGCGCAGCACCCACAGCAGGGGCATGTCGTCGGGCACGTCAAGGTTGGTGGTGGTGCCGTTGATGGTGAGGGCGGGCATGGGGTATTTCCTTTGCTTTTTGACCAATTGAAACATGATAAAGCAAGCCCGGCCGATGCGCTGACCGCCATGCTGCGCGGCGGACGGGCGCGCTTTTGGTGTATGCTACGCCCATCGCAACAACGGCTTCACGCCAACTATGCCCGAGTATCCCGCTGACGTCCGACCGGACGCCAAACCCCACAGGTCGCTCTTCGAACGACTGACCGCATTCATCTCCCCCGAGCCAGAAAACCGCACCGAGCTGCTTGAAGTGCTGCACGAAGCACACGAGCGCAACCTGATCGACGCCGACGCCCTGTCGATGATCGAAGGTGTGTTCCAGGTCTCCGACCTGTCGGCGCGCGACATCATGGTGCCCCGTTCCCAGATGGACGTGGTCGACATCACCGATCCGATCGAGGAGTGGCTGCCGATCGTGCTGGAAACCCAGCACTCGCGCTTCCCCGCCATCGAAGGCGAGCGCGACAAGGTCGTCGGCATCTTGCTGGCCAAGGATTTGCTTCGGTATTACTCCGAGAAGACCTTCGACGTGCGCGCCATGCTGCGCCCGGCAATCTTCATTCCGGAATCGAAACGCCTGAACGTGCTGCTGCGCGATTTCCGCGCGAACCACAACCACATGGCCATCGTCGTCGACGAGTACAGTGGCGTGGCCGGCCTGATCACGATCGAAGACGTGCTCGAGCAGATCGTCGGCGACATCGAAGACGAATACGATTTCGACGAGGAAGAAGACAATGTCTTGTCGGTCAAGGAAGGCCAGCAAGGTCCGCGCTGGCGCGTCAAGGCACTGACCGAAATCGACCAGTTCAACGAAGAAATCGGCGTCGACCTGCCGGAAGACGAAGCCGACACCATCGGCGGTTTCGTTGCCGGCCACCTGGGCCGCATGCCGCACAAGGGTGAAGAATTTACCCTGCGCAACTTGCGCTTCGAAGTGCTGCGCGCCGACGCACGCCAGATCCACGTATTGCTGGTCGAAAAGCTGCCCTCCTCGGCGCAGCACGCCCGCGACGACGACAATTGATGCTGCGCCGCCGTCCCGCCAGCGCGCCCGTGCCCGCAGTGCGGGGCACGCGTCCCGCCCTGCGTGAGCTTGTCATCGCTGCCCTTGCCGGCGGCGCGTCCGTCTTCTCCTTCGCGCCGTTCGGCTGGTGGCCGCTGCAATTCTTGCTGCTGGCCTGGCTGTTCTACCAGGTCGGGCTCGGCACCTCCGTGAAACGCGCCACCCTGCTCGGCTGGGCCTTCGGGCTCGGCTGGTCGATCGGCGCCATGCACTGGCTGTATATCCTGATGACCCGCTTCGCCCATCTGCCGGCGATCCTGGGGGCGATCGGCATCGTCCTGCTCGGCCTGTACATGGGCCTGTTCGGCGCCTTCGCCACCGGCGTGGCCACCTGGCTGCGCCGGCGCTGGTCGCTGCCGCTGATGCCGTTCGTGCTGCTGGTGCTGCCGGTGAGCTGGGGCGTGTCCGAATGGATGCGCGGCTGGGTGTTTACGGGTTTCCCCTGGTCGGTGTCCGGCTATGCGCACAACACTTCACCGCTGGCGGGCTATGCGCCGCTGGTCGGCGTCTACGGCATCGGCGTGCTCGTGGCCTTCTGCGGCGGCTGCCTGACGATGCTGACCCAACGCGCACGCCTGCCGGCGATCGGCATGCTGGCGGCCGTGCTGGCCATCGGCTACGGGACGAGCCAGATCGAATGGACCCAGGAAACCGGGACGCCGATCACCGTGCGCCTGTTGCAAGGGAATGTCCCGCAAGATCACAAGTTCGACTACGCCTTCCTGTCGAGCATTTTGCAGAAATACCATGCGCTGGTCACGGACGCACCCGCCGACCTGATCGCCACGCCGGAAACGGCAATTCCGAGCTTCCCGCAGGAATTGCCCTCGGGTTACCTGGACAATTTACAGCGCTTCGCGACGAACAGCGGCAGCACGCTGGCGGTCGGCATCCCCTTGCTCGACGGCCCGCGCAAGTACGCCAACAGCGTGATCGCGCTGAGCCCGCTGCCGACTTCCTACCGCTACGACAAGGCGCACCTGGTGCCCTTCGGCGAATTCATCCCGCCAGGTTTCCGCTGGTTCACCGACATGCTGAACATCCCGCTGAACGACGCCACCCGCGGCAAAGTGATGCAGGCGCCCTTCCCGGTGAAGGATCAGCTGGTGCTGCCGAACATCTGCTACGAAGACGTGTTCGGCGAGGAAATCGCCTACCAGCTGCGCAATGCCCCTCGCCCGGCGACGCTGCTGCTGAACATGTCGAACCTGTCCTGGTATGGCCAGTCGTACGCGATTCCCCAGCACCTGCAGATTTCGCGCATGCGCACCCTGGAAACGGGACGACCGATGCTGCGCTCGACCAACGACGGCGCCACCGCCCTCATCGACGGCCGCGGCCGGATCGTGCAGCAGTTGCCCTTCTATAAAGAGGGCGTGTTGACGGCGACCGTACGCGGCACCACCGGCATGACGCCGTTCATCCGTTTCGGTAACTATGGCTTCCTGCTGCTGGGGGCGTTGGCACTGGCGGGCGCCTGGTTTTCTGGGCGCCATTACCGTAAGAAAAAGGCCAATGCTAAATAGTTGAGGTGAACTTGGCCCCAGAGGGCCGGCAAAACCCGCTAGAATTGGTCATTTAGCAAACTCACCATGTTCGCGCCGCCTGTGCGCGGGCGCTACTCCATGCTCACATTCCAACAAATCATCCTGACCTTGCAATCCTACTGGGACAAGCAAGGTTGCGCCCTGCTCCAGCCTTACGACATGGAAGTGGGTGCCGGCACCTTCCACACTGGCACTTTCTTGCGCGCGATTGGCCCTGAGCCTTGGCGTGCCGCCTACGTCCAGCCTTCGCGCCGTCCCAAGGATGGCCGTTACGGCGAGAACCCGAACCGCCTGCAGCACTATTATCAGTACCAGGTCGTGCTGAAACCGGCGCCGGAAAACATCCTCGACCTCTACCTCGGCTCGCTCGAGGCGCTGGGCCTGGATCTGAAAAAGAACGACGTGCGCTTCGTCGAAGACGACTGGGAAAGCCCGACCCTGGGCGCCTGGGGCCTGGGCTGGGAAGTCTGGCTGAACGGCATGGAAGTGACGCAGTTCACCTATTTCCAGCAAGTCGGCGGCCTCGATTGCAAGCCGGTGCTGGGCGAGATCACCTACGGTATCGAGCGCCTGGCGATGTATCTGCAGGGCGTCGAAAACGTCTACGACCTGGTCTGGACGGAGTGGGAAGAGAACGGCGTTGTTAAAAAGCTGTCGTATGGCGACGTCTTCCACCAGAACGAAGTCGAGCAGTCGACCTATAACTTCGAGCACGCGAACACGGACTTGCTGTTCCAGGCGTTTGCGAATCACGAAGCGGAGGCCAAGCGCCTGATCGAACTGGCGCTGACCCTGCCGGCCTACGAGCAGATCATGAAGGCGTCGCACAGCTTCAACATGCTCGATGCCAGAGGCGCCATTTCGGTGACCGAGCGCGCCGCCTATATCGGCCGCGTGCGCACCCTGTCGCGCCTGGTCGCGCAAGCCTATTACGATTCGCGCGAAAAGCTCGGCTTCCCGATGTTGGGCGCCGCCGTCACCCAGGCCGCTGCCTGAGACCTGCAACAGACAAGAACAGAAACCATGAATCAAACACTACTCGTCGAACTGCAGACCGAAGAACTGCCTCCGAAAGCGCTCGTCAAACTGGGCGCCGCCTTTGCCACCGGCATCGCCAACGGCTTGAAAGCGCGCGGCTTCCTGGACGAGGGCAGCGTCGTCACGCCTTACGCCACCCCGCGCCGCCTGGCCGTCTCGATTACCGACGTACGCGCCACCTCGCCCGATAAAAGCATCCGCGAAAAGGTGCTGCCGGTCTCGGTCGCCCTCGACAAGGACGGCAACCCGAGCGCGCCATTGGCCAAGAAGCTGGCCGCCATCGGCTTCCCTGATTTGACCATCGCCGACCTCGAGCGCGCCCAGGACGGCAAGGCCGAGAGCTTCTTCTACACCTATACCGCAGCGGGCAGCGCGCTGGCCGGCGGCCTGCAGGAAGTCTTGGGCGAGACCGTCGCCAAGCTGCCGATCCCTAAGCTGATGAGCTACCAGCGTCCCGACGGCGACACCGTGCAGTTCGTGCGCCCGGTGCACCTGCTGCTGGCACTGTTCGGCGAACAGGTGCTGCCATTGACCCTGCTCGGCCTGGACGCCGGCCGCCAGACCCTGGGCCACCGCTTCCTGTCGCATGGCCAGTCGATCGCCATCGCCCATGCGGACCAGTACGCGAGCACCCTCGAGACGGAAGGTAAAGTGATTGCCGGCGCAGAAGCGCGCAAGGAAAGCATCCGCGCCCAGCTGCTGGAAAAAGCGGGCGCCGACCAGGTCTTGATGCCGGAATCGCTGCTCGACGAAGTCGCGGCCCTGGTCGAATGGCCGGTGGTGTACGAATGCCGCTTCGAGGACGTTTTCCTCTCCGTGCCGCAGGAATGCCTGATCCTGACCATGCAGACGAACCAGAAGTATTTCGCGCTGACCGATAGCGAAGGCAAGCTGCGTTCGCGCTTCCTGATCGTGTCGAACATTGCGACCGACGACCCGCAGCACATCGTCGGCGGCAACGAGCGCGTCGTGCGCCCGCGCCTGTCGGACGCCAAGTTCTTCTTCGAGCAGGACAAGAAGAAGACCCTGGAATCGCGCCTGCCGATGCTGGCCAATGTCGTTTATCACAACAAGCTCGGCACCCAGGCCGAACGCACCGAACGCGTCACGCGGCTGGCCGGCGCGATCGCCAGGCGCCTCGGGATGGATGTCGCGCTCGCCGAACGCGGCGCCCGCCTGGCGAAAGCCGACCTGCTGACCGACATGGTCGGCGAGTTCCCCGAGCTGCAAGGCATCATGGGCACGTATTACGCGCGCCACGATGGCGAGCACGATGAAGTCGCGCTGGCCGCCTCCGAGCACTACCAGCCGCGCTTCGCCGGCGACAAGCTGCCGTCGACGAACACGGGCCTGGTGGTGGCGCTGGCCGACAAGCTGGAAACCCTGGTCGGCATCTGGGCCATCGGCCTGCAGCCGACCGGCGAAAAGGATCCGTTCGCGCTGCGCCGTCACGCCCTCGGCGTGATGCGCATGCTGGTCGAGAAGCGCCTGCCGCTATCGATCTCTGAATTGCTGGCCGACGCGGCGAATGTCTTTGCCGGCCAGGCGGCCTTCAAGGATCCGCGCGCCGAGGTCAGCGCCTTCATGCTCGACCGCCTGCGCGGCATGCTGCGCGAGCGCGGTTTCACGCCGAACGAAGTGGAAGCCGTGCTGGCCCAGGATCCGGACCGCGTCGACGACGTCGTGCAGCGCCTGGAAGCGGTGCAGGCCTTTGCCGCCCTGCCGGAAAGCGCCTCGCTGGCCGCCGCCAACAAGCGCATCACCAACATCCTCAAGAAGAACGAGGCGGCGATGCCGAAGGACGCCTCGATCAAGGCCGAGCTTCTGGTCGAGCCGGCCGAAGCCAACCTGGCCGCGAAGATGAAGCTGCTCGAGTCCGACGTGGCGGGTGCGTTCGCGCAGGGCGATTTCGCCGGCGCCCTGCAAACGCTGGCGCGCATGCGCGACGAAGTCGACGCCTTCTTCAACGACGTGATGGTGATGGCCGACGACGAGGCCTTGCGCAACAACCGCCTGGCCCTGCTCGCGTCGCTGCATGGCATGATGAACCGCGTGGCCGACATCTCGAAACTGGCTGCCTGAGGCCTGTCATGAAACTGATCATCCTCGACCGCGACGGCGTCATCAACCACGACTCGCCGGACTTCATCAAGAGTCCGGCCGAGTGGATTCCGATCCCCGGCTCGCTCGAGGCGATCGCACGCCTGAACCAGGCCGGCTACCGCGTCATCATCGCCTCGAACCAGTCCGGCATCGCGCGCGAACTGTTCGACATGCCGACCCTGAACGCGATCCACCAGAAGATGCACAACGCCGCCCAGCAGGTCGGCGCCGACATCGACGCGGTGTTCTTCTGCCCGCATGCGGCCATCGACAACTGCGACTGCAGGAAGCCGAAGGCCGGCATGTTCGAGGAAATCAGCAAACGCTTCAAGGTCAGCCTGAAGGGCGTGCCGACGGTCGGCGACTCGTTGCGCGACCTGCAGGCCGGCTTCGTCAAAGGCTGCCTGCCCAACCTGGTGCTGACCGGCAAGGGCGAGAAAACCCACCTGACCGGCGGCCTGCCGCCGGGCACCCAGGTCTTCCCCGACCTGGCCGCGATGGTGACCAGCCTGCTCAAAACTGCGTCCCGCCCCCAACCCTGATTCAACATCGAAGAGAGTCCTTCTTGCGTAACGTCGTCCCCTTCCTGCGCTCCCTCCTGTTCGCCGTCGTAATGGTGCTGGCCACCGTGGTCTGGGCCTGCATCTGCTTCCTCGCCGCACCGCTCCCGTACAACAAGCGCTTCTGGGTGACCTCGCGCTGGAACGTCTTCATCATCTGGTGCGCGAAAGTCATTTGCGGCATCCGCTACCAGTTCAAGGGCTACGAGAACCTGCCGGACGCGCCGGCCATCGTGCTGTCGAAGCACCAGTCGGCGTGGGAGACGATCTTCCTGCTGCCGAACCTGATCCGCCCGCTGGTCTTCGTCTTCAAGAAGGAAATCCTGTACATCCCCTTCTTCGGCTGGGCGATGGCGTTGCTGCGCATGATCCCGATCGACCGCAAGGAAGGCAAGAACGCCTTCGCCCACGTGGTCCGCCACGGCAAGCGCCGCCTGGCCGATGGCCAGTGGATCATCATGTTCCCGGAGGGGACGCGCATCCCTGTTGGAAAAAAGGGAAAGTACAAGAGCGGCGGTGCACGTCTTGCGGTAGAAACCCAAGCCGTTGTCGTGCCGATCGCGCATAATTCAGGTGAGTGCTGGCCGAAGAATTCG
>Ga0213836_100538_pt1 | contig 30196 bp, 27 predicted proteins | sample SWPATP03_FD_160578 | JGI IMG/M metagenome (GOLD analysis project Ga0213836, IMG submission 160578) | Coastal seawater microbial communities from Marineland, Florida, United States - SWPA TP0 #3 | ecosystem: Environmental > Aquatic > Marine > Coastal | place: USA: Florida | collected 2016-08-05
TTGGGATCAACGGGAGCAATAATCGACACCACAAAATCTGACTTTCAAGATATTTTTGTTGTTGATCCTAATGGATTAGTCAGATTAGGGGTGGATATTGATTTCGATATTGGTTCTTTTGATAGTGCTTTACCCGATCCTTCAGTAAATCCTTTCAATATTGATGCCAGTATTGATGAACTGTTACCGGATATCCAAGGATCTGGAAAAACAGATTTTCAATCAATTACAGGTTTAGATCCTTCATTAGTTCCAACAGGCTCTCCTTTACCTGGTGCTAGTGCTTCAGGTGTTCCAATTCCACTTGATATGGATGACTTCCGAAGAGCTGAAACCACAGGTGGTACTATGAAACTCACATTCAGAAACGAGCTAGGGTTTGATATAGACCTGCTTGAGTTCTTTTTTGAGTCAAACGGTAATCAAGTTGGTACAACACTTGCCATCACAGACTTTGATCATGGTAGTGTGGCTTCAGGAACGATTGAATTTACAGATGGTGACATTATTGAAATTCCTTTAGCCGTTGTGGTGAATGTGACGTGGCCAAGTCAAACAACTAAAGACGAACCAGGCGAGTTGGTTGTTTTGAGCATTGATAATGATGATTTGAAATTTAGAAACGCTCGTGCTGTTTTCCCGCCACAAGAAATTTCTGAGCGCTTTGAGACCTTAATTGATGAAACTGAATTTAGTTTTTCAAGTTCAGGTGATTTTGTAAGAATTAATGAAGGAGTGATCTCTTTCTCAGAATTAAAAAACTCGATAGATATAGATATAGATGAACTCATCATCTCTTTCCCTACAATTCTTACGGAGAGTTCTCCGGGAGTTTATCTCCCATCTGATTCTTTGGTAGTTTCGCTAGCTGGTCAAAATCGCATCCGCAGAGCATCACATCCATCAAACAATAATGGAATATCGTTTGATATCCCAGTGAATAATATTCAGGTTACTGCTCCGGATAACAAAATTGTCGTTCATGTTGCCGGTCGTACTGAAGATACCTCTATTGCTACTCCCGGTGATCGCTCCAGAATTATAAATGAAGGAGATGGCATCACAGGTGAAGTAACCTTCAATATTCTTGACACCGGTAGCGCGCGCGGATTGGTTCAGCCTCGAATCATAAATCTAAACGATACCGATGATTACTTACTTGATATCATGAACCCTGATGTAAGAATAGAATCTAATATTGAGGATATTCGAAGCATTTCGGAACGTATTCAAAATCTTGAATTGGTTAATCCGGAGTTATCGCTGCATTTTACTTCGAATATTGGTCTTGAGACAAGAATTTATGGCGCAATAATGGGAGTAAACACCAATGGTGAAGCTGTAATGCTAGCCGGAGCTCCTGGAACCTCTTTTTTTGTGAGTCCTTCAGATACGATTTCTGGATTGCTTAGAAATGGTACACCGATTCCAAATAGTGAGTTGGTAGCCATTAATATTGCAGAGGCTTCCTTGAATGGTTCAACCCAAACAATTACTTTTTCATCAGATAACACCAATATCCGAGAATTTGTAAGTAACCTGCCGGTCGAAATCTTTTTTATCGGGAAAGGGTTACTCAATCCAAATTCAAAAACGGGAAGTGTGGCTACACCGATTGAAATCGAATCGAACCTTTCGATGGATGTCCCTATTACTTTGGCAACCCGAGATGGGAATCCAGCATCGTTTACCGATACCTTATCCGTTTCTCTATCAGATCTACCTTCTGATAATGATGATAATACTATAACAGAAGCAATTCTACGAATTTCTTATGGGAATAGAATTCCTATTAAGTTTAATGTTGAGCTAAATTTCCTAGACGAAGAAGATGGGTTCATTACGCGAGTACCAGAAACAGGTGATGCTCCAATTAGACTGTTTGCTGCACCCGTAAATCAAAATGGATTTTCTTCTGGAACCGAGGAAAATGTGCTTGTCATTACTTTGAATGAAGAGCAGTTAAACACGCTCAACAAAACGGAAAAGTTGCTGATTACCGGTCAGTTGCTTACTAGTGATAATCAGTCCGTAAGTGTTAGGTCAATTGATACCCTTCGTTTAGGGATATCAGCGAGTTTTAAAACAAGAGTGAGGGTGGATTAATATGAAAACGATATACATCTTTACATTTTTAGTGATTTTTACGCTTTTACTTTTCAACCAAAAAGCAGAAGCGCAACATCGATTTGAAAACCCGGTTTCAATGGGGATGGGCGCCACAGGTACTACATTTTTAGGAGATTATAATGCTAATTTCCTGAATCCTGCGAATCTGATGCTTCGAGATCGCTCAAAAGGAGTGGTTATTACTTTTGGAGATATTGGTGGAGGATTTGGGGGGCCTTTGGCAGATATCAACACCTATAACCGCTTTCTAACGAATGATTTGATACTAGATAGAGCTCTGCAATCAGATATGCTGGATTTGTGGGTTGGTTCGTCTAATGAACCAGGTAAAATCCATTATGCCGGAGCTCAGTTTGCTTTTATTCCATTTGCCGCTTCTGTCAGACTAGAAAACCATGCTTTCAGCGGTGCTTTACGCGCAAGGTTTTTAGGAAAATCTGGCGTAAGTAGAGGCTTTATGGAAGTTGGATTTGGTGGTTTAGATAGCGAGATATTTTCTGAATCTCGCGAAGTAAATGCTAAAATGTCTTTTAGCGCTTTTACGGAGCTTTCTTTTGGCTATGCTACTATGTTATATGAAACTTCCAGAGGGCCAATCCTTGAGTTGCCATTTAGACTCTACGCTGGAATCGCTCCAAAAATTTTAATGGGAGTAACCACCACACAATTCTCTATAAGGTCAGATCTATTGGTGAGTGGCGATTCCCTAGTAGTGCATAATTTTGATTACAGACTCGCTACTTTCGGAGAACTTGCCGAAAACCTGGATCGTTATTTGGCCGATAGAGATCAAATGAACGAGTTTCCTGTTTTTGATGATTATTTGGAAGCACCGGGAGATATGTTTGGTATTAATGCAACCGGCTTTGGATTTGACTTTGGATTAACCGCAGAAATTGATTTGCCATTTAATTCATTTAACGGTTCTTTTTTTGGAAAAGGAAAGCGATTTATTCGAGTAGCCATGTCTTTTTCAGATATTGGAAGCATGTCATTTAATAATAATGCAGCTGTTTTTAGAAATCAAAATCAACTGCGATGGGGTGGTGCTTTCATAGATCAGGATAGATTAAGAGATGAATTCGATTCCAATTTAGGAGACTATTTCAAGGAAGTTCTCACCGATAGTATTGGAAATGAAGTTTATCTCAATTTTCAACGAGAAGAAAGCAGTAAACTGAAGGCAAGCTTACCAGCTCAATTTAATTTTGGAATGCAGTTAACGGCAGGAAAATTCACGTCAGCTATTGATTTATCGAAAGGATTTAACCGAGAAGGTACAAATTCGAAAATACTAGCACTTGGTTTTGGTGTTGAATACTTAGCCTTCAATGTAGTACCTCTTCGTACAGGATTCAATACCGGAGGAACAAACGCAGCATCATGGACTTTCGGAACCGGCTTACAGACTCGACATTATGATCTTAATGTCGGAATAATGTTCGTTGGTAACTCTCAAAGCTCTGGAATGTGGCTCGCCGGTGGTTTAAGTGCGTTTACCTTTAGATTCTAATTTACAAGATACATAGAGGCTTTGTGATTAATAATTACAAAGCCTTTTTATAATCCGCCTCGAATTAAAATTCTTCCGGTCAACCAATCTTGAATGATAGTATGTTCTATCTCATGGTAGAAACGGTTTCTAACCAATATATAATGCTGAAATGGGAAAGAGGTACCTGGTACACGCGCACGTTCAAAGCGGAATGTAGTTCGTGGATCCATCCTGTCAAAACCATAAAACCAAGTCATTGAATCAATTGTATTTTCAATATGAGCCGGTGGTCCAAGTAAAATGTAAACCATCCCCATATCTGTCATCCAACCTTCACGAAAACCGGTAAATATTCGATTTGCTTCTTCAACCCTGGAATAGTAGAGTTGAATGACATCCCTTGCAGTGCTACGATTTCGTGTATTCCTGAGCCAAAATTGTTCGAATGCTCTACGCAGGGAATCCGGTTCTTCAATAGAGCTTATCCTTTGAAATTCTCTTCTATCCATTAGATATGATAAAGGAGGAATCATTTCCCGCTGTGTTCTGATCTCAGGAAAATTAGGGCTAACAATGGCAAAATCGCGAAATCTTCTAATTTGAGTATCAGTTGTTTGCTCACTTTCAGTTGTAATTGATACCTCAAAACGATACACACCTCGTTCAGGAATTTCTGTTGAAAGAGCCATAGGTAGTATTCCGACCTCTGAATCAAAAGTATGAGTCCAGCTTTTGATTTCTGTTAAGGTACTGTAATCAACTCCCTGAAAGGCTAAAGAGCCCGTTGTAATCGGCATTTGACTCATTGGTCGGGGGATTTCTCTATCCGATCTAATTTCAGATAACCTGCTGTTTACAGTTATTGTTTGTGTATGCTCGGGAAGGATCGAGAAAAAACTAAAAAAAAGAGAATCACTCGAAGATGGAATTAAAAAACTGGTTACTACAGATTCAATTCCATTAATTTCTCTGGCAACTCTGATATCTGTTAAATCAGGTTGTGAACCACTTGGGTTTGCAACCCGAACAAAAAGCTTTAATGAACTAATTTTATCTGAGGTAAGGTCTTTAACAAGTAAATCTAGCTCATAAAGTCCGGGACCAACCGTAAGTCTTCGATCAAAAACAAAAGAAGTTCTTCCATCTACAACTTCTGCCCCGGTATCAGGACGAATGGTAAACTCCTCAGAAAAACGTTGTACTAACTCATTAGAATCATTTGCTTTTCTTAAATATCCATCAATTTGTATTCTAGCACGCCTGAAACCTTCTGAAGTAGTGAAAATTAAACTACTATGCGTAATTTCAGCATGAATATCTACTACGGGATTCGATGACTGATCAAAAAAACCGGATGCACGCGCTTTAACCTCAGGAAAGCCAGTCCTGAAGGCGTGTGCGGTACCGGGATCAATTAAACTTTCTCTCGATGACGTACAACTTGTAATGAAAATCAAGCTTGTAACAAGCAAGATTAGTTTAGAAAATACAGATTTCATGCGGATTTAATCAAAGAAGTCGTTAAGCTCGTCTAATATAGGCAATAACTCTAAAGCAGATATAAAGAATTCAAGCAGAATAGGGATGAACTTTTGTATATTCACAACGAATTTAAATCTAAAAATTGTGCTTTACGCACATCTTTAATGTGACTATGAGAAATACTGACCGCAGAACGAAAATTGTTTGTACAATCGGCCCAAGTACGAATACCCTAGAAGGTATTGAATCACTTTATAAAAGCGGGATGAATATGGCTCGCTTGAACTTCTCGCACGGAGCCCATGAAGATCATCTTAAAGTGATTGAAATGATCCGGGAAGTTTCAAAAAAACATAAGTATAGTATCCCGATTATGATGGACCTTCAGGGACCTAAAATCAGGGTTGGGAAAATGAAGGATGGAGCCCAAATGGTAAAAGCGGGAGATTATGTGGTTTTAACACCGGATAATTCCGTTGAAGGAACGAGCGAAATCATCCCTATTGATTATGAATATCTTGCTCAGGATGCGCGTGAAGGCGATACCATATTACTAGATGATGGGCTTTTTGAATTCAAAATTGTGAAAGCTCAAGACGGTAATATTACTGCTCGGGTTATCAACGGTGGACTATTGAAATCACGAAAAGGTGTCAATTTACCGGGTTTGAAACTTTCAATTTCATCTATCACTGAGAAAGATTATGCCGATGTTGACTTCGGAATGCAACATGGAGTCGATTACGTCGCACTTTCATTTGTTCGTAGAGCGGAAGATGTGCAGGAACTTGTCTCCCGAGTTCGTTCAGCGGGTTCTAATGCCGGTGTCATTGCGAAAATCGAAAAGCCGGAAGCACTTACCGTAATTGATGAAATTATTGAGGAAGTAGATGGAATTATGGTAGCAAGGGGAGATTTAGGTATCGAAATTCCTAGTGAGCAAGTGCCAATGGTTCAAAAACGAATTATTGATGCGTGTAGAAGAGCAGGAAAGCCGGTAATTACAGCCACGCAGATGCTCGATTCTATGATTACCAACCCACGTGCTACTCGAGCTGAAAGTTCTGATGTGGCCAATGCCGTACTCGATGGTACAGATGCCATTATGCTTTCCGGCGAAACCGCAGCCGGTGCTTATCCTTTCGAAGCCGTAAAAACGATGGATAAAATTTGCCGCAATGTTGAAACAGGAACGACGCGGATTTATGAAAATCTCGAATTCACGCAACCGGAGTGGAAAGAAAAGCAAGTAGTTGAATCACTCAGCTATGCTTGTGTTCAATTGGCACAATATGTAAATGCGAAAGCAATTGCTGTGATTACGCACTCGGGAACAACAGCAAGACGTATTGCTAAATATCGTCCGAAAGTTCCGGTTTTTGCTTTTACGGAAAGTTTGGATGTTCGCCGGCAGTTAAACCTCGTTTGGGGTGTGAACAGCATCAAACTGAATGAAATTTTTGATACAGATAAAAGCGTATTCCTAATGGAAGATTATCTCGTGCGGCAAGGTATTGTATCCAAAGGTGATCGTGTGATTATTGCCACAGGGATGCCAATTTCTGAACGAGGACGTACTAATATGATAAAAGTGAGTACGATAGAGTAGTTTTGAATTCAGACTTACACTTGTCAATTTTAAAAGTGCGACTATTTTGAGATCGGTTGAGCCATTTAATATCGGAGTACTACTTTTTGAAGATGTAGAACTTATGGATTTCGCTGGCCCTTTTGAAGTGTTTTCTGTTGCCTCGAGAATTCAAGACACCCATGTATTGAATGTTTTTTCTATTGGCCTGCATCCCAATAATATAAAAACATGGAATAGAGTCTTAATTCAACCAGATTACACCATTCTAAATCATCCTGAAATCCATTTCTTAGTAGTTCCAGGAGGTTCAGGTACAAAGGCTTTAGTCGAGAATTCAACATTCATTACTTGGCTTGAATCAAGATTAAATCAAGCGGAGTGTGTTATGGGTGTTTGTTCTTCTACGCGGATTTTTGCGCAATTAGGGCTTCTAAATGATAATCCATTCTGCACGCATCACTCGGTTTATGATGAAATCACAACAAAATATCCCAGCAGCATTCCTCATAAAAACAAACGTTTTGTAAAGACAACAAATAAACTCTATACATCAGCGGGGGTTTCAGCCGGTATTGATTTGGCCTTTTATCTTTTAGGAAAAATCACAGATTCAGAAATTGTAGATCTAACGGCGAAGTATATGGAGTATCCGATAAGGCATTCCATACCTTAAAATCTTACAAATAGTTATTCCATTTTTTTCCCGGGAATTGTTTGGCCACCTTGAAATAAGGTCAATCCTGTAACATCTTCGTTTTCATTGACAGTAAAGACAATTCGAGCTTCAACTACGGTTAGGTAAAACTCAGTTTCTGAAGATGGAAATATTTCAAATTGTGGTTGATTGGTTGCTTGGGCAAATATCCTGTCATCCTCTGTTGTGATAGTCAATGTAAAACCGGGGAAAAGTTCATAAACACCTTCATATCGAATTAATATCTCAGGGGCAACGCTAATCCGGGTTCTCTTTTCAGGCAAGGTATAACTTCTTCCCAATATAACTGCTGCTAAATCACGAGTAATAGTCCCTACTGTTGCTGTCTGAGTATTACTTAAAACCACGATAGAAAGCTCTTTGATAGGTACATGCATGAAATTTGTAGCAAAACCATTGATTCCACCTGCATGTCCAACAGCCGGATAATCTAATAATGGTCCAAGAGCCCAACCATGTCCATAGTTTGCAGAAACAGGTTTAAACATACGGTTTCTGGATGTTTCTGATAAGAAATCATCATTGTAAACAGCATCTAAAAGCTGAAGTAAAGCTCGCGCATCTCCCGCAACACCACCGGCACCTTGTGGAATTGACATGTGGATGGTCATGGCCGGTTCTACTTGAAGGGGAGAAGTATATCCTCGAGAAAGCAATGGGAAGTTTTTATCAGGGTCTTCATATGCAGCTTGCTCGATTCCTCCGGGTTTCAAAACGAAATGTTTCAAAGCTTCAGCGTAATTCAGGCCGCTAACTCGCTCAATAATATCGCTTAAAAGAGTATAGCCCGAATTACTATAACTAAATGCGGAACCGGGCTCAAATTCAAGATCAAGGTGTTTGAATCGCTCAATGATGGCTTCATTTGTTGTGGGAAGATGCATCGTTGGGACAAAATCATCAAATGAAGTATAATTAGGAATACCGCTTCTATGTGCGAGTAAATGGGCAAGTGTGATATGTTCCCAATTCGGTCGGTCATCATAATAAGTTGTGAGGAGATCTTCCATTTTTAATAAACCCTCTTGTTCCATACGATACAATAATACCGCTGTGAATGGTTTGGAAATAGAAGCATATCTGAACCATGATTCAATTGAATTTTTTGAACTGTTTTCGGTATTTGTATATCCCATGGCGTATGCAAAAAGTTGATCTTCAAAACGAACCATGATGACCCCTGTAAATGTCTCCGACTCTTCGAGAGCGTGAACATAAGTGTTTAATTTGTTTTCAATCTCAGGATTGTTTCCAATCACTAGAGAAAACAGAAGCGTTAAAAGAAGACTAAAGTGAGCCATAAAATAAGTTGGGATTAATTTTTCCGTGTGATATACGAAGCTTCTTGAATTTAGTTTCTAAAAAAAGGAGGGCAAAAATTGAAGGAAAATAAATTGTCTATATTTACGCAAAATACCCCCATAATAATTGACATTCAAGTCCTTAAAGTTTTTATTTAAGTTGCACTAAAACGATAAAAATGCTACAATAAAAGTAACTTATTCACAGTAATTTTAACTTAAAACAGGAGGTGTCTATGGATCATAGCACTTTTCTGGATGCTGCAGAAAACGGTGATTTCGACGTAGTGAAACAAATGGTCGAAAGTGGAACCCCTGCAGACTCCAAAGATGAACACGAAAGAACAGCACTCTACAAAGCAGCAAAACACGGACATAAAGATATAGTTGAATATTTGATAGAAAACGGCGCAGACGTTAACTACATGGATAATAGAGGGACTACAGCCATTTATTGGGCAGCTCTGAATAATCATGTTGAAATCGTACGCTTATTGCTTTCCAAAGGTGCAAAAACGGATATTACGGATGACCGCGGGTGGAGCATTCTCGACCACGCAAAAAGTAACGGACAAAATGAAATTATTAAATCTCTTGAGGCGGTGCTTGCTTAAGCAGATTTAATTGTTGTTAATCCTTCATATTTTAACTCAAAGCCTTTGTAGAATCTGCAAAGGCTTTTTTGTTTCCATTGTAAGTTTCATACCAAAACTATCTTTACATTTTCACGAATCCTTTGCGTTTAAAAATTTGTATCTTTAGCCCCCGTTGAAAAAAAGAACAATACGAAAATAACTCTTTGAAATGGTCAACATTGCATTAATACAGACAACCTCAAGCTCTGATAAAGAGCTTAACACCTCACTAACGTTTGAAAAGATTCGCGAAGCAGCTGGTAATGGAGCCCAAATTATATGCACGCAAGAATTATATCAAAGTTTGTATTTCTGTCAGCACCATAATGAGGAATTTTTCGATTTAGCGGAGTCTATTCCCGGGCCGACCACAGACAAAACGGCTGAGCTTGCTAAAGAACTTGGAGTAGTTATTGTTTCATCCTTGTTTGAGAAAAGGATGGCCGGAGTGTATCATAATACAGCCACGGTGCACGATGCAGATGGTTCGTTTTTAGGGATATACAGAAAGATGCACATCCCGGAAGATCCGGGATTCCATGAAAAGTATTATTTCACTCCCGGCGACACCGGTTTCAAAGTTTTTGATACCCAATTTGGAAAAGTAGGGGTGTTGATTTGTTGGGATCAGTGGTTCCCGGAAGCTGCACGTCTCACCGCTATGAAAGGGGCGGAAATCATTTTCTATCCTACTGCCATTGGAGTATTACCTAATGAAGATGCCGAGGTAAAAAAAGAGTTTATGGAAGCCTGGGAAACCATGCACCGATGCCATGCTGTGGCAAATGGCTGTTATGTTGCTGCTGTAAATAGAGTGGGAACCGAGTCGGGAATCACCTTTTGGGGCGATTCTGTGGTTTATGGTCCATTTGGCAAAGTGCTTGCCCAAGCCGATGACAAAGAATGTATCCTTTATGCAGAATGTGATTTTTCATCCATCGAAAAGCAACGCAGAACATGGCCGTTCCTAAGAGATCGCCGAATTGACGCTTATCAAGATATTTTAAAGAGGTCATAACTTTATGCAACAGAACTCAACCCCTAAAGAATTAGGCTACATAATGCCGGCTGAATGGGAACAACATTCCGGAACCCTCATAAGTTGGCCATCTAACCCCGAAACGTGGCCTGATGAACGACTAGAACGCGTTGAAAAAGTTTATATCCAAATTATAAAACATTTAAGCAATTCTGAGCCTGTCCATCTGATTGTTTCAAATGAGGATGTCTATCAACGTGCTGCAAAACAAATCATAGCTTCACTTGGCAGTACTGAAGGAATCATTTTCCATCATCATACAAGTAATGATGTGTGGGCGCGAGATTTCGGACCAATTTTCATCCAACATCAAAAAGACAAGCATTTTGCGATTACAGATTGGGGATATAATGCATGGGGAGGAAAGTATCCCCCATTCGATTCAGATAATGCCGTTCCCAAATTGCTTGCGGATACGTACAGAATCAAACGTTTTTCACCCGGAATCATTCTTGAAGGTGGCTCAATAGAAACAAACGGAAAAGGGGTGATGCTCACTACGGAATCTGTTTTGCTGAATCCGAACAGAAATCCTGATTTGTCGAAGGAAGAAATCGAGCAATACCTTAAAGATTATTTAGGACAGGAAAAGGTGATTTGGCTAAAAGAGGGGTTGGCAGGAGATGATACTGATGGCCATATCGATGATTTAAGTCGATTCCTCAATGAAAGAACCATCATGACTATGATTACAGATGACACCAATGATGTAAACTACGCTGCGCTTCAAGAAAATCTCGAAATCCTGAAATCTGCAACCGATCAAAATGGAAATCCTTTCGAGATCGTAACCATCCCCATGCCACTAACAAAGATTGAAGGCACAACGGTAGATGGTTCAGAGCACGTACCGGCTAGCTACGCAAATTTTTATTTTGCGAATAAAGCAGTTTTACTTCCAGTTTATGATCCACGATATGATGATAAAGTTGTAGAAATCTTCAAAAAGTATTGTCCTGATCGGGAAATTATTCCAATACCATGTGCGGATTTAGTTTGGGGGCAGGGCAGTATTCATTGTATTACGCAACAAATGTATGGTTTTTAAAAGGATGAACCTTCGAAACGTTTCCATTCTTTAAGCATGAATTTATGAAGAATATTCGCTATCTTACAAAGCTATACACAAAGTGAATCATTTGAAATCATGCAGCCAAACAGAAGAACGGTAAGAGAGTTAGTAATGAAAGGGCTCTATGCTCTTGAGTTAAGTCATGACTCGTTAGAACATATTCTACAGACTGTAATCATACCACCATTAAGAAAAGAAGTAACCCTTCTAGAATTTGCTGAAACATTGTTTCTCAAAACAGTACGTGATACAAAAATGGCTGATACGGTGATTTCGGAAGTTGCCGATAATTGGGATATCAAGCGAATAGCTTTGGTAGATAAAATGATTCTCAGAATGGCCGTTTGCGAAATAATTCATTTTGAAGATATCCCAACAAGGGTTACAATTAATGAAGCCATTGAGATTGCAAAGAATTTTTCAACTCCAAAATCTGGCACTTTCATTAATGGAATTTTAGACGCTGCTTGTAATAAACTTATTCAGGAAGAAAAAGTGAATAAGCAAGGTATTGGTCTATTGGAAGAACCCATCAAACCTAAATCGTAATATTTTACCCTAAGTTGTTGGAAAAATTCGTCGCAATAGGAGATATACATGGGTGTGGAAAAACACTTCAGCAGCTTCTTACGAAGTTAGAAAAATACCACGACCGTACGTTTGTATTTATCGGTGATTATATTGATCGTGGCCCCAATAGTAAATTGACTATTGATTTGTTACTTGAATTAAAGGCAAATGTTAATTGCATTTTTCTAAAAGGAAATCACGAACTGATGATGGAGGAAGCCTTCAGAGACCAATTTCCGGTCCATTGGACAAGAAATGGAGGATTGCAAACAATGATTTCCTTAGGCATTAAAAATGTTAATGGTGAAATGCCTGAACCGTATGGTCAATTCATAAAAGATACAGTTCTGTTTCATGAGTCGGATGAATACTTTTTTGTTCATGGAGGTTTGCCGCCCCTTGCACGAATTAATGATTTAAAGCAAGGGGGAGATTTAGAATCCTTACTTTGGGAGCGATCTCACATTCATGCTCCTTTTGTTGATTGGGAAAAGAAGGTCGTTTTTGGTCATACACCCCTCGAAACACCATTAATTGAAGGAAAAAAAATCGGGATAGATACAGGTTGCGTCTTTTATAACACCCCAGGTATGGGAAAGCTTTCTGCAATACTTCTACCGGAAAATAAAATTATACAACATCAATATTGCGAGTTCTGAGTAATTATGAGTCTTAAGTGTGGAATTGTTGGATTACCTAACGTAGGTAAATCAAGTCTTTTTAATGCATTATCAAATGCCGGTGCTGAAGCGGCGAATTTTCCTTTTTGTACAATCGATCCCAATGTTGGAATTGTTCCCGTACCTGACCCACGTTTAGAACAATTGACCTCTTTAGTAAAGCCTCAAAAAACAATTTCTGCTTCAATCGAATTTGTAGATATAGCGGGACTTGTGAAAGGGGCATCTGAAGGAAAAGGCAAAGGTAATGCGTTTTTGTCGCACATCAGAGAAGTTGATATCATTGTGCATGTTGTAAGATGCTTTCGTGATGATGATGTAATTCATGTTGAGGGGGATGTTGACCCAATTAGGGATATTCAAATTATTGATAGTGAACTACTTTATAAAGATCTTGAGAGTATTGAGAAAAGAGTTGACAAGCTTAGAAAACAAGCAAAGGGAGACAAAACAGCCAAATCAGCCTTAGATGTTGCTGAAAAACTCCGTGACCATGTTGAAAATGGAGAACCTGTTAGAACATTTGAGGTTTCTGAAGAAGATAGACTCTCTTACAAAGACTTATTTTTGCTAACCGAAAAACCTGTGTTATTTGTTTGTAACGTATCAGAAGATGATATCTCAAATGAAGGTCAAAATAACGAAATGGTACAACAGGTTAGAGAACTTGCCGCATCAAGAAACTCTAATGTGGTAGTAGTTTGCGCAAGTATTGAAGCCGAAATTGCTGAACTTGATGACGAGGCCAAAGCAGACTTTTTGAAAGAGCTCAATATTGAAAGTGCAGGATTAGATCAATTAATTCGTGCAGCGTATGCGGAACTGGGGTTGATAACCTACTTCACCGCTGGCGAGAAAGAAGTACGCGCATGGACTTTAATAAAAGGGATGAAAGCACCACAAGCAGCCGGAGTAATACACTCAGATTTTGAGCGAGGATTCATTAGAGCAGAGACCATTGCTTTTGATGATTTCGTTACTTATGGTTCAGAATCCGCCGCTAAAGAAGCCGGAAAACTCAGGAGTGAAGGCAGGGAGTATATTGTAAAAGATGGCGATGTTATGCATTTTAGATTTAATGTTTAAACAAATCTAGTTTTTGACTTGTTTAGTTTATTCAATTTGAGCTCTTATTGTCAGTTTTGGATTAAAAATAATCCATTATCGAAAATATTTTCTAATTAGAATTTGCAAATTTTAAAAAGTAGTATCTTTTTTGTTAACATTGTGCTAAATTGCAAATACGTCGTAAGACCAATTAAAACAAAATCAAGAATACTATGAAAAAGCTACTATTAATTGCAGCGCTACTTGTTCTTCCGGTCACATCTTATGGTCAATCATTTGCAGCTAAAGCAAATTTTGGAACAATGGGATTAGGGCTAGAAGGAGCAGTCCAGCTCAATGAGCAACTTAATGCCAGAGTCGGGGGAAATTTTTTCAATTTTTCCTATCTATACGAAACGGGTGCGAAAGATGAATTTGATGTGGATGGAAAGCTCAAATTCGGGATATTCACAGCATTAGTCGATTTTTATCCCTATAAATCCGGTTTTAGATTAACTGGAGGTTTGGTTTATAATAACAATGCTGTCGAAATAGGTTTATTACCAAAGCAATCTTATACTGTTGGAGGTGATACTTACTCTCCGGATGATTTGGGAACATTAGAGGCTGAATTTACCTTTAATAAAATAGCTCCATATCTTGCATTAGGATTTGGGAATCCATTTTCAGGATCAAGCTTTGGGATGAATATGGATATTGGTTGGATTTTCCAAGGTTCTCCGAAAGTTACCATGACTGCAGAGGGTTTACTCGAAGCTTCTGCTGAGCAAGCTCCACAATTAGAGCAAAATATGAGCTGGTGGAATGGGTATCCTGTATTTACACTCTCATTTTACTATCGCTTTTAATTCACTATAAAAACTATTCTTATGAAAAATCTATCATACTTATTAAGCGCTAAAGCTTTACTGCTTGGTATGTTCGTCGCTGTTTTGTTATATCTGACAGCGTGTGACATTACTGATCCTACGGATGGCATACGTGCAATCCTAAACACTAAGGAAAGAACAACAACTGTTTCTGTAATCTTCAGAGATAGCGCAACTGGCGAGCCTGTCGGTTTTGCGGGAGGAACAACGGTTACAGCCACTGTAACCGGACCAGATGCAGATAAAGTAATTGACCTTCTCAATCGTTCAAAAACATCTTTTGATGCTGCAAAAGGATTTCTTTCATTTGCGATTGTAGATGAAGTTATCCCTGGTCAAACAAGACCAATTCAATTTAATATTGTAGCTACTGCAAATGGTTATATTCGTACGTCGGTGCCTGTAACCATTACTGAAAAAAGAAATTCTCCTATCGAAGTGAACATGGTTAACACAGCTTCACTTCCCAGAGGTGTTCAGGGGCAGACAAACAGAAGTTTAGGAACTGTAACTAACGGTCGTTTAAATACAACTCAGACTTTTTCAACAACTGTTGACCCAACCACAAATACACGTGCAACTTTCCAAATTGCCCAAAACACCTTGATTAGAGATACTAATGGCAATAATATGCAAGGTGAACTAAGAGTTGATTACCACCAATTTAACAGCAGAGATACCGAATCTCTTCAAAGTTTCCCTGGTGGCTTTTCAGCGCAAGTTGAAGGCGCCCCCGGTGGTGCAGAGCGTGTATTTTTCACAACCGGAGGCTTCAGCTCAGTAAGCGTCTATTCTGGTAATCAAAGAGCTAGAACGTTTGATCCTCCTATTCAAGTGAGTATTGAATTAGATTCACAAGTTAGAGATCATCAGAATAATGTAGTAGCTGTAGGATCTCAGGTACCAATCTGGAGTTATGATGATCTAACAGGTACTTGGGCTTTTGAGCGAAATGCTACTGTAGTTCAAGGCGCAAATGGCAATTTACAGGTCGAATTCGCAGCAGACCACTTATCATGGTGGAATATCGACTGGTTTGGGAATGCATGTGCGACCGGCGTTAGAGTCAATCTTCTTGGAAATGATTCTCAATTAAGAGGTCGTTTACTGAGAGCTGACAACAATAATTTCTTAGGATGGGCTGCTTCACGTAATTTGCCTGGAGTTCCTAACTTCATACAGTTTGTATGGGCACCTGTTGGTATTGCCGGTAAACTTGAGTTGTACAACATGAACAATCAATTAGTTACCACAGTTGATCTACCAAACTTGTGTTCAACAACACCTGTAGATGTAAATCTTGGAACCTCTACTGAAATTACTGTTACATTTAGAGGGGTCGGTATATGTGCAAACAGAGACGATATTGAAATTCGTCCTAGTTTCCCAGCATTCTATCGCCCACAAACTGGTGGAAGTTGGTTATCTGCTGGTACCGTTGTAAATGGTGAATTATCAATAACACTTCCAGCTCCCGGGTTCTATATTTTCGGGGCTTACTACGAAAATGAGTTTTATCAATATACTCTTGATTTAACTAATGCAGAAGATGGTGAGGTGTTTGAAAGAATTGTAGATCTTCCTTCAAGTGTTTGTAACGACTTGTAATAGACCTGATTAATTTATTTCGTATCATTAACAAAGCCCGCATGTCGGGCTTTGTTATTTTTAAGTATAGTTCAACAATGTATAAGATTATAATACTTTCAATATTACTAGTTCTAATTGCCGGATGTCAGCAAAAAGAATCCTCAAACGATGTGCCTGACGTTGTCTCTCAACAAACGAAAGGTTTTTTTTCAAACTTGAAAACATTTTGTGGGGATGAGTTCTTTGGGAAGATAGAATACCCTAACCAAAGTGGACATCAGCTAACAGGGTCAGAAACCAAACTTGTGTTTGATGATTGCTTAGAAGATTCAATCTCTATAAAGTTTTATTTAAATCAAATACACACTATGGATTGGACTATTACTAAAGCAAAAGAAGTTGGTTTAAATCTACTTTTTTACCATCCTGACAATTCAGGGCTACCTGATGGAGTTGATTCTTATAATGGAGTATCAAATCCAGATGGTACTGATATAGTTCAATATTTCATCCCTACTCAGCAAACAATTCAGGATTTTCCTGAGATTGCCCGAAATAAGTGGATACTAAAATTAGATACTATCAATAATACATTGACATACATGCTTTTTAGAGCAGATGACTTAAGATTTAAAGCAATATATCAAAAGTAATAGTGCTACAAATATTTTATAGCCTTATCAATTAGAAACTTTGTTTTTTTATTGTAAGGTTGCGTGATAATATCAGCCCCAACAGGACCGTAACCTGTTTCTAAAATTGAAAGCTGATTCGAAAATTCCAAAAATCCATGATAACCGTGTGAACGACCTATACCACTGTTGTTAACACCACCAAAGGGCAGATGTTTATGCACATAATGAGATAGCACATCATTTGTAACCAAGGCGCCTGTTCGAATAGTGGATTTGAAAGCTTCAATCAAATTTTTATTTCTGCTAAACAAATAAGTTGCTAATGGTCTAGGTTTTGAAAGAATGAGTTGAATGATCTCATCATAAACCCTGTAAGTGTAAATTGGAAGAATAGGGCCAAAAATCTCATCAGAATCAATCATCATCGTTGGGTTAATATTTGAAAGAATTGTTGGTTTAACCAATCTTTTAGAAGTTATTACTTCTCCACCATATTCAATGATTGCACCCTTCGTAACAGCATCTTCAATGAGACCTTTTAGTCTGGAAGTGTGTTTTTCGTTCACAATCCGAGTATAATTTATGTCTTCTTCTGAGTCAATTATTGAATCTGGGAATTTTTGTTGAATAGATTTTTTTAGCGTTTCAATTACCTCATTTCTCTTTTGTTCAGGAATTATAAGATAATCAGGAGCAATACATGTTTGTCCGGCATTAATAAATTTACCCCATATAACTCGGTTACAAAAAGTCTCTATTGAAAAGCTTGAATCCAAAATACATGGAGACTTACCTCCTAATTCTAAAGTAACAGAACATAAATTTTTAGAAGCAGCAGCCATCACTAATTTCCCAACGTGCGGACTTCCGGTAAAAAAAATATGATTAAATGGTAAAGCTGTTAATTGAGAGGCAACATCTGCACCACCCATTTCAACATGTACCAATGAATCAGGAAATACCTCTGAGATTATCTGTTTTATTATTTCGGAAGTTGCTGGAGTAAATTCTGAAGGTTTCAAAACCACCCTATTACCTGCAGCTATTGCACTAATTAGTGGTCCAATACTTAAACTAAAAGGATAATTCCAGGGAGAAATTATAAGCACTAATCCTTTAGATTGCGATTGAATTTTTGCGCTTGCATTTACATGAAGTAATGTTTTGGATACTTTTTTAGCTTTTACCCATTTATTCAGATTGCTAATTGTATATTTTAGTTCTGTTACTACCGGTATAATTTCTGTGAAATCTATCTCAGCATCGGGTTTACAAAAATCTTTAGATATTGATTTCTTAATAAGCTCTCGATGTTCGTTTATTTTCGCCAATAAAAGCTCAAGAAAATATAATCTATCTTTAATATTAACAAAACTATGAGCTAATTTACTTAAAGAAATGAAGAAATAAGGTTTTTGAGTTACCATATTAAAAATATGTTTTTAATCTTTGTTGAAATGTCTTATTTTAGAAGCATACTGTATTCCATAATAAATCTGATATTCACAATATAACTTAATTAAACACACTATGAGAACTACTTTTCTACAATCGGGCTTTCTTGTTTTAGCCTTAGTGTTTTCCGGTATTCTTGCGGAAGTAAATGCGCAGGATAGAGACAATGAGAGACGATTCAGCTTATCTATTAACGGCGGCGTAACATTTGCAAGTCAGTCACCTGGTGGACGTCCAGATGGTGGTTTTGACGTAGCTTCAAAAACTCTTCCAGCTTTTGGATTAGGCTTACAATACACAATGACTCCATACTGGTCTTTAGAAGGTGCTGGTTACTACCATAAATTTGAGAACAAAAATGCAAATGACCCTGCTTATTCAAATCAGGTTCTTTCTTTTTCACTAAGAAACGTAATTCATTTTAATCAGCTTCTCGGCACTGCTAGAGTTTGGGAAAATGTCACTCCATATGGACTAGCTGGTTTTGGATTATTATTAAGAGATATCGAAGATTTAGATTTAGATTCTTTTGGGCCAATTGCCGTCATTGGAGCCGGAGTAGGATTCCGCTTAGGAAATAACTCTAATTTTTTCCTTCAATATGAATACACAATGGCTGGTAACCTTGATGGTAGTAAGAGAGTAGTAAGTAAAGGTTCTGATCACTATGGTTTCGCCTCTGCAGGACTTCGTTTCCATCTAGGTAAAGGAGACAGCCCACGTTCATGGAGACAGCCTTCTTTCCTCTTAACCGAAGCTGATTACAACGCTTTAATGGCTCTTAATTCAAGAATGGATAATGTTGAGCGTCAAGTTAGTAGCCAAGGATCTGACATCTCTAACCTAAGAGGTCGTGTTGATGGTTTAGATTCAAGAGTTTCTGCAAACGAAGCAAAAATTGCTGATCTTGAAAGAAAGTATGCAGATCTTCATGCAAAAGTACGTGACCTAGAAGAAAACACGGCAAAAGCTCCTAAATCAGATGACGGCTTGACTCAAGTTCTTCCTGATGGTTTCTATGTTCAAGTATTTGCTGCTAACAATCTAGCGCAAGCACAAAGAGTTCGTAACAACGTAAGAGGAATGGTTTCTGATCCTGTTCTTATCACAAAGCGTGGAAACATATACGAAGTAAGAATTGGGGTATATGAAAGATTCCCTGCTGCTGCTAATACATTACGAGCAGTTCAAGGAACTTATTCAGATGCTTTCGTTGTGAAATTCCCACGTCCAGCTCATTTAAGAGATGCTTACAGAGGTATCGCTCCTGCTGAATAGGCAATATTCAGAATCTCAAAAAAGCTCACTGTGTTACACAGTGGGCTTTTTTTTTGATAAAACTCGTAATAATTCAATCAGATAGTATCGGTTTGTTTATTAAACCCCTATTTTTAAACTCTCTAACTTATTACAAATAGAAAGGATTTAGTTTTGTCTAATATTAAAATTGGTGATTCCGTGAAAGTTCATTATACCGGAACACTTAATGATGGTACAGTTTTTGATTCATCTAAAGGTAGAGAGCCTCTTCAGTTTATTTTTGGTCAAGGTCAATTAATCCCTGGATTTGAGAAAGCTGTCGAAGAATTAACACTGGGTGAAATCACCAAAGTTGACATTCCTCACCAAGAAGCTTACGGTGAAGTTCGTCAGGATATGATTATCAGAATTGAAAGAGATAAAGTCCCGGCAGATATACAGCCTGAAGTTGGTATGCAACTCCAAATCCAACAACCGAACGGCCAACCTTTACCTGTAATGATAACAGATGTATCAGACTCACACATTGTTCTTGATGCAAATCATCCTCTAGCTGGTAAAGATCTTACTTTTGAGATTGAGTTAGTTTCAGTAAACTAAACAAAAAAAGGAGCATATACTTTCGTAAATGCTCCTTTTCTCTTTATTTCACATAGATGAAAAACTAAACGTCGAACTGAATCCCTTGTGCTAAAGGTAAGTCTGTTCCCCAGTTTATTGTATTCGTTTGACGTCGCATGTAGGCTTTCCAAGAATCTGAACCTGATTCGCGGCCACCACCTGTTTCTTTTTCGCCTCCAAAAGCTCCACCAATTTCTGCACCGCTTGTTCCTATATTCACATTTGCTATGCCACAGTCAGAACCTAAAGCACTTAGAAATGTTTCAGCTTCTCTGAGATCAAGTGTGAAAATAGCCGAACTTAATCCTTGAACTACATCATTGTGCATGTTGATAGCCTCGTCTAAAGTAGTGTATTTCATGAGATAGAGAATAGGGGCAAAAGTCTCTTCTTGCACAATCTCGTAATTATTCTGAGCAACACATACCGCAGGACGCACAAAGGTGCCAGATTCATATCCATCACCTTTAAGAACTTCCCCACCGAATAATACTTCGCCACCTTCTTTCTTTAGCTTTTCAAGTGCATTTTGCATTGCCTTTACAGCATCGGTATCAATTAATGGACCAACTAGTGTATTAGAGTCTAAGGGATTCCCGATTCTAATCATTTTATAAATCTCAAGAATCCGGTTTTTAACTTGATCAAATACAGACTCGTGAATGATCAATCTCCTAGTAGAGGTGCAGCGCTGGCCCGCTGTACCAACTGCACCAAAAACGGTAGCTCTTACGGCCATTTCAATGTCTGCTTTGTCAGAAATGATGATGGCATTGTTACCACCCAATTCCAAAATGGTTTTACCAAGACGTTCACCAACAACTTTTGCGACTTGTTTCCCCATTCGAGTTGACCCTGTAGCAGAAATAAGGGGAATTCTACGATCATTCGTTAACCATTCACCGACTTCTCTACCTCCTGATATAAAGCAAAAAACACCTTCAGGTAAATTATTGTCACGTAATACTTTAGATATAATATTTTGACAAGCAACAGCAGTTAAAGGAGTTTTTTCAGAGGGTTTCCAGATATTTACGTTTCCACAAACAGCTGCAATCATGGCATTCCAGCTCCATACAGCAACGGGAAAGTTGAATGCGCTAATGATTCCGACGATTCCTAATGGATGGTATTGATCATACATCCGGTGGTTTGGTCTCTCAGAATGCATGGTATATCCATAGAGTTGACGAGATAATCCTACGGCAAAATCACAGATATCTATCATTTCTTGAACCTCGCCAAGGCCTTCCTGATATATTTTCCCCATTTCCCAAGAAACGAGTTTCCCAAGACTCTCTTTTTGTTCACGTAGTGCAAGACCTATTTGACGGACAATTTCACCTCTTTGAGGAGCCGGTACTTTTCTCCAAATACTATAAGCATCTTGTGCTTGTTGAATTACTTGCTCATAATCTTTTCTTGTTGTAACTGTAACTTTACCAATAAGTGAGCCATCTACAGGTGAATAGCTGCTAATAGATTCACCAAGAGCATTACCTAGATAATTTTGCCCTGTGGATGTCCCTAAATTAATATCATTCAATCCAAGTTGTTTCAGAAATTCCATGATTATAAAGTTTTGTTTTTAATAAATACTCGTTCATAAGATACTATTCTTCTCACAAAATGTCGTTTCTTTTGACATGAAATTAGAATGAATTCAGTTACAAAGTTTACTCAATAGATAGATTAATAGAAATGTAAGCGCTTTTTTGATTTTTTAAGTTAGTTCAACTGAGTGGAGACGTGGATTCCTTTGCAATTTGTCGAAATTGGCATTTTTCAAGTATTTACTGTATATTTTAAGAATGATATCCTTAAGAATTTCAGAAATACTTATTACTAATTGGGCAACAATTACGAATTGGGTGAACCATCTTGGAATCGAGTATGGAGTTGATCCTTACATTTTTGCTTTCTTTTATGTCGGATTAGCACCCTTGGTGTGGATTAGTGCTGCACTAGCAATTAGAAATCTCAGATCTGACAAGCCAGCCGGATTATATATTTTTGTAACTTCACTAACCTTTCTTTCTCCCTATCTATACATTTTATATGCCGGTAATAACATTCCCTATTGGGTGTATGCAATTATTTTAGCATTGTTATCTTTTGGGGCTTATAATTTGATTCGGAAGTTTAGAACTTCCACAAACGCAACTCATTAAATTATGAAGTAGATTGGTTCTATCTTTTTAACAAGAATAAAATCAGTCATTTACTTTATTATTTTTCGAATTACATACTAGCTTCTGTTAGAGAGTTCTAAATTAATAATTTGAATTCACAGAAATGTAATTTCAATAAAAAACTAATGTAGTACTATGATTAAGCCCATTTATAGAATTCTAAGAGATCAGCTAAGGGAAATGTTCAAGCTGAGATTAGCTGAAGCTAAGGTGAATGAAGATGAAGATTTCGTAGTCGTTATACCTGAAACTGAATCAATGCCAGTCTGTGTAGATGAGGAAGAGTTGATAGATTATATAGAAAGTGCTAGCCTAAGCAGGCAAATTGAGTATATCGTGATACATTGCACAGCAACTTCTGTACATGCAACGGCTTCAGCCATTCAAAACTATTGGAGAAACACACTGAAATGGCGAAATCCCGGTTACCATATCCTCTTTCACCATGATAATGGTTTTACTGTATTCGCTGATTTTGATAATGTTACTAATGGTGTAATAGGCTATAATCAGCATTCCATTCATTTAAGCTACATTGGTGGAATCAATGAAAATGGTCAGCCTATAGATAATCGCTCCGAATCACAAAAAAGACTTTTGGAAATCGCTGTTAAGGAGTTGAAAAAACGTCTTCCTTCGGCTATAGTTCAAGGGCATCGAGACTTTCCGGGAGTGAAAAAAGCATGCCCATGTTTTGATGCAAAACAAGAATATGCAAGAATTTAATTTGTTTATTTTCTCATTCAGAAAAGAGCGTTGATTTTAATTCAGAAAACTGTTGTTCATGTAAAATAAGCTTTCGTTTTCTGTTTAATCCCCAACGGTAGCCTGTAAGCTTTCCATTTTTTCCTAGTACTCTATGGCATGGAATGAGAATTGCAATTTTGTTACATCCATTGGCATGAGCCAGCGCTCGTATGGCAAGTTCTTTGTTTAAATCTCGAGCTTGATCAGAATAGGTTATCGTGTGTCCAAAGGTTATCGTTTGAAGATATTGCCACGCTTTTATCTGGAACTCGGTTCCTGTTACATCAAGGGGGATAGTAAATTCTTTTCGGCTTCCATCAAAGTACTCTTTCAGTTGCTGCTGTAGTGCAATCAGGTCATCATTTAGTTGATGGATGATCTTCGTCTGATAACATTTAGATAGTGTATTTAAATCATCTTGAATGTGTTTTGTATCTGTAAACTCAAGTTTTGATATACCTCGTTCTGTAGCACAAGCAAGCATATCACCAAGTGGCGTGTTAATTCGGCTAAAATATATGTTAGAGTTCGACATCCAATCCATCCTAAAAAACAAAGCCCCGGTAGTGAGATACTACAGGGGCTGTAATTTGAAATATGAAACTCTAATCTAGAGTAATGCTCTCATGGTTTCGCCCATAACCGCCGGACTTTCACAAACGGTAATTCCTGCAGCTGCTAGCGCGGCCATCTTGTCCTGAGCGGTTCCTTTTCCTCCCGAAACAATCGCTCCGGCATGACCCATTCTTCGACCTGGAGGGGCGGTTTTACCGGCAATAAAAGCAACAACCGGCTTTTTAACGTGTTCTTTGATATAAGCCGCGGCGTCTTCTTCATCCGTTCCACCAATTTCACCGATTAGCATAATGGCTTCGGTTTCTGGATCTTCGTTTAGAAGTTTTACAGCATCTTTGTGCTTAGTTCCGATTACAGGGTCACCACCGATGCCAATTGCTGTTGATTGACCAAGACCTACTTTAGTAAGCTGATCAACGGCTTCATAAGTTAATGTTCCCGATCTTGAAATAACGCCAATTGATCCTCTTGAGAAGATGTTTCCGGGCATAATTCCTACTTTTGCTTCACCGGGTGTAATTACACCGGGACAGTTTGGCCCAATAAGTACAGAGCCAAGACGATCTACAATTGCTTTAGCACGAATCATATCCTTTACAGGAATGCCTTCGGTAATACAAATAATAACTTTAATTCCGGCTAGGGTTGATTCAATAATTGCATCGGCTGCAAAGGCAGGGGGGACAAAAATAACAGAGGTGTTAGCACCTTCATGAGTTACAGAGTCTGCAACGGTATTAAAAACAGGCCTGTCAAGATGTTTTGAGCCACCTTTACCAGGAGTTACTCCACCAATAACATTTGTTCCGTATGCAATCATCTGCTCAGCATGGAAGCTCCCTTCTTTTCCTGTGAATCCCTGAACTACCAAGCGGGTATCTTTTCCAACAAGTACGCTCATGCGTTTTAATAATTTAAGTTGAGTAAAATGGTTAAATAATTCGACCTGAATATACGGCATGTAGTAGATAAGACAAACCCTGAAAGCGTTTTTATGAAGCTTAATTGTTCAAACACTTACCAAAGTCTTGAGATCATTGGAATATAGTAGTAGGATTCCTCATGGAATAACAATTCGGCGTTTTTTAGTGCATAATTCCCTATATTTATAAGCTTATCCAAATTTTGACCATAACAAAACGTAGAAATTTAAAATTGATGGCTGATTTAAAAAACCTGGAAAAAATTGTTTCCCTTTCAAAAGCTAGAGGCTTCATCTTTCAATCATCTGAAATTTATGGTGGTTTAGCCGCCGTATATGATTACGGTCCGTTGGGCGCTGAGCTCAAAAGAAAATTGAATCAGGCTTGGTGGTCAGCCATGACGCAAAAACACGAAAATATTGTTGGGATTGATGCAGCCATTTTAATGCATCCCAAAGTCTGGAAAGCCAGTGGGCACGTAGATGGATTCAGTGACCCTATGATTGATGATAAGCAATCCAAGCGTCGTTATAGAGCGGATATGCTAATTGAAGACCACATCCGCAAAATTGTAGCGAATGGTAAGCAAGATCGTGCGAACGAGCTTCAGCATTTACTTGATACCGCCGGTACAAGAAAATCCATGACCGAGGATTTATATGATATCATCATGGAAGAAAAAATCCTTTCACCTGACTCCGGTGCTTTTGATTGGACTCCCGTACGTCAATTCAACCTGATGTTCGATACACAATTTGGAGCAGTTGCCACCGGTGAGGACTCCAAAGTTTATCTTCGTCCCGAAACGGCACAGGGGATTTTTGTGAACTATACCAATGTGCTAAATACCTCACGGGTGCAAATTCCATTTGGTATTGCGCAAATCGGGAAAGCTTTCCGAAACGAAGTAGTTGCAAGGCAGTTTGTATTCAGGATGCGTGAGTTCGAGCAGATGGAAATGCAATTTTTCGTGAAGCCGGGCGAGGATTCTGATTGGTACGATAAATGGAAGGCTGAGCGCATGGATTGGCATAAAAGTATCGGGATTCGGGAAAAGAATCTCCGATTTGCTGACCATCCGAAAGATAAATTAGCCCACTATGCGAAAGCTGCGGTGGATGTTCAGTATCACTTCCCGATTGGATGGCAGGAAGTGGAGGGCATCCATAATAGAACAGATTTTGATTTGAGTCAGCATCAGGAGTTTTCCGGTAAAAAGCAGGATTATTTTGATCAACAAGCGAACGAGCGGTACGTGCCATATGTAATTGAGACTTCTGTTGGATTGGATCGCTGTACGCTGATGGTCTTATGCGATGCGTATCGCGAGGAGGAAGTCCCCGGCGAAAAAGAAGGCAAAACCGAAACACGCATTGTTTTGAAATTGCATCCTAAGTTGGCACCGATTACGGCAGGTATCTTCCCGTTGATTAAAAAGCCTGAGTTGATGGAAAAAGCCCGTGCAATTCAAGCTGATTTAGCCGAAACCTGGAATGTTCAATTCGATGAAAAAGGCTCTATCGGAAAAAGATATCGTCGTTTAGACGAAGCCGGAACACCTTTCTGTGTTACCGTAGATTTTGAAAGTCTTGAAGATGGATGTGCAACGGTACGCCATCGTGATTCTATGGAGCAGGAGCGTGTGAGCTTCGATAAAATCCATGCATTCATAGGCGATCACATTCGTAAATGGAAACCTGAATAGATTTAGAACCACAAAGACTCAAATACACGAAGATTAAAAGTGGAAAAACTATTGGTCTTTTTAATACTCTAAAGCTAGAATCTTAGTTTTGATGTGATAATCCACTAAAAGCTAAAAAAAACTTTGAGTCTTCGAGTCTTAGTGGTTAAAATAAAAATGCAACGATGCAACAATTACCCGCATCCGAAACTGCCATTATCATGTTTGATGGTGTTTGCAATCTCTGCAACGCTTCGGTCAATTTTATTATTGATCGGGACACGAAGCGGTATTTTCGATTTGCTCCGCTTCAATCGGAAACGGGTCAGGCTTTTTTGAAGAAAAACGAGCTGAATGCAGAGGATTTTGATTCGTTAGTGTTAGTTGAGGGAGATCAGTTTTATCGAAAATCTACTGCTGCTCTTCGAATTGCTCGGAAATTAGATGGAATGTGGCCTTTATTCTATATTTTTATAATTATTCCTCCTTTTATCAGAAACATCTTCTATGACTTAGTTGCTAAAAACAGGTACAAAATATTTGGGAGATCAGATCAATGTAGAATTCCAACTCCGGAACTTAAAAGCTTATTTTTAGATTAAATTGAGCATATTAACGCATCATAATACGACCAATGAAAGTAATTGAATTTTACGAAAACGCAACCGAACCACTCATCTCCTTTGAGATCATCCCTCCCAAAAGAGGAAAATCCATACAAGGAGTTTTTGATGCGCTTGATAAGGTTATGCCATACCATCCCCCTTTCATTGATATAACCTCTCATGCGGCAGAAGCGTATTATGAGGAACTTGATAATGGCTCGGTCAAGCGTCATATTAAAAGGAAACGTCCCGGAACAATCGGGTTAAGCGCAGCCATTAAGCATCGCTATAATGTTGAGCCGGTTCCGCATATAATCTGCAAAGGATTTACACGTGAAGAAACCGAAGATGCCCTGATTGAGCTCAATTATCTCGGAATACAGAATGTGTTGGCCATTAGGGGGGATGATCCAGGTGCACCAAAACCTCAAAACAAAACGAGGCAAATAAATGAGTACGCTATTGACTTAGTGCGTCAAATCAAGCGTATGAATAATGGAATTTATTTAGAGCAACTTATGGATGCTACCCATACCGATTTTTGTGTCGGTGTTGGAGGATACCCTGAGAAGCATTTTGAAGCGCCAAACATGAAGTGGGATATTCAACGACTTAAAGAGAAGGTCGAAGCAGGTGCTGATTATATTGTAACACAGATGTTTTTTGACAATCAGGCGTACTTTAAATTTGTAGATGATTGTAGGGCTGCTGGAATTAAAGTGCCAATTATTCCGGGGCTTAAACTAATGACTAAGTACGAGCAGCTGACGAACATCCCCAGAGCATTTTATATTAATATTCCTGAGGCACTTTCACATGAAATATCAATGAATCCTGCAAAAGCTAGAGAAATCGGTATTGAGTGGGGAGCAAACCAATGCTTAGAACTTCTTGAAAGGGGAGTTCCCGGACTACATTTTTATATCATGGCTGACCCAAGTCCGGTAGTTGATTTGTTGAAAAAAATCCCTCTGGGACATCAAGTTAAACATACTTAATGAGATGAATTGTTTTGACGCTGTTATAAAAAACAGAATTCAATTATTTCTATTCTTGTTACTTTTCGTAACAGCATGTTCATCAAGTAAGCAACTTACTCAGCAACAAGCTGAACGTGAGTTATTAAATCAATTTCAAAGATGGCAAGGTACCCCATATCGATTAGGGGGGATGACTACAGCCGGTGTTGATTGCTCCGCTTTTATTTTGATGATTTACAGAGATGCTTTCAACATCCAATTACCACGAACTACTGCGGAACAATTAAGAGCCGGTAGTCCCGTAAGTCGTCGGAAATTAAGAACCGGTGACCTTGTATTCTTTAGAACTGGAAGAAATGTGTTACATGTTGGAATTGTGCTTTCAGATGGTAGAATGATGCATGCTTCTACAACAAATGGAGTTGAAATTACCCGATTAAATCAGGATTATTGGATTCGAACTTTTATCGGCGCACGGCGAATTCTCTGAAACTGCGCTACATTTATTTAAAAATTGACTGTTAGGATGTATTGGTATGAAATTACTGGTAAATATTGATCATATTGCAACCCTCAGAAATGCTCGTTCAGAGGGTTTCCCTGATCCCGTGAAAGCTGCAATATTATGTGAGGATGCAGGAGCCGCTGGCATTGTATTTCATTTACGTGAAGATCGGCGTCATATTAAAGACCATGATGTGTATGGGCTTAAAAAAGCTGTTAGAGGTCTGTTAGATTTTGAAATGGGTGCAACGGAAGAAATGCTGTCCATTTGTATTGATATCCATCCTCACTTATGTACCTTAGTTCCTGAAAAAAGAGAGGAAATTACCACAGAAGGCGGATTAAATATGGAAGCCATCTTCAAAGACTATCAAAACAGAGTCCTTCCCAAATTGAAAGAAGCTGGAATTCCGGTGAGTTTATTTGTAGAACCTGAGATTAAAGATATGGAATTATGTGCTAAGCTCGGAGTTCCTGTTGTGGAGCTTCACACCGGTACGTATGCAAATGCAGTAGGGGAACGCGCTAAGCATGAGTTATTTCGTTTAAAAAAAGCCGCCGAAGCCGCTCACAATCTTGGAATACAAGTAAATGCCGGTCATGGGTTGAATTACGAAAATATCATTCCGTTTCTAGAAGAAGTTCCTCATTTGGAAGAAATCAGCATCGGACATGCTTTAATTGCTGATGCTGTATTCAGAGGACTTCCAACATCGGTCTCGGAAATGGTTCAAATTATAAAAACGTATTCTAGATGACAGATTATATAGATTACTTCAAAGTACCTGAAGGTTATAAATCAGGCTATGTCGCCATTATTGGGAAACCAAACGCAGGGAAATCCACATTACTAAATGCAATGTTGGGGTCGAAACTTTCCATCATCTCACCGAAAGTCCAAACCACAAGGCATCGAATTACAGGAATTCATTCTGATGACCAAGGGCAAATTATTTTTTTGGATACCCCCGGAATTTTACAGCCAAAGTATAAACTCCATGAAAGTATGATGCGGTCAGTTCAACGCTCAGTTGATGATGCTGACATCATCCTACTATTGATTGATCCATCAGATATGCCATCTGATGATGATTTCGAATGGCTGAAAAAAGCGTTGAGGAAGCAGATTTTATTAGTATTCAATAAATCTGATATTAACTCAGAAGCAACTATCATAAAAGCTGAGGGTATCCTGCAAGATGTTTTTAAAATCAAAGGGATATTAAATGTCTCTGCAGTAACCGGTGATAATGTTTCTCAAATTCTTGAAACCATTTTAGAGTGGCTCCCTCAAGGACCACCATTCTATCCGCCTGATCAATTGAGTGAACATCCTGAACGCTTTTTCGTGGCAGAATTAATCAGAGAGCAGATATTTCATTTATATCACTCTGAAATACCGTATTCCTGTGCAGTGAATGTGGTTCAATTTGAACGAAAAGAAGATATTGATGTAATTGATGCTGAAATTGTTGTAAGTCGGAATAGTCAAAAAGGCATTTTAATTGGTAAGGGTGGAGTTGCATTGAAAAAATTGGGAACTCTTGCCAGAGAGAACATCGAAACCTTTACCGGGAATAAAACTTTCCTTAAAATTCATGTCAAGGTACGAGATAACTGGAGAGAGAAAGACACTTTTCTTCGAGATTACGGCTATTAGTAGTCGATAATTAAGATTTAATTTATCATTACACTAGGCTTTTGATACTCCGCTGAACATCATATATTCTTCGGAAAATTTTAATACTAGATTTCTCTCAATGAAGCAAAATCCATC
>Ga0213836_100541_pt1 | contig 30111 bp, 23 predicted proteins | sample SWPATP03_FD_160578 | JGI IMG/M metagenome (GOLD analysis project Ga0213836, IMG submission 160578) | Coastal seawater microbial communities from Marineland, Florida, United States - SWPA TP0 #3 | ecosystem: Environmental > Aquatic > Marine > Coastal | place: USA: Florida | collected 2016-08-05
GCTGCGAAACCTCCGCAACCGGATAGCCCCGTTCCGTGATCTGACGCACCGCGTCGCGCTTAAACTCTTCGCTGAAATTCGATTTGCTCATGGTGATCTTCTTGCCTCAAAATTAGGAAAGAAGGTGTCTACAAATCTCGGGGCTATTCAATCCGATTCCGAACCATCGGCGTCCGATTCAAAAGTCTCTGCGGACGATTCGATCCTAACGGCAGGCGATTCACTTCCTCATATTATCGATTCTTCTTCTGGGAGGGGCGTCTTTCGAGTTCCCGAACGCGACAGCAGGGCCGTCGAAGAAATCCCCGAGAACGCATCTCAACGTGTCCGCACGTCGAAACAAATTGCGCTCATTCGATTCAGAATGACGGATTTCCGATTCAGAAAATTATGATTTCGATTCACTCGAAAACGGCTTGCGCCGGTCCGCCGGTCCTCTGACCATCGAAGGTGCCATCATAACAAAAGGGAGGAAAACATGGCACGACAGACATAGCGCGAACGCAACGCGAAGCAGCGAGAGAGGCAGCGGCTGCTGCGGGACCGGCACAAGATTGAGCGGCGCCCGGCACGGGATGACTTCGCCCGAATTCTGCTCTTCAGGGTGATCTCGGGCCTGCTGAAGACCGGACGGCTCTCCAAGCTGGAAGAGCTGGAAGACGAACTGGTGGAAGAACTGGCCAACCAAGGATTTGACGAACGGGCCTCATGCGAGGTCTTCAGCGCTCTCGTCGAACAGTATGGGAGTGGCGACAGCCCCTTCCGCCGCAAGGTTCATCTCGTACATTGACCGCAGCCCTGGCGGTGATCGGAAAGCCTTCTTCGCCAGGGTAGGCACTCACCTGATGCAAACGACGTTCTCCCGATGGGGACTTCGTCCCCCTGTTACTTCGTGAAACGCCGTTTGCCTCTGAATCGAATTTCCAGGATCCGATCACAGCAGGCTCTGACAGGGGCGACGACGGATGAGCCGGCGCCCCCGAAAGACGGAAATCATTTCCGCTTCGGCGGTCCTGCTGCCCGCTCGCGTCTGGCGATAGCATCGAAGTCCAAGCCACGGAAGATCGAGTAGTCGATCTCAGGATCGAGAGGCAGTGCCTTGAGCTTGCGCGCCTCCTTCTCCGTGGCGACGTCGAAGCCATAGGTATCGACGGGATGATCGCCGATCAGTTCGATGAAAAGAGCAAGGCGGCTCTCTGCCGTAGATAGGTCGCGTGCGATGTTGGCCCCACCGGAACGACGCCGCTTTGCCACATAAGTCGGAATCGCGTCGCTGAACCAACTGGTGCCAGGCTCTTTCGGATTGGAATGCAGCAAGTTTGCCGGGCCACACCCGTTTAGCCGCTGCGCTACCCTCGATTTGGTTCGGTCTTGGGAGCTGCTTGCGAGTTCGCCGCATGTTGAAGTCATCAAAAAACTCCAGGTAGTCGTCATACGGAATGCCAAGCTTGTCAGCGTTCTGCCGAGCGCCCCACAACTGGGTCATCAGCTGGGACGGAATACCGAACTTGGTCCAGTCGACAGCACGCACCTTGGCGTTTAGATCGAAGTGCCGTGCAAATGCCCACTCATAGTCGGTTGTATGCCAGCGCGAATTTTCGAGTGGCTTGAAGCGGCGACATAAACCTGTAGGCGAACCATTTGCTGTCCTGCAGTTCGGGTTCGAGTTTGAGATATTTCGAATGAATGCAAAGGCGTGCCGTGATGTTGTCATCCAAGCGTTCTGTGGCCAACTGCTTATTGATATCGGACATATTTTCTCCGGGACCTAGACCGGAAGTGGCCTAGTCCCGAGCGAATAGTCACTTTAAGGCTCCTGTTCGATTCTTTTTGCTTTTGGCAGTGCTGGTTGACTCGAGGATTGCCGACAGCGCGCTCCGTAGGCCCATAGCGCGTTCCACTGTAGGGACGCGGCAATCGCAGCCAGTGACTCTCTGTGAGGATTTCAGGCAGAGACGGTCAAGTCTCAAATGTTGCTTTGAACGACAGACCAAGCAGGCGCCCGCACAGCTTGTTTGGATCGTTCGCTGCTGTCGCTATCCCTGCTCCTGCATCTGAATGGGTCAGATGCCATACCGCGTAAACAGGTAGATGAATCTACGGCCGGCACGTATATTTTTCTGTCCTATTGCTGACGCCAGCCCACAGAACTCACCAGTCAGGTCATGTTCTAGGAGAGCAAGGGAAGGCTCGCCGCTAAATTACCTGGAGAGGACGGGTGGCTTCAGCCTCGAAATTGAACCGCAGACGAGGCGCGGCGGCGATAAATTTGCCTCTCGACTGTTTTATAAGCCGCGATCTATCGCACATCACATGATGCATCCTCCGGATCGGCACAGGCTCCCTTACATCATATCGTCGAGCTGCTCGTGGTTGACCGTGCCCTCGAACGCCAGCTGAGTTGGCCTGATCGCTTCGATCCCGGTTATGTTTTCGTGGTGCCAGCCCGCGCTTCCGCTGTCTCGGTTGGTGTCGCTACTGTTGTTACCAGCTTCACTGATGGCTCTATCCACGAACTTGTCACATACCTCTCAGCCTTGAGTCCGCGGCGTCGATGCAGTGAACTACTTTGTGCGATTCACCGGTGTGATCTGCTGCGTATCGGAGTTAACATCTGACAAAAATTCCGAAAAGCACCCTTTTATGTTAACTTAGCGTTAACTTACGTCACCCTTTTCGCCGGAATTAAACGGTGGTTAGACAATCTTGGCCCGCTTTTCGCCAACCGATGTTAACCTCAGAGGCTCAACTGGTTGACGAAAGTTGACAGAAGTTAACCTCTGGGGCCCGTTCCCTTGCCGGCTACGAACATATCATCCGCAGTAAAAGCCATCACCAGCATCCTGCAGTTACGCTAGGACCATCGAGGGTTGGGTAGTTTGAAGGCCGAAATTGCTCAGGCAGCAGGCTGCATCATGATCATCATCACTTGCCTTTACTAGGACTTCGATAACGTTGCGGCGACAGGTTAGGAGAGCCTTGTGACCAGATCGTCAGCGCTCAGATGCGTGTAGCGCTTTAGCATCCGAAGTTCCTTGTGCCCGGAGATGCTGCTGACCTCGATGACGTTTAAGCCGCGCTCGAACAGACGGCTGACACCTTCATGTCGGAGATCGTGGAAACGAAGCCCCGTGATACCGACCCGGATCAGGAGACGGCGCCAAGCTTGCTCAAGTGCTCCAGGCGTCATTGGAAATACCGAAGATTGATCCACCTCGGAGCGCGACTTCCACTCATTTAGCGCGTCGAATGCGCGAGGGCTAAGCGGAACCTCACGTCCAGATCCGTTCTTCGTCATAGTCAACGTGATCACCCGGCGATCATGAGAGATGTCGCTCCACTGCAGACCTAGGATCTCGCCACGGCGCATCCCAGTCTCAATAGCAACAGTCACCAACGTCCGCAGATAAGGGATCTGACCACCATCGCAGCCCTCGAGCAGACGCTGCTCCTCGTTGCCTGTAAGTCTTCGGCAGCGCTCGTTCCGGATCACGGGACGACGCACAAGCTTCACGACATTTCTCGCGAGCGGCAGGCCCCAGTCGCGGATTGCGACCTCGAGGACATGGCTGAGGATCGCCATCTCGCGAACCGCCGTAGATGGAGCTACGCTTGCAAGACGCTCATCACGAAAAATCGCGATATCTTGCTGGCTGAGACCAATTAAGGTTCGGTGAGAGAGATCGTGGCGACGAAGCACATCGATCCGCTGGTCCTCCTGGACCGCGCCGCGCTTTGCTGGCGTAATCTCACGCTGGTAACGCTCAAGGAGAGCGCCTAGTGTCGTGCTCTCGAGGATCTTTGTATCAGGCGCAGCGCCGAAGCGATCGACCTGGGTTTCCAGATCTCGTGCCCACTTCTCGGCTTCGACCTTGCTGTCGAAGCTCTTGGCTCGCGGCTTCATGCCGCGACGACGCACCTGTGCTTGCCAGCGTCCCCTGAGTTTTCTGATTGTTGCCATCTCAATCTCCGTTTGTGATCGAGATGATGCGTAGGATGCCCCGGTGACGGGGCCAAGGACTTACTCCGGGAAAGTATCGCTAACTTCCGGGTCACGTCGGAATGCCAAAAAAACGCCGCCACAACCAAGACAACGAGCTTTACTGAGGTCCTTGGCCAGCTCAAGGCTGTCCTAAGGAGTTGTTTGAGGAAACATCGCAGAACTCCCTATCGACTTCAGCGCTTGCTACACATGAGAACTGGCAGGCGAGCGACACATCATTTCAACGTATGCGAGGAAATATAATATGGCCTGAGTTCTTCCCAAAATATCTGCGCGTTGCGGTTCGCGTCGCTTGCAAGATCAAGGAAGCTTCGTAACTCTTGATCGACCAGACCGCGGATTTCCGAGTTTGCTATCATCCGCCTCACAACCTGTAATCGAACCGCATCAGGTGGATATTCGCTCGAAGACGAAATCTTACTTGAGACTTCCTTCAGATCACGGAGGTCACATAACGCTTTCACGCATTCGGCGATACTTTCTATTTCTCGCTCATTTAAGGTAAGGGGTTCTACGAAACGCCTGTCCTTCAAGCCCGAAATGGTGCCTGCGTCATCAAGTATACTATGAGCAATGAAATAGAACTCAATTGCATTGAGTATAAGGACTTCATTAAGATTGTTGCCCCTTACCCCCTCTCTTTGGCCTGCCTCCGCTAAACTTAGCGCATAAGCATCCGCATTCATCTCCTTCAGCCGAACTGAGACTGGGCTTGGTTCAATTGAAAAAAGACCACGAATAGTATCGGTTAACGAGGCAAGATTAAGGCTTGAAGCTGAATCACCGTGCACGATGTGCCCAATTTCATGCGCCATAGCAAACATCTCGATACCGCTTGTATACGCGAGCTGCATCTTCGCGCTAAGACGGTCAGGACTATGATACGTTTCATTTCCTCGCCCATAAAAGTAGTCGATCAGGTCGGCGAGACGCTGCATAGCTTTTGGATTATCTCGAAAGTTCTGACGGATAACGGTAGGATCACGTTCGACAGCGAGGTATCCATTCGTTTTGGAGATCGTCATCGACTGAATAACGAGTTTTATAAATTCATTTGCAAATTCAAAGAACGTTGAATTGACGAGAACGATGGACTTACTGCCTTGGATAGATCCGACGACTTCTGCATTCACGTCTGGCAGCTCAACTGATCCGTATACAAAGTCATCGCCAATCGGCGAGCCTTTCAAGTTGGCATATTTTCTGATTTCTTCCACCAGGGAACTCAATACCTGTCTCGATCCAGGAAATTCGTAGATGGTGATGCGATCAGCACACAGTGAGCCAACAGTTGCCTCCAGCTGCGCCTCCGATACCTCAGGGAAGCCTGCTCTCAGTTGTTCGGTCATCTTGCGATAGGCGACTAAGCATCGCTCGACGGTGAGTCCACAACGACGCGCAGCTTTTGGATGCTTATCACAAGCGGCCTTCTGAATCGCAGCAAGTGCTTGGTAGGAATGATAATCGGGGTGCGCTGCGCCGATTAGCAGGTTTGGATCTTGGGCGTTAGCGCTAGTCATTCCCCACGCCAAAAACAACGCAGCCGGAGTGGGTTTTAATTTGCTAGCAAGAACAAATAAATCGCTTCCCAATTTCTTCATCGCCCTTTCCTCTCTGACTTATATTCAGGAATAGATGAGGTATCAATGAATAGAATCTCCTGTTTCTGCAGTCCCCTCAGGATTTTGACCGACTGAGTGCGATAGAACAGGAACATGGGCTTTTCGAACTTCTGGACAAGCATGACATTGTCCCCGTTCTCGGCGAAGCTTGTGAATTTTACGCCAGAACTTGATGAGCCGTCGAGGCTTTGCTCGAAACTGGAAACGTCCCTTTTACTCAGGGTATAAGCAATTTCCTTTACGGAAATCGACTCCGAAATAATAAAAAGCGATTGCGGCGCGTTTCTCTCTGCTACTTCTCGAATTTCCTCTTGAAATTCAGCCGGTATTACTCTCCATCGCTCCGCGCCCTTGGCCTCAAATCGTGCGCTGATGTTAATATTGGTGTCCGCAGCAAGATCAACGAATTTGCCTAAGAAAGACTGCAGCACTCCAGCTTTCCAAAGATGTGAATCATCAATTCGGCTCAGAAATTCATTGCCCACGATCTGGGGCTTTGCCTTCACATGACCAACTACGTTTAGATAGCCCTCCTCAACTGTGAAAAGAGTGCCTGGCCCATCAAAATCTCGCGGAGTGGGCCAGGTTTGAAAGCCTTCATATTTGTAAGGCGGCCAGCCGGCAATATTCGTCTGATATCTTTCAGACCAATAAAAAAAAACGCCGATGATCATGACAGCAGATAAACCTATTATGGCAACCGCTATAAGCATGTATTTTCGTTGGATCGTCATGTTGCAATCCTCGCCATTTATATGAATCGAGTAAGCACAAACAATAGGTTGTTTTTATCAAAGATACCAATGCGGCGACGTCCGATTTCGAGTGGAATTTCGACGTTACACCCACAACAATGTGGGCCTGCTGGCAAATATCAACACGTTAAAATATTCCGGTCCCCTGGAGGCGCCGGAATCGTTCGCCCCTTGGAGAAGATCGGCACTCATAGGCGTTGAGTAGCAAACTACGTTTGTGCCGAGGATTCCTGCTTTAGTATGTTTTTCAAGTGCTCGCGTAAGTCTATCGATGTTGCCGCGAGTGGGAGAGGGGGTAGACGTCATCCGGTCGTAGAGACTTCTACAGGTCTCGCCGCCCCTGTTGAAAAGCGTGTTGATGAAGTATTCATGCGAGCCAACTTGTTCTGCCTGATATGCATTCCGCTGGTTTCGTCCAACGATGAATATTTCACAGGCTGACGGATCACTTGCCGTCGTCATCCATGGTCACGGAACTGGCAGTTGATCTCTGCGGTCAGCGTGCGAATTTTTGACTCCAATTGCGCCGCCCGTCCTGATTACTGGCTGTCGTGCGTGTCGTTCGTCATGGAGATCCTTGTTGAACCGAGCTTGCCGCGCCCCGCGCTTCGAGACTAGATCGCCCTGTAGATTGGCCTAACTCCACCCGGAGTTCACAGATCTAGATAAACAGCGTCACCGGGCTCATCCTAAACGCAACTTCCCATTAGGGAGCCAAAGACTATCCCGGCACGGCTCACACAAGCGTGACTCAATAGACACGGCATTGAAGAATCGCTGCGCGTCACCACATTTTAAATGACGAGTCAAGGCCAGTATGCGATAGCCAAGTTATGAGAGAGACAATGTTGCGATTCCAGTTTGACGAGAAGAAAGGTGTGGAGGCGATGACCTATATCGCATCGCGCTGGCCAGACGTCACTGCCTTTTTTGCGGCAAAAATCCTCTTCTTCGCTGAGAAATATCATCTCAACAAATACGCGCGCCCAATCGTGGCTGATACCTTCATTGCCATGCCCAACGGTCCGGTGCCGTCGACCATCTATGACTTTATTAAAGGCCGACTGCATAACGCTGGCGATCCGGAAGCAGTCACAAAGGCGTTTTCCGTAGCTGAAGCGCCCTGGCCCAGGGTCAACGCGCTACGCGACGCTGACACCAGCGTGCTCTCTGCCAGTGATATCGAGTGCCTTGATGAGGCAATCGAGTTTTGTAGAGGTCGAAAATTCGGGGCCTTGTCCAATCTCACCCATCAAGAGCGCTCTTGGCTGGAGGCGCCCGCTAATGGTGTGATGGATTATGAGGCACTGATCGACGACGATAACCCCTCTCGGGCGGAGATCATCGAAGAAGCTAGGGAATTCGCTGTATACGGTGTTCTGTGATCCTGGGGTCGGTATACATTGTCAACACCGCCCTTGCTCGTCCCTCAAAGGACAAAATCACGCTGTGCATTTGCGCGTCGGATAATTTGTTTTTTTGGATCAATACCAAACCTCAAGTGCATGGTGTTGGTCAGTTACAGCTCGCGGCAGCTGATCACAAAGCCTTGACCCACGACTGCTTTCTCGACTGCTCCAGGTTGACCACGTTCCCTGCGCACGAATTGAAGGGCGCTCAGGATCGTGGTCTCATTTCCTCTCAACTCGCAGAAGCTATCGTGACGTTTCTGACTAACAATCCGCCGAAGACCTTACCGCCTGCCCATGTGCAGTTAGCAATCGAGAATCTTCGAACTCTCTACCAGTAAGGGGTCGCCCCACCAGCTATGGCGATCGTGGAAAAAGCGCAGAAGTGCCTCAAGCGTGGCGCGCGCCAATTCAAGCGTTCGTCCAGAAGATCAAGACATAAGAGCTTGTCGGAGGAAAACACTGGCTACCCAGGTCCGGCATGGCGGAGAGGGTGGGACTCTTCCCCAATTACAGCAAAACCAAGGGTTTCCGCCAATATACTGACAGATAAGCCCGATTACGATACTTCGAGCGATACATGGCGCGATACATTTTGGCAAGTCGACATTTTCGACGCGCTCGTAAGGGCTAAGACGATACGTCGTTAGACACCGGAAAAAGCTTCCGGCGTTCTCTGGATGCGGCTCGGCAACTTCAGCGGCGATCGGATCGACCAGCATCCCAACAGGGTCGCACGCTTGTGCGGCGACAAGCCTTCCCATTCGTCGACCGCGACCATTGCCAGACCTCTGCCAAAGCCAGCTCATTGCGGCATTCGATCGCGGTATGTCGTATGTCACTCTCTTTAGTTTCGCACCTTCGTTTCTGTACGCTTGGCTCGTAAGCCTCGCTTGGCATGATGTCGAAACTTCCCCGAGGGTAGGAATTACATTCTAGGCTATTCATCTTCCCGCTCGGCGAGCCGTCGAGACGGAAATCATTTCCGCATCGTCGAGAACGGGCGCGTCGAACCCCGGTTGGCGCTGAGCATGAGCTGCCCGTTTCAAAGATGGCGACGACGGCAGGGAGATGGCGCTATGGCGTGTTCGTCACGCTCGAGAAATTGGCAGATCGACCGGAGCTGTTGGATAACTACCTCACCACAAGGTCTTTTTATCAATTTAAGCGCGAAAGCTCAAATTGCAGTAGACAACTCCGGGCATGTCTACGCAAATCCACGCTAATACATGGCGGCGGTGATTTGCCGTTTGATCTCGGGGGCATAAGTGCAGATCATCATTTCGATTGGGGATTTTTTTCGTACGTTCATTCTCTACATCGCGGGGCTGCTAACACACGAGTCCGCGCCCGGGTTCATAGCCTTCTTACTCCTATTGTCATTGCTCGTTGCATCCGTCGCTTTCTGGAGAAGGGTCAACAAACAGAGACGTGCTATTCTCTGGTTGAAGAGAGAGATATCGGCCAGCGCCGACGAACTAGAGTTCAGCCGCAATATCGACGCGCTGGGCGCGAAGATTGCCGAAAACGCCAGGTCTCCGCAGCAGCGTCAGCTTGCCCATGCATGGACGGAGTATCGCGAAACCTTTGTTCCCCACGAAGAAGACGGCAACATCATCCTTCGCAATGCTGTGCGGCCATCGACGTTCCTGAATGTGGAAGACCTGGGTTTCGGCGCTGGAGCCTGGCGGATCGCGCCTGGGCTGTTCGTGACGATCGGATTGTTCCTCACCTTTCTAGGACTCATCTCAGCGCTGAATGCCATGTCGCAGGGCGAGGAGATCAACAGTGCGACTATGCGCACCCTTCTGAGCATCGCGTCGGCCAAGTTCATCATGTCGCTGACCGGCCTGTTCTGCTCCATTATCTTCACCGTTGTGTTTCGTCGCGTTTACGGCGCTCTGCTCAGAGCAGCACATGAGCTTTGCGAGACGATTGAAAAGAAGCTGACCTACATCAGCCTTGAGGCGCTTGCTTCGGAGCAGCTGCAGGCTATTCGGGAGCAGCGTGAGCATTTCCGTCTCATCGGCATGGAGCTCGTCTCCGAACTTGGACGTCCTCTCCGTGAGGAACTGCCAAAGGCTATCTCTGCGTCCATAAGCGATGCTATGGCGCCGATGATGGACCGCGTCGGGAAACTCGGCGCAGAAGGTGTCGGCGACCTAGTTTCCGGCCTGTCCAACAAACTGACGGACACTGTCGGCCTTGCGCTGTCCGATGCAAGCCAGCGTCTCTCCGAAGCCGGAATGAAGATCGGACAGCTTGCTGATCGCATGGACCAGAGCTCCGGCCGGATGGGTTCGGAAATGGAAACGGCGACGATACGGGTTGCGCAGGCGGTCGAGGAGCTCCGGAACTCCATGGCCGCGACCACGCAGTCGGCGGGAGGCGCATTCACGCAAGGGGCCGAGCGACTACTCGACGTCATGAACCAGACATTGGAAGGCATCCGCAGCAATACCGGGGAAGGCGCTCGGGCCATGTCCGCGGCAGCAGGCGACATGCGCGCTGCAGCGGAATCGTTTCGGTCGGAGATTGAGGCTGCGGCCAAATCCGGTACTGAGGCAGCCAATGCACGAATCCAAGCCGCGACGTCGGATGCAAGCGGCTCGATCAGCACGGCCGGCCAGAACGTCGTCGATGCCTTCGGCAGAACCAGTGCCGAGATCAGTCGGATTTCCGAGCAGGCAGCGATCAAGGCAGGCCAGGAGCTGATGGCACCGCTGGAGAACATCGCGGGGCAGCTGAAGGAGATGATCGCAGGCCTGAACCAGGGCAATGCCGACCTTCGCCGCATGGCGGATGGAGTGCGGGCAGGTGCCGATGCATCGTCGGAAGCCGCTGGCACATTCCGTTCTGCATCCGGCGATCTCATTTCCGCAGCAACGCCGATCCGGTCTATTGCCGAGCGGATTGACACATCTGTACGGCAGTTGACAGACAGTACGCAGCACGTCGCTAGCGTTGTCTCCCGAACGGCAGAGACGACAGCGGAATCTGCCGCAGCGGCCCTCGGTGCCGCGGAAAAGATACTGGGGCAAGAGCGCCTCGCGATCGAAACTACGATGTCCGGTCTGAGGCTTCTTGTTGACCAGATGCGCGGTCAGGGCGATCGACTGGATGACATGGATACCAAGCTGGGTAACGCATTCGAAACTTACACCGAGCAGGTCTCACGGGCCATCGACGGAATGTTCGGGCACGTTCGTGACATGCAGGATCGCTTGAACCCGGCTCTCGATACGATGAGAGAGATCGTCGAGCAGGCCGAGCAGTTTGCGCCGCAATCGCGGAGAGTGTGATGCGCGGCGGCTTCAGAGTTCAGCATCAGGAAGAAGAAGAAGAGAGCGCGTTCGTTTCCATGACGGACATGACCGTCAGCTTCCTTTTCATCGTCATGCTTCTTCTCGCATTCTTCGCAAGCCAGTACAGCGAGAACGATACGGTGAGCAGGACGATCTACGAAGAGGTCGTGACGCAAAGAGATACGGCCCGCCAGGAGGTAGAGAGGCTGCTCGCGCTCGTCTCTCAAAAAGAGAAACGCATCCAAGAGCAATCCGTCGAGATCGACGAACTTCGGGCACTCGTCGACGAGAAGGAGAGGCGCGTTCAAGCTCAGTCCAAAAAAATCGACGAGCTTAATAAAACGATCGCTCAGCTTCAGCAAGAAATCGCCGATCTGAAGGAGATAATTGAGAAGTCGAAAAAGCCTGATCCTCTTGAAGCCTATCTGACACGGTCGGCGGCAGAGCGGCGTCGGATACTCGAGACCCTCCGCAACCAGTTGAAGATCGATTTCCCGGACCTGCAAGTCGTCATTAGCGAGGAAAGCGACGCGCTCCGTTTCCAAGGTGAAGGTCTCTTTGACAGAGGTATCAGTACCTTGAAGGCCGACAGGAAAGCGGTCGTCGAGAAGATCGCCGCGCGCCTCGAGCAGATACTGCCTTGCTATACCTTGGGTCCGAAGAAGTCCTGGAACGCCGAATGCAATCCAAGCCTGTCAATCATCGAGGCATTGCAGATTGAAGGGCACACGGACTCGGACGGAACTCCGGACAGTAACCTGAACCTTTCCACGGCGAGGGCCAACTCCACCTTCACCACGATGACCTCAAGTAAGCCGGGACTGGTGGATTTCCAAAATTTCCGCAATCAGCCCGTTCTCTCCGTTGCGGGATACGGCCAGATGCGACCCATCAGGAAGAACGATACGACCGAAGGCAAGGCGACCAACCGCAGGGTCGATCTGCGGATCATCATGTACAGCCCGAGCCGATCAGACGAAATCGAACGGATTCGCATATCTCTCGAAAAGAGTGACGGGGTGGCGAATGGGAATCCTTGAGAAGCTGAGGACGCGTGGGCGCTTTGAAGCTCCCGCCCTGCCCGCGCTGAACCGGCTGTGGTCGGCAACAGAGCGTATCCTGTCACGCTGGCCCGACGTCGTCGCGAACCCGCCAGAGCGCGATCGAGAGAAGCTCGTGGCCGAAATCAATCGTCGCTTCCAGAGCAACGATTGGACCGACACGCCGATGTCACTTGTCACTTCGGCGGCAAGAGCGCTCTTCGATGCCGAACGGCGTGAGCGACCTGATCTCGTAGACCTCCGGAGTTTCTATTACGACGAATGCCGGGTTTCGACGCGGATCGGGTTTCTCGGAGCCATGACATCGGTTTATATCGGTAGCTATGTTCCTGCTGCTCGCCACACTCTCGAGCTATCGGAAGCTCTTCGCGAGGCACGTGGTCGTCTCGGGGGACGCTGGAAAACCCTGCTGGGACATATCCCCGAGGCACTCGATCCATCTGTTGCGCATGAAGCCATCGCGCAAAAGATGCTCCCGATGGATGATCCATGGAGTGGGCTAAAGGCCTTGGGTCTCCGCAGCCCGCATGCGAATGGTCTGATGGACCACGCGCACCTTGCCTATATCCGCTCGATCGCACCTGAGCTGAAGAGCCGCGAAGGTATGGCAAAGCTGTTTGGCTGGCTGAAGCCCGACAATCAGGAAGCGAAGCTCACGGGCTCTGCGGATGCGATCTCCGCTTGCCTCGGTCATTGGACAAAGACTGCGCCGTCAGAGGATGACCAGCGTTATCTTTTGGAAAACCTGATTGGGCTTTACGGCGATCCGAGGGTGCAGCGCGGCGGCGCCTGGACTGGCGTGCCCGAGGAGTTGATGAGCGTCATCCTCCGATGGCTAACCCGTGAAAACATCCGCTTCTTCCTGGACATCGTCTCGGCCGTCGAGGAAAGCCACATGTGGGAACCGCGCAGAAAATTCTGGCTCGGTCTCCACCAACAAGGCCGAATAGATGCCGCTTGGGTTGCCTTCAGTGACCGGGCGCGACTGGAGGCTTTCAGACGAAGTAAGGCGTCAAGTAACCGGGGCACGCTTGGTTTTGGCCGACAAACCGCATCCGGCAGCGGCCGAGCGAACACTTCGCTTTTGGTTCTGAAGATCGGACGCAAGATCGTGGTTGAAGGATCGCACAACTACAAAGTCCACGTATTCGACATTTCACATCCCAGATCGCCGACCTTGTACAATGCTGAATATGATTGCGAACAAATTCGTTTGCTTCCGCATGCGAAAGCACAAGTGCATCACAACCGCTGGGAAGGTTGGGTGCTGGAAAACATCTAAAAGGAACCGGCCTTGGAATTTGATGTCTCATACGATGAGAGCGCTGTAACCGTTGCCCTTCGTGAAAAACGTCACGGGCTGCTTAGCCGGCTGATGTCCAGAAAGTCGACGACCGATCTCGACAGCCTCCCGATTGAGGAGCGCGATCTACTTTTTGCTGTCGCCGATGTCCGTGCGATTGGCGACGAGATCGATGCCCCACCTCGTATCACCGCGAACACCATCGTTCTCGATCACCGCCTCGTCGCAGCTCTTGATGCCAGGACGGCAGACATTCTGGGATTGCCCGTTGTAGTCGATCTGGTCCTGAAGACCGACGTCGAGGGAATTGTCGGGGCCACCAGCTTCCGGCTGAGGCATGAATGGCTGCGTAACGGGCAGCGACAATTTCCGAAGAGGACAGGCTCTATTCTGGAGACGGCCAACGGATTGCGCCGCATTCCATTGTGGATGATGGACGCGATCGACACTTCGGAAGCCCATCGTCCCGGCAACGGCGACTCTTCTGACTGGGAAGCCTTGGCCCGATTCAGACAAATGCTCGACCCCGGCGCCGATGGCGAAAACAAAGGCCCTGCCGCTCGGCTTTCCATGACCGACTTTCTCAGCGGTCTACAAGTGCGGATGGCGGACAGCTTTTCCATTTCGCCCCGCAATTCGTCCGATTTTGACGTCGTTCCATTTTCATCCCAGCGCCTGGAACGCGATCTGAGCGACTTCGACGAAATTTCCGAGGACATGGGGGAAATCCGGAACACCGACCTCGGTATTTTCCAGAACCGGGTTCGCGAACGCGGCGCTCTCCCCGCCTACAGGCTGTCGCCCGGCAGCTACCTCGTTGTTGATCGCTCGGCGGCACCAGCCCTGCAGGTGATGGCAGAGATGCAGCATGCGCCTGTGGCAGAGCGTCAGGATTTTATCCGCAATCCGGGCCTGAAAATATCGAATGCCGTAGAAGCTTCGCTTCGATCTCAAGGCAAGCTTGAAGGTCTTTCACCCCAGGCCGAGCAGGAAATGATCGAGGCCGCGGCAGGCAACCTCATCGTCGAAACCAAGGAATTTTCTGAGCGCGTAACGGGCGTCGTGACCTTCGAGAAGATCGCGCTCGACATCACTGAAGGCAGCGGTACGACTTGGCTGCCTGAAGAATTCAGCCGAAAACTCGGAGAGGCTCTTGGTGCGATGCCCCGCTCCGAACTCGAGGCGTTGCGGGAAAGAGTGTCGTCTGCGATCGAGGAAGAGAAATCCGCGGTTGAACTGGGCGAACTTTCGATACCCGCCAGGCCGGAAATGCTGAGCGTGATCGACAACCATCTCAGCGCCGCCATCGACAGCGACGACGGTGAGAACGACGGCGACAAGGCGGACGACGAGAAGCGAGGCCCTGTCGTCCTCGACACCGCGGTCAACTTCGAAGACGTTTCCTGGCATGCGAAACTTACGCCGAGAACGGCGACGTCCGGTTCCGGGATACCGGTTTCCATCAGGACACCCCTGAAACCTCACCAAGTCGAGAGCCTGCAATGGCAGATCGACGCCTGGAAGGCAGGCCTCCCCGGCGTACTGAATGCAGACGAACAGGGGCTGGGGAAGACGCTTCAGACCATCGCCTTCCTGACCTGGCTGAAATCGCATATGGCGGAAACGGGTGCGCAAAACAAAGGTCCGGTCCTTGTCGTTGCGCCGACATCCTTGCTTGAAAACTGGGAGCAGGAGGTCGCCCGCCATCTCCACGATCCTGGCCTGGGGCATCTCATCCGGCTTTATGGTAGCAGTCTCGGTGGCCGAAAGCTGGTCGGCGCAAAGGGCCGTGACACCGACAGCGGTGACGCCAAACTCGACCTGAGCTCCCTTCACGAAGCAATCGAAGAGGGTCGTGCTCACAGATTCTGGCTACTGACGACCTACACGACCCTTACAAACTATCAGCATTCGTTGGGACGCATTCCGTTCTCCGCGATCGTCTTCGACGAAATTCAGGCGTTGAAAAACCCCGTCAGCCTGAGAGCTGTTGCCGCAAGAGCGATGAATGCCGACTTTCGTATTGGTCTGACAGGTACGCCGATCGAAAACGCTGCGACCGATCTCTGGTCGATCATGGATCAGCTCGCACCAGGCTCGCTCGACAGTCTGCGTGACTTCCACGGTAGATACAAGGAACCGACGGCGGAGAACATGACCGATCTCCATGCACGCGTTTTCCGCCCCAACAAGGATTGCCCACCACTGGCACTGCGGCGCCTGAAAGACGAAGTCGCGTCCGATCTACCCAAAAAGTCGCGCAGAATTCATCCCAGACTGATGCCGGAAGGCCAGGCTATTGCCTACGACGATGCCAAACTGAAATTGGCAACCGGCGGCCTCGGCGCTCAGCTGAAGATGCTGCATCACATTCGCACCGTGTCCGTTCACCCATCTGTCCAGTCGGCATGGAGCGACGAGGACTTCATTTCGGCATCGGGACGTCTGACCGCCGTCATGGATATCCTGCGCCGTGTTCATGCGCAGAGCGAGAGAGCTCTCGTCTTCATAGAGCACAGGCAGATGCAGTACCGTTTTGTCGAGCTGGTGAGAGCCGAGTTTAAGCTCCAGAGGGTCGACCTGATCAACGGCGACACGCCAATCCCCCAGCGCCAGGCCATCGTCAACCGGTTCCAGCGGCATCTGGAAGATGATCGAGGGTTTGATCTCCTTGTGTTGGGACCGAAGGCTGCTGGCACTGGTCTGACGCTCACGGCTGCCACACATGTCATCCATCTTTCCCGCTGGTGGAATCCGGCTGTAGAAGAGCAATGCAATGACCGCGTTCATCGTATCGGGCAAACAAACCCTGTGACGGTCCACATCCCGATGGCGGTACATGCGTCTTACCAGGACCAATCTTTTGATTGCCTCCTTCAGAGCCTGATGATGCGCAAGCGGCGCCTTGCCAGTTCAGCACTTTGGCCTATGGGCGACACACAGGATGATGTCGCAGCACTTCAGCAGCTGATGAGTGCCGAGAAGACAGGCGACAAGGGCGATCCGGTGAGAGCCGCGATGCAGGGAATGTTTGAACGGGACAAGCTGAAGCTTCCGGCAGCGGAGGCCGACGGATCGCTGGCGATCGATTGATCTCGATCGCGCCGGTATGCGGAAATCATTTCCGCAACGCGAGGCTTTCCAGTGGGAGCCTGCGAGCGAACAAAAATGAAAATGACTTGGACAGACCATGACGAATGACAGCAATTCCCGCATCGAACCTATCCTTTCAGTCGACAAGGCCCTTGTGATTGCAGACCCGTGGATCAGCCTGATCCTGAGTGGTCAGAAGGACTGGGAGATGCGATCGACGTCAGCATCACATCGCGGCTGGTTCGGGTTGATATGGAAAGGGCTTGGTGCAGTCTACGGCGTGGCTCGACTGGTCGACGTCAAATCTCCACAGTCTCCCGAGCAGATGATCGAGGCAGTCGAACGCCACCGTATTCCAGAAGAGATGATCCGATCTGGGCAAGTGGCGACCTGGAACACGCCGTGGGTGCTTGCTGATGTCCGGCGGCTGACCACGCCCGTTCGCTACCGTCATAAGAATGGCGCGGTGACATGGGTTAATCTGGAAGATGACGTTTCGGAGGCAATCGTCCGACAGTTGAATGCAGCGCCCGCCTTGCAGGCTTCCGTAACCTCGCTGGCCGCAGCGCCAGGCGTTGCGGAGAAGAGAGACGTCAAGGTCATCGGCGAAGTCGAGATCACCCAGGGCAACATTGATCACCATCATATATATCTCCGCGGGTTTTTCGATCGCTTTCCGGCAGATTCAGTGGGTGGGTCGAATAGAACGGCCAAGGCGCCGAGGGAGATTTCCGTCGACTGGGGCGAAGACAATGTTTGGACAGACCTGGACGGTTCAAAGAAGTTTTTCCGCGCGCGAGGTTGGATTGGATCATTCTTCCGGCTCAACGAAGCTAAAGCGGGCGACGTGGTGACTGTGGAAGAGACGGCATCCTATCAATACCGGGTACGGCTTTTGAAGCGAGACAGGTAGCTTTTAGGCCTCGTCTCCAAATTTTTGATATCTTGCGTACAATTTATTGGTGTTTACAAAAACGGCTCTTGAAGATTTTTCAGAAATTTTAGCTCACCGGATTCATTGAGGAATTTCCGTCTGAAAATGAGAATAAATAAGGAAACCCCGCAGGTTTCCTAATGTTTTCAATATGTTGATAATTTCGGTTGTAACGTATATTCGAAATCCATGTCATCATTATCTCACGGTCGTTGATGAAGGCCGGATGAAATCAGGAGATAAGACGACATGACTAAATACACGCAGAAGAAGATTGCGGCCACTATGGCTGCCAAGGCAGCGGCAGGCGATGAAGAGATCAGCCCGGAGCAGCAGGGCGAGCTGAAAGAGCTTGGGGAGGGAATCCGTTCCCTCGGACGTCGCTCGACCAAACAAGCATTGGAGCTGGGCGGCTACCTCGCGCGCGCCAAAGCCATTCTCCCGGAACGGCAGCTTGGCGCGTGGGTCAAGGCGATCTGCAAGTTCACGCCGAAGTCGGCACGCAACTACATTGCGATCCATGAGAACCTGTCCGCATACGAGGACCGGATTGTGGAGGCAGCAATTGCGCCAACGACGCTCTTCGTCCTTGCCTATGCGGATCAGCAGCATGTTGAGCACGTGTTGTCAGCATTCGAAGCTGGCGAACAGCTGACCGTCGCGCAGGTCAAAAGCATGGTCGGCGTAACGCCCGGCAAGAAGGTTGAGCGCCTGGAAGATACCTTCAACGCAGCAGGGCTTGTTGGGCTTCGCGAAGTCGCTCAGGTGAAGGTTCAGCAGGACACAGTTCGGTTCATCGAGATAGTGACCGCGATCCTTACACGGGTCGAAGAAGCGCTGAAGCCGTTCGAAAACAATAAGCCTGTTGTGAAGAAGACGCTGCAGGAAAAAGTCATGTTGGACTGCCGACATGCACACGACCTTCTCAACAGTATTGCCGCACCGCTCGTTCCTGATGCGACATCTTACATGAATTGGCGTGCTGCTAAGCTTCCTCATGGCACTACCTGGCGGAAGGTGCAGAACCTGCTTAGTCTCATGGGTGGTAGCACATGGCCCGAGCGTGCATCGTTCGTGCCGTGGCTTCAGAACGACGTCGTCGCTCTGCTTCGCTTTGTGGTCCACGGCGAAGCGATCGCCGGCGAACCCGACATCGATGCGACAGACACGAACGACACTGAAGGCCTGATCCCGTTCGATCAGATGCCCGCCAACGTGCAGGACACTGTCGAGAACGCTCTGGAGATCGTGCCGCCAGAAGACAGGGAGGAGATGAGGGGCATGATCCTGTTTGATCCCAAACCTTCGAAGCGCCAGTACAAGAAGCTTGCGGCTTGAAGAGCCTGGTCTCAAGAGCCCCGCCACGAGCGGGGCTCTTTGCGTTTAGCGATCTCGTTGTGACGCGTTCGCCGTTAACCATACCGGAGCTCGTTGTTCCGGATGCGTTCTAACCGGCTAGCCGGACACCGATATCCGGGCTATGTCGACGGTATCTGCAAAACACCTGGTTCTGCAGACACTTAGCGGCCCACGTCGGTGGTGGAACACCGAGCGCGGGCCTGACCAGCAACCTTCATTCGAAAGGCCCGGCTATGTCGACCATTAACCGCTTCGCTTCCGGATCGGAAGCATTCTCTCCCCGATCTCCTGTTGAAACACGTCTGTTCATCCGTGCGCTGCTGCGCGTCGGTCGCACCTCGTAACCGGCCGTCGGATCGTCAACGCTGGCATCCGATGCGGAAATTGTTTCCGCATTCGCGGGCATTTGTCCGCAGGTTTGCCGCGTCTGGTGATCCTGTGCCAATTCAACAGGAGAACTCCATGACCACCATCAAACAGAATACAACAGCGCCTGCCTATTCGACCGTCGCTGATATCGAGACACTAAAAGCTCGCCTGAACCTGCTGATCGACGAGACCGTCGCAGCGGCACTATCCACCGCCCTGCTTCGTCAGGCGCTGTCTGCGGGCATGAACGAGATCACCGGCGTTCTTCGCGCCGTACCGGTTGCGGAAGGTCGGCTGCTGGAACGCGGCATCGCCCTGATCGCCAGTCTCAACACGGACCTCGTTGTTCTTACAGGCAACTTGCGCCTTCCGGTGACGAAGGCGGCGACCGAGCTGGTCGAGATGAACGACCCGAAACTCTACCGGTCGCTCAGCCTCGACGCCGACAGCGGTGGACGCAAGAGTTACACGCCGGACCTCTTGATTCTCAACAGCAGAACCGAGGTCGCGCATCTGGTCGATGTCAAACGCAGCCTCGGCTCTTATGAAGTCTCACGGCTCGCCGAGCTCAAAAACCGCATGCTCGCCGCAGCGCTCGTTGTGCCGGACTTGCTCTACAAAGAGCATCGTCGGCTCCAAGCGAAAGAAGTGCGCGTCGTCATCCTTAACGCCGAAAACCAGCGTACCGACATCGACGGCGGTGTCTGGCCGCTCTCGCATCTCGATCATCTGCTTGAGGTTGAGGGCGCAGGCGAGGTCATGGCCAACCTACGCCACCTGTTCCAGACCCGCATCGAGCTGAACTGGAATGACGCGCTCCAGGGCCATCGCGACGCAAAGGTCACCGATGTTGCGGAAGCCGACCGGCTTCGGTTGCGCGGTGCGGCGTCAGAGATTGCAGCGCCGGCCGTGCCGCCGGAGATGGTGGGTCGTGGCGCATCACGCCCGCCGATCCAGATCGGTTTTGCGCAAGCGCCACGCGCTGCCCCGCACTAGCGGCCGACTCCTGCGAACAATCCACCCTGCCTATTCAACGCATGTCCGAGAGACACGCGATCAGGAGATCGTCTGCCATGACGAAAAATCCTTCCAATATTCTGCCCTTTCCGATCCGCCACACTCCAAGCCGAATTGCGACGCAGCCGTGGGAAGCCGAGCCTGAGGTCCTTCATCTGCGGACCACCTGCAACAAAAGCCTTGTCGCAGACGACGAGTTCCGCGAACACGTGGCCACCATTGTGGGTGTCGCCATCCGGTGCGGCCGACGAAAGGGGCGCAGCCTCTCGAGCCTCCAGCCGCAGCTGCGCAAGTGGCTGATCGATCTCTGCGATCAGGGAGAACCGTCCGCCGTGATGGTGCATGACTGGCTGACCGGCAACCGTCGTCATCTGACGCCTAACTTCGATCCCGCGGGGTCAGACGGGCAGCGCACATCCAAGCGCGGTGTCGAGATGGGGGAGAGCGCGTAATGGAAACCCTCACCGATCGCATTACGCGCTATCTTCTCGCTCGTCTGCGCCGCCGTGCCGTTCTCGATCTCTACGACAATGCCGCCAACGTCGGGCTCCTCGAAGGATATCCCGCTGGTGAAGATGGGGAGCGCGGCACGGTCTGGACGGTTGCAGACAGCACCCTGCACCTTATGAACGGTGATAAGGATAAGGACTGCAAACTGATCGCGCGGCGACTCGGCAAGTCGATTACGTCCTCGAGCGGCACGACACTCGATGTGTTCGACTACGTGACCGATCAGGATGCGGAGCTTGAGGTTCGTCCGCGGACGAAGTCGCGTGTGAAACACATCGCTGCATCGGCCAGCAGGCACGAGGAGCAAGGGACCCGGCCCGAGACCCTGATGCCGGGACAATCGTCCATGGCGAAGGAGACCGATATTCTGGCCTTTTTACGTCAGCATGTGCCGGCACCGAGTGTCGCTCATGTCGCGGTGGCATTGCTGGTCGCCCGGGCTGTTGGATCGAGTATCCCGGATATCGAAACCTTGCGCGAACTCGTTGCACGCGCCGACATCTTCGCTTTGATCAAAGCGCCTGTTGCGCGCTTCGAACGACGCTTTGCGAAGATGTTGGAAGACGGCCTGCTGCTGCCCTATCGCGTGAAGGTTGGCGATGTCTACCACGGTGCCTCGCTCCGGGAGCAGTATCACGGTGAGCCAAGGACAAAGCCGCGCCGTGCCGTCAAACTGGTGAGCGGCAATCGCGCGCGCCATATCGAGCACACGGCGCTGTCGCAGCATCTCGCAGATGCACTCCTAGACAGGTCGACGCCCGTCATCGTTGTCGACGAAACGAGTGTTGCACCGTCACCATCCTTGGCGCTGACTGTGGACATCGTCTTCGAATGCCAGGTCTGGATCACACGTTGCTCGCCGAGCTGATGCATATCACCCTCGGTATTGCCCCGACGCGATCGCTGAAACAAATGGATGCGATGGCGCTCGATCTGGAGGGCCTTTCCCTCGACGACCTGACACTGGCGATCCGGCCGTCACACGATCTTGAAACAATCCTTGCAACCCTTGCCGCGCTCGCAGACAGAGCGCGAAACGGCGATGATGATGACGACAGCAAGGAAGCCGACGGTCGTCACGGTCGTACTGGCAAAGACACCAGCACGAAAAGCAGAACGGCCAAATCTGGAGAGACCGGCAAAGCAGCCTCATCTCCCGAAGGTGTGGACATCATCCAGCCGCTCAAGCCCACCTCTGAAAACACGGGCGCCGAAACAGGTGTCGATGGAATGACTCTTAGCGAACCGTTGGTCGATAGCCACGCCCAACAGCTGCGGATCGAAACACTGTCTGGCTATGGTGAAGCCACACAGTGGGCGCTTGATCTGAAGGCCGATCTCCAGGCCTGGCGCGCCCGCGGTCTCGGTTGGAGCGAAATGAACACGAAGCTCTTGCTCTCTGGGCCACCTGGTACCGGTAAGACAACCTATGCCCGCGCTCTGTGCAACACGCTGCAAGTGCCGCTGCTCGTAACATCGGTCGCAGCATGGCTGGAGCCCGGTTACCTCGGCGATGTCCTGAAACGGATGTCGCAGGCGTTCGAGGCGGCGCGCACCCATGCTCCTTCCATCCTCTTCATCGATGAGATCGACAACATCGGCAGTCGAAGTGGCGGTCGGCGTGAGCAGCATGACGACTACTGGCGTTCTCTGATTAATCGCATGCTCGAACTGCTCGATGGCGCTTCGAAGACCGACGGCGTGATTGTGGTTGCGGCAACAAACTTGCCAGATCGGATCGATCCAGCTCTGCTTCGGTCGGGTCGGCTGGAAAAGCATGTTGAAATCCCAATGCCCGACACCGAGGCGCTGAGAGGCATTCTTGTACATCATCTGGCTGCCGATCTCGCCAGTGTTCTGTCGTCAGCCCCGTCACCAACATCCATTCGTCACCTGCGTGCGTCAAAAGCGGAAGACCACGATCCGCAGCAGCAACGGAAAACCATCGGACCCGGAAACGCCGGCCAGGGAAAGGGAGCGCCTCAATGAGCGATGTTAAAAACCAACCGTGTGATATCCTTCGACCGCTGGCACTGCTAGCAACAGGCCGAACGGGAGCTGACATTGAACGTCTTGTCCGCGAAGTCCGCCGAAAGGCGAGGCGCGAACGGCGCCCCCTGGCATGGTGCGATCTTGAACAGGCACTTCTGGCCGGCCAGATGCGCATGTCCGATGATCTGCGCTGGAGAACGGCCGTCCACGAGGCGGGGCATGCCATCGCATTCACGCTCACCGGCATCGCCGAAGTCGTCACCGCGACGATCGGTATTGACGGCGTTGGTCAGGTTGCAAGCCACCCGAACAATCATCTGCCACAGACCGAGGCTTGGCTGATGCACTATATCAGCTGCTTGCTGGCCGGTCGCACTGCAGAGCTCCTGGTGGTAGGGGAGCCCATGGCAGGCGCTGGCGGCGCCGAAGATAGCGATCTCGCGAGGGCCACGAATCATGCCCTGGCGGCCGAGACAAGGCTTGGCTTCTCGAAGCCTCAGCCGCTCGTCTACCATAGCGAAGGGGGCAGCGTGAGCGAGTTGAACCTCGACCGGCAGCTGACAGAGCGGGTCAATGCACGGCTGGTGGCCGCAGAGCAGACGGCGCGAGACATACTGGAGCCGCGGCGCGACGATCTGCTGGCCATCGCCACACGCCTGAACGAGGTCAGTGTCATGACGGGCGACGAGGTGCGTCAGATGCTGAATGTCCGTGACGGGTGAGGGCGGCGGCAGATAGATCGGCGCGATCCGGAGAATCGATTCTTAGTTGCGCCCACTCGATCCTGATCTCCGTCAAATCGTTTCCAGCTTCAGAACTGTCGATTCCCAGTTCTCGAACCGCGTTGCCTGAGGCGATCGGGCGCTGGACGGTCAGAGCAATGTGCGTATTCTCAGGTCCGTTCGGATCGACATGATCTTTTGGCAGCTCATGCCGACGCAACCTGAATTTCAACGATGCGCATCAAGGTGCCCGCACATCACCACACATCATCTCAATTTACCCTGCCGCGATTCCGATCTCAGCATCCTCGCTGCCAAACTCCGTATTTGCGATTCTGCGGCAAATGGCGTTTGCGGGCAACGCTTTGGTGGGTGGGCGGATTGGTAGGATCATCGCAAACCCGTTTTGTCGCTTGCATGGCCGGCGGTCAGGCTAAGGCTCCACCAACAAGGAGTGTTCCATGCCCAGAAAATCCAAGAGACAACGCAATGCCGAACAGGTCGTCCGCCAGCAAAGGGTGCGTGACGAGGCCAAGATGCGACGTCGGCCAAGCCGTGACGACATGGCGCGCATACTGCTCTGGCAGATGATTACCGCCGCCCAGGCACAAAAGGACTCCTACCGCGCGCTTGGCAAAGTACGAGATTCAATCGTTGACGATCTTGAGCGCCAAGGCTTTGACGTACGGGAGAGCGAAGACGTTTTCCATGCGCTTGCCGAGCGTTATTCCGACGGTTTCTTTCCCTTCCGTCCGAAGCAACATCTCGAAACCAACTAGCTGGCCCTCTTCTACACCCTTCTGCAAACGCCGTTCTGTTCCAATGGTCGTATTCCCCCCATTACTTCGCATCACGGCGTTTGCAGAAGAATCGAAAAAACTCAACGTACAAGGTCCTCCAGGAACTCGGAGCCGGGTGCGACTGCGGAAATGAATAGATGGTCGCGGGCGCGGGTTGCTGCGACATAAAGCAACTGCCGTTCGGTTGCCACGACCTCGTCGAGCTCGAACTCGTCTGCGACGTCAGCGATGCGGGCACCCAGCGGCAGCACGCCCTCATCGCAGGCAATGACAAGCACGGCTCGGAACTCAAGCCCTTTGGCAAGATGCATGGTGCCGATCAGAATGGCCTCGTTTGCAGGATCGGTATGCAGGGCAGAGACCGTGGCGATACCTGCTGCTTCGGCTACCTTGGCTGCCCGGACTATCTCGTCGTTCGAACGGCAGAAAATGCCGATCTCTGATGGCGAGACACCGGTATGAATAAGCCCCTTCAGAAATGCGGCGGCGGAAATAATTTCCGCTTCCGGTGTCGGAGCGATGACGACAATGGGTTCGACGCCGTCGAATACCGAAACAGTGCCCTTGCGTTCGTCCTCCTCGCCGTCAACGTCACGAACATTGCCTGGCAGCAGGCTATCGGCCATTCGGCGTATCTGGTGCGATGTCCGGTAGTTCACCTTCAAAGTGAAGGAACGTCCGCGCACGTCGATCCCAAGGCCCTTCCAGGAAAACGGCTGCTGGAAGATTCGTTGACCGATATCGCCTGCAAAGAATAGGGCGTCAGGACGGCTCGGCACGATCGCCTTCAGGAAACGCAGTTCGGCGACGCCAAGGTCTTGTGCCTCATCCACGACGACATGGGTATATGGCTTCTCACCGCGGGCATCGAAATGATGTGTCACAGCCGTGAAGAGGTCGGCGCTCGTCAGCAATGCCTTGGCGCGAACCTGGTGGCGAACTTCGGCAAAGATTGCCCAAAGCTCCTCGCGTTGCTTTGCACCTAACCGGTTCTTGCGTCCCATCCGTGGGACGGAGGCATAGGCCTCGGCGCTGTCGATCTGCCAGGCGTCGACCACATGCTCCCACTCTGACAACAGGAACCTGGTTGGATAACGTTCGAGACCTGCAGTTCGCGCCACGTCAGTCAGGAGTGACCTCAGTTTTTCGCGGCCGATCAGATAGGCCTTTCGCCCGGTCGTCAAAGCATGCAGCTCTCCTGCCGCTTGTTCAAACGAGGACACGACGACACGATCGCAAAGCTGTGGGTTTTCCGCGACAAGAACGCCGAGCTTTCGCTTGAGGGCCGCCGCCAACGGCTCGGAAAATGTGGTGAGCAACACGCGGGCGGTGGGGTCGGCGCGCAGTATCCGCACCACCCGGTGCAACGCCACGATCGTCTTGCCGGTGCCCGCCGATCCCACCACCCGAACGGGGCCGGCGAAGTCACGTTCCACCACGGCCCGCTGCGAAGGATGCAGGAACACCGCCCATTTTTCAAAGGGCTGGTCGAGCGCCGCTGCAAGCTCTTCGTGGTCCTCCAGAATGCGGAAACGGCGCTGAGCGTCGGGATGGCTTACGGGACTTACATCGACCGGCTTGGGCTTGTTCAGAATACCTGTGGCGGCGTACTCAAGAAGCGCCTCGGCGGCTTCCTGCGGCAGGTGGTTCGCCAGCGTAAAAAAACGATCTTCACTGGCCTGGAGTACGTCGTCCACCCAGTCGGCTGGCACCCCGATGGACATGGCCTGTTCGGAAGACAGCCGAGCAAAGAGTGGCAGGTCCGGGAGAGGCGGTGGCGGCATGACCACAAAGGGAAGATCGGGCTGCACCGGTGGCGGCACGTACAGCGAGATTTCCTCGACGCGTTCCCGCACCTCGACAATCTGCAGTGCGCCCGTGCGCGGATGCGTTTCGATCCGTCGTCTCTCCGCCCAGGCATAGGCGTCGTCGTGATGATCCACATAGGCCAGCATCATGCTGTCGCCCGTCTTGTGGATGATGATCCGGATATCGCGGTTGACGCGGACCGACCAGAAATTCGGGTCCTTGGAGGCATCGATCCGATGCATCTGCAAACCGGGCCGATCCGGATCGGTCTGCAGATCGAACGCCGTCAGCTTGACCTGCTTCTGCTCGTCGTTGCTCAACTTGGCGAGGGAGGCGGTGAAGCTGTCGGCGAGGATAGTCGTCAAAAATTGGTCCCTTGATTTACTCGTTTAACATGTGAGCATATTCTTGCTCGTATGCTCTCGCGGTGCACTCTGCCACACGAGAATATGGCTTCTCGCGATCAGTCAAGGCGCCGATCGCGAAGTTTATGAACTCTCTGCGGGCCTCACTGGGCAGAATAATCGCCTGCAAGTATATATCTCTGATCTTGTGTACTATTTCAGATCGAGAGATTATCAATCCAGAACGATTCAAGTCTAACCAGCTTATCATATTAATTGCTCGTAATTCCCCAGACTTAGGATTCATGAAAGAACCTATAAATGAGAAATGATCTTCAGGTTCATCGTTATAAGGATGAACATAATTTGTATTCGTAGGCTCAATCGTAGACTTCTTGACGTTGCAACGATTGCAACCAATCGTGAGATTAGTCCACTCGAATGTTAGATGCGGGTTTGTGTCCTTTGGTAGAATGTGTTCGATATGCGGGTATCCCGCATTTTCAATATGGCTTTCGCAGTAGGCACATTTATAGTTCGTCTCACGCCGGAGAGTATCCCGGATTTGGGGATGGCCATAGCGTTTTTCGATTGCACGGTACTCTTTGGTTCCAGGAGTTTCTGCAAGCAGTTCAGCAGTCCAAACGGCTTGCTTTTCCTCCAACACCTGAGGTTTGACTTGTTTTTCAATTTTTCGCATTGCGCTGAGCTGCCCTTGCCACTACGTCGGGGAGAAAGTCAGCCAGCCCTCTTTCGTTGAGGTCCTTCTGAAGAGCACGTATATCTTCTGCCGAAAATTCTTTACCTTTGTAATTCTGGACTACCGCATCAAGCTCATGCTCAGCCCATATCGGCACGGTGATAGGAACACCAAGGACCTGCTGTAGTATTTCAGAGGCATTCGTTCTGTCCGCGATATCTATCGGTATAGCAACAACGGCATTGCTAACTGAAGAGAGGTCTTCGGCTATAGCGCCTTCCAATTCATCTCTATTTTTCACGTCGAATGCATATACTTTTGCGTGACGAACTGAGGAAACGATGAACGGGCTATGGGTTGCGACTATAAATTGCGCCTTCGGAAATGCGCTCACCAGTGCAGGAAGGAATTCTCTCTGCATCGAAGGATGCAGATGGTTTTCTGGCTCGTCAATGACGACGACAAAATCGTCAGCGCGCTGACCGAACAGAGTTATTTGCCATGTTGTGTCGATCAAGCTCATTAGTCCACCAGAAGAGGCATCAATGAGAAAACGCCCACTCTTGGTCTCAATTATCACATCTGGAATCTGCACTACGATGCGCTGAAAGCCGATATTCTCAGGTATAATTTGGCGGAGCCGGTGCTCGAAGTCTTCAAACGCCGCCAGTGACTCTTTGTTCGATATGACCCTACTGTTACCGGGTCCAAAGGCAGCCATAGAGATGATGGCCTCCTTCATTTTAGTAAGGGGTGTTGTGCGCGTTGTTTCACCGTTGACACCGCTCCAGAACTCTTTCTGGTAAGAATTCAGCGCCTGAGCGCGTGTTATGGGACTCGTAGGGATGGAATCCACCTTTTTGTATCCCGGCAGACGTCGGTGTGAAGGTATATTCAGTACTGAAACCGCGACCTTCGGGAGAATCGTCGGCGAAAAATTCACACCGACGGTATGCGCGATCCGCACCTCGCTTCTTTCGCCAGAACTGTATTGGATCATGCCGATATAGTCGCTGTTTTCATTGCTCACAGCTTCGCTTGCATCGCCCCATACGCCGGAAGTGAATCTTCCAAGATTGTCCCGAACTTGGGAGGGTGAGCCTAGAAACGTTGCGTGATACGAAGAGTGTTGCGCTAGTATGTTTAGAATTGTTGTCTTTCCAGTGCCATTCCTTCCTGTGAGAATTGTGACAGAATCGGAAAATTCCAAGTCGACGTTGCTGAACTGCCGCCAATTCTGCACCGATAGTTTACGAAATTTCCCTGATATCATGTCTTGATCCTCTGAAGGAAAATGGGTGTGCTAGACGTACTTCATAAGAAGGACATTTGGAATTCTACACCCCAAACACCTTCAGCACTTCATCCCCAAAATGATTAATCACCTTCACAGCGATCCGCCCCGTGCTCGGCCGCGCGAACGGCCGTGATGTGTCCGAATACAGGGTCTCCCAGGCATCCGGGTCAATCTCGGCCTTCAGCGCGGTCTTCAGGGACTTATAGGGGTCGTTTGCGCCGAGGAAATAGGCGTGGCGGACGAAGAAGCTTTCTTCGTCGTAATCGGTATCGATGAACCAGGCGGCGATGCCTTTCACGTCGTCGGAGCGGATTTCGCCGGTGGAGGGGTCGAAGACGTCGACGCCGTGGACCTTGACCTTGATCTCGCCGCCCGGCGCATCGAAGATTTCCACGTCTGGTTCACCGAAGACGACGAAGAGGTTGCCCTTGCCGGTGTTCTTCAGGTCCTCGGCCATGTGCAGGTCGGGGTTCATGCGGGCTTTGAGGATGGCGAGTGGGCCGAGGCGGTTTAGGTCGGTCGCCTGGGCATCAAAATTGAAGGCGCAGGCGATCAGCACGTCGAAACGGGCATCCGAGGCTTCGCGGGCGGCAGCCGTGATCTGGCTGCGGGTCAACGTGCCGAATTCCGGACCGATCAGGATCGCCGCCCGTTTTTCCACCGCGCCGCCATCGGCATAGCGGCCTTCGGCGGCGATGTAATTGCCGGGCCAGGGGGTGATGGCGCTGAAATGGATCGTGTCGCGCTTTTCCAGTTGATGAACGCCGGCGGTGCGCAGGTGCGAGAGCACCATTTCGCCGAAATCGGCCTCCGGCATGTTGGATGGCGTCGAGGCGCGGGAGGTGATCGCGCCCGATGCAGCAAGCTCCGCGCCCAGCGTATCCTCGCGGGCGGCGATGACGCGGTGCGGCGACAGGCTTTCAACGGTGAAGGGGCCGGCGACGCGCACCTTCGTCTTGTCCTCATAGGGGCGGTCATAGAGCAATTCCACATCGGCGGCGCGGGCGATCGAGGCGTCGATCTCCTTCTGCCTGTTGATGCGGCCCTCCCACCAGGCGGCATGCAGCTTGCGCACCGTCTCGGTCACCAGATGCGCCTTGGCCTTGCCGTCCTTGGCTTCGAGCCAGGCGTCAAGATCGCGGGGGATTTCCCATTCCTGCCAGCCGCCACTTTCGTCATGGTCGGGCTCGACCCGACCATGCAAGGACCCTCGGGTCGAGCCCGAGGGTGACGCGGAGGAGAGGTCGAGTGACGCGTTCAACTGTCGCCGTAGCGGCTCCAGCACCGCCTGCCATTTTTCCCAGATCACGTCGATCTCGGCATTGTTGGCGATACTTTTGAGCATAACGTGTGGCGCGCGCTCGTAAACGAAGCCCTGGCGGATGTCACCTGATACGGTTGCATCGGGGAGGAGCCTTCCGGAGACGTCTTGCTCTTTGGCGCGACCCTCGCGGCTGTCGGCCAAAAGGTAGTATGAATAGCGGGCGCTCATCAGTCGAGTGCGGGCCAAGGCCAGGGCTACGCGGGACGTGTCGATAGTGATCCAGCGGCGACCCCATTGCTCAGCGACATGGGCAGAGGTGCCGGAGCCGCAGGTGGGATCAAGGACCAGATCACCGGGGTCGGTCGCCATCAAGATACAGCGCTCCACAATCTTGCTTGAGCTCTGGACGACGTATGTCTTTTCTTCTGAAAAGCCGGTCATTA
>Ga0213836_100544_pt1 | contig 30000 bp, 34 predicted proteins | sample SWPATP03_FD_160578 | JGI IMG/M metagenome (GOLD analysis project Ga0213836, IMG submission 160578) | Coastal seawater microbial communities from Marineland, Florida, United States - SWPA TP0 #3 | ecosystem: Environmental > Aquatic > Marine > Coastal | place: USA: Florida | collected 2016-08-05
CAGCGGCTGCATCCGCGACCGCGAGCACGCGTATTCGCAGGATGGCGGCCTCGCCGTCCTGTACGGGAACATCGCGGAGAAGGGCTGCATCGTCAAGACGGCCGGCGTCGACGACAGCATCCTGAAATTCTCCGGCAAGGCGCGCGTGTTCGAGAGCCAGGACGCGGCGGTCGAAGCGATCCTCGGCGATACCGTGATGGCGGGCGACGTCGTCATCATCCGCTACGAAGGCCCGAAAGGCGGGCCGGGCATGCAGGAGATGCTGTATCCGACCTCGTACATTAAATCGAAGGGACTCGGCAAGGCCTGCGCGCTGTTCACCGACGGCCGCTTCTCGGGCGGCTCCTCGGGCCTGGTGATCGGCCACGCCTCGCCGGAAGCGGCCGAAGGCGGCGCCATCGGCCTGGTGGAAGAGGGCGACATGATCGACATCGACATCCCGGCGCGCACGATCGACCTGCGCGTCGGCTTCGAGGAACTGGCGCACCGCCGTGCGGCGATGGAAGCGCGCGGCGCTCACGCCTGGCAGCCGATCGGGCGCGAGCGCTATGTCTCGCAGGCGCTGCAAGCCTATGCAGCGCTGACCACCTCGGCCGACCGCGGCGCGGTGCGCGACCTGTCGCAGCTCAAGCGCTGAGCGTCAAGCCCGTTTGGTCGCCCGCAACCAGACCGCCGCAATCCGCTCCACCTCTTCATACCCTTCGCAATCGAGCTGGCCGCCGAAGATATCCGGATCCAGCTCTTCGTAGCTCCACGCGGCGCAGGCGGCGTCGAGGCGCGGGCGTATCGTCTCGAGAAATTCGTCGCGCCCGTCGACCATCGCAATCCCCGTGTAGAGCAGCAGCGTGCCGCCAGGACGCAGGCGCTCGAGCGCCGCATCGACGATCTGCAGCGACATGCCCGCGCCGCGCATGTCGCCGCCATGGCGGTAGCGCAGCCTGGCCGGGTCGAGGATGTAGGGCGGGTTCGACAGTACCAGGTCGAAGCCGCCGTCGAGGTCCTTCAGCAGGTCGCTGTGGCGCGCCGCGACGTTCGGGGTGCCGGCCAGGCGCGCGTTCACGCCCGTGAGCGCCAGTGCGCGGTCGTTGATGTCGGCGGCGATGACCTCGCATTGCGGGAAGCGCGCCGCCACTTCGATCGCACCCGCGCCGCCGCCGGCGCCGATGTCGACCGCGCGGCTCGGGGGCGTGATGCATTCCAGGTCGCGCTTCAGGGCGGCGATGTAGCGGTAGGTGTCCGGGCCGAGGAACACCGAATCTTCCGCATGGGTGGGAAAGGCCGAGTGGAAGTAGAGGCGGCTGCCGATGGTGGAAGCACGCACGCTCGCGCGCAGCGTGTCCTCGCGCTCGGCCAGCACGCCGGCGCTTCGCATCAGCGTCAGGATCCCGGCAGGCAGGGTATCGGGTCGGAACGGCCGGCTCCAGCCGAACACCCCGCGCAGGTCGCGCGCCCAGGCGTTCTCGGGGCGGCCGTTGACGCGGCGGTGCGTCGCCGGCGTCACGGTGGTGAACTGGTAGCCTGCATGGTGCAGGGCCTGGCCCAGGGCGAGCAGGGCGTCGGGATCGGTGGCGAGGGTGGTCATGCGCGAAGCATGCGCGCTGGTTTGGACATTCTCTGTACGCTGTCGTACACACGGCAGAACCGCTGCTATGTGAATGCCCGAACATACCGTTTCATTCGGCGCGTCCATACTGTCAGCATATTCAAGTTGGCAAGGTGCCGGCGAGATCACAGTATAAGGATGAGACATGAAGCCACTTTTCCCGGATCAGGACCACGCGCGCGTCGACCGCGAAGTCGCCCGCGAGCGTCACGAACGCACCCTCAACGATGAAGCCCGTGCCGGCCTGGCGCCGGACGACGAATTCCGCACCAAAGATGCGCGCGAAAGCATGAATTCGTCCAACCTGCGGCGGACGCGATGAAGTGGGAAGGCGACCGCGAGAGCAATAATGTCGAGGACCTCCGAGGCGGCGGAGGGGGTGGCGGCGGAGGCGGCGGCTTCAACATCGGCGGCAAGGGCGTGGGGCTCGGCACCATCGCCATCGCCCTGGTGGCGTCGCTGTTCTTCGGCGTCGATCCGGGCACGGTGATCGGCATGATGGGCGGCGGCGGCAGTCCGGCGCCCCAGGTGCAGCAGCAGCGCGACCCGAATGCGCCCCAGGCCGAAGACCGCGATGCGCGCTTCGTACGTACCGTGCTCGGCTATACCGAAGATGCCTGGACACCGATCTTCACCTCCCAGGGCAGCACCTACAAGGCGCCCAAGCTGGTGATGTTCGAGGGCCGCGTCCAGACGGCCTGCGGCACCGGCAGCGCGGCCAGCGGCCCCTTCTATTGCCCGGGCGACCAGAAGGTCTACATCGACCTGAGCTTCTTCCGCCTGATGCAGGACCGCTTCAAAGTGGGCAGCGATTTCGCCCGCGCCTACGTGATCGCCCACGAAGTCGGCCACCACGTGCAAAAGCTGGTCGGCGTCTCCGACCAGGTGAACAAGGCGCAGGCGCAGGCCTCGGAAACCGAAGGCAATGCACTGTCGGTGCGGCTCGAACTGCAGGCCGATTGCTTCGCCGGCGTCTGGGCCAACAAGACCCAGCAGAAGGAAGCCTTCCTCGAGGAGGGCGACATCGAAAGCGCCCTGGCCACGGCCACGGCGATCGGCGACGACACCCTGCAGCGCCAGTCGCGCGGCACGGTCGTTCCCGATTCCTTCACGCATGGCAGCTCGGAGCAGCGCGTGCGCTGGTTCAAGCGTGGTTTCGACAAGGGCGACCCGCAGCAGTGCAATACGTTTGAAGCGCGCCAGCTCTGACCGGCACGTCCACGTAACAAGTCGATCGGCCCCGCCGTTGCGTACCTGCGCAGCGTGCGGGGCTTCTTGCGTTTAAGCAAATCCATTTCTTGAGGCTCGTCCACACTTCGATAATCTGCGGTCATTTCCGGCCGGGAACTTTCGAATGGAGACGTGATGAAGCTTCAACCTCGCCTGCTGGCCGCGCCCCTCGGCGTCCTGATTGCAAGTTCCTGTGCGGCCGCGGCCCCCACGCCGATGATGAGCGCGCCCGCCACCGAATCCGTCGCCGGCAATGCCGCCCTGGTGTCGAAGCTGGCCCAGGGCCGCGCCGCACGCGGGCTCGACAACAACCACGGCTTCACGCTCGCCCAGCAGCATCCCGGCGTGCAGGGCACCCAGGTGGTGCGCGCCGCCCACACCTACAAGGGGCTGCGCATCTTCGGTTCGGAATCGGTGCTGGTGGTCGACGCCAAGGGGACGATCGTGGCGGAAGCGGCCTCGGAGCGCCGCCTGCACCTCGGGCGCGGCGCCGCCAACCGGCTCGGCGCGCTCACCTTCGACTTCAGCGTCAAACCCCTCACGCCCCCGCAAGCGGCGATCGACGCCGCGGTCGGCGCGACCCTGTCCGCCGTCGGGCCGGATGCGGCGCATATCGCGCCCCCCAGCGCCGAACTGCTGATTTATCCGGTGATGCGCACGGACCGCATCGCGAGCGCGGCGGACAAGCCCGAGTCCGAGCTGAACGCGACCGACGTGCAGGAAGTGGTCGACCATTACGAACTGGCCTACCTGGTGCGCACCCGCATGCAGCGCGGCGACCATCCGTATTATCACGACACGGTCGTCAGCGCCACGGACGGCCACATCATCGACCGCTGGAGCGCGCTGCAAACCGTGGTCGGCGTCGGCAAGAGCCAGTACAACGGCGAGGTGCCGATCAGCACCACCTTCGCCGACGGCAGCTACCGGATGCTCGACCCGGAACGCGGCGCCGGCGGCACCTATGGCGCGATGGCGATCACCAACGCCAACGGCACCAGCAGCGCCGGCAAGATGTACACCCACACCAGCAATACCTGGGGCGACGGCAAGCAGTACGTCCGCGGCGGCAGCACCACGGACGCGAACGGCCAGACGGCGGCGGTGAACGCCATGTGGGGACTGATGAATACCTACGACGCGCTGAAGAACGCGCTCGGCTGGCATTCGCTCGACGGCAAGAACACGGCGACCTATATCGCCGTGCACGTGAACACCGCCTACGACAACGCCTATTACAGCGACACCTGCCGCTGCATGTTCATCGGCGACGGTTCGAGTTTCACCAGCCTCGGCTCGATCGACGTCATCGGCCACGAGATGGGCCATGGCGTCACGGCCGCCACCTCCGACCTCGTGTATTCGGGCGAGTCGGGCGGGCTCAACGAATCGAGCTCGGACATCGGCGGGGAAGTGGTGGAAGCCTATGCGCGCGCCGGCGGCAAGGGCGAGTCGATTCCGGCGGGCGGCAACGACTGGATGCTGGGCACCGAGATCGCCCGCGACGGCCAGCCGCTGCGCTGGATGTACCGTCCCAGCAAGGACGGCAGCAGCCCGGACGCCTGGAGCACCTCGCTCAAGCGCCTCGACGTGCACTACAGCAGCGGGCCGAACAACCGGATGTTTTATTTCCTGGCGCAGGGTTCGAAGGCGGACAAGGCGGGCGACTACTACAGCAAATACCTGGTCAAGTCGCCGGCGGCGATGACCGGCATCGGGACGGATAAAGCGTTCCGGATCTGGTTCAAGGCGAACACGACCAAGTTCACGTCGAGCACCAACTACGCCGACGCGCGCGCCAAGATGATCGAGGCGGCGCAGGAGCTGTACGGGCCGGCCAGCCGCGAGGCGATTGCCGTGCAGCGGGCCTATGCCGCGATCAACGTGGGGGCGGACGTCGACGAACCCGCGGCAACGGAGCCGCCACCGAAGTAAATCGTAGGGTCAATCGCCCAGCAAGGGATAGGGATTGACCGGCGTCCCTTTCCACCACTGCTTTTCGGGCGTCAGGGCGACCACGGCGAAATGCAGGTGCGGTGCGCCCGGATCGGCATTGCCGGTCACGCCGACATAGCCGATCAGGTCGCCGCGCTTGAGTTGCATGCCTTCCTTGACGCCGTCGGCGTATTTGTCGAGGTGGGCGTAGTAATAGGCGTATTGCTCGGTCGGATCGAACTGGTACAGGGTGGTGCCACCCGGTTTACTCTCAAACAGCTTCACGACTTTGCCATCGGCCACCGCGCGCACCGGCGTGCCTTTCGGCGCCATGATGTCGAGCGCTTCGTGGTGGCGTTCCCGGCCGCGCGGCTGGTCGAAGGTGTCAAGCAGCTTGGCGTAGGGGACGCCTTCCACCGGCACCAGCAGCTTGGCCGGCATGCTGCCGCCGGCCGTCAGTTCCGGCGCGGCGGGCGTGGCCGTCGTCGATTGCGACGCCGGCCGGATCGGCAGGTTGGCGTCCGACAGGTCGGTTTGCACCAGGCCTTGGGTGCCGCCCGTCGCAGCCGCGGCCGGAGCGGCCGTCGGCGCGGCCGGCGCATCCCTTGGCGGCGCCGGCAAGGCGCCGCCGTCGGTGATGATCGGATTAGGCGAATCGGCGAACTGGCGCAGGCCGACAAACAAGCCACCGGCGCCGACCAGCACGCCGAGCAAAAACGTTAGCAACCACCTCATGTGCACTTCTCCCGGTTATGGATAATCACTCCTGCAGTACGACAGCCGTACCCGCCGCGACCACGGCCGCCATTTCGGCGGCGCTCCAGTTGGTCAGGCGGATGCAGCCATGCGATTCGGTCTTGCCGATGAATTTCGGCACCGGGGTGCCGTGGATGCCGTAGTGCGGCTTGGACAGGTCGATCCAGGCCACGCCGACCGGGTTGTTCGGGCCTGGCGCGATCTTCGCCTTCTTGTCGCCCGGTTCGGCGTCCCAGAACAGTTTCGGGTTGTAATAATAGGTCGGGTTCGGGTGCACGCCGTCGATCTTCCAGTTGCCGATCGGGAGTGGATCGTTCTGACTGCCGGTCGACGCCGGGTATTGCGCGATCAGGCGTTCGGATGCGTCGAACAGCATCAGCACCTTGCGGCTGTCGCTGACGACGACCTTCGACGCCTGGGGCAGGGCAGGGCCGCCGTGCACGCTCGGCACGACGATCGTTTCGCCGGCGCGGGTCAGGTTCTTGCCGGGATTGAGGCGCGCGATCAGTTCGGGGCTGGCGTGGAATTTCTCGCCCAGGCCCTCGGCCGACGTCGCATAGCCGAGCTTGGGCAGCTTGGCCTTTTCCATCATCTCTTCGGGGATCGGCTGGAAGGGGCCGGCGACGTCCTCGCTGGTGAGCACGTAGTTGGTGAGCGTGGGCGTCGTGTCCTGGTTTAGCGCATTCCAGGTGGCGTCGTCGAGCTTGCCGGTCGCTTCCAGGCTGCGCGATTTCTGGAAACTGGTGAGCGCCTGGCGCATGTTGGAACCGAAGGCGCCATCGATCTCGCCCGGCGAGAAGTGCAGGCGGTCAAGTAGCACCTGGGCGCGCAGCAGGCGGTCGGATTCGGCGCGCTCGGGTGCCGCGGCGTCAGCCGTGGCAGGCTGGGCTGCTGGCTGTGGTGCGGCCTGCGGGGTGCGCGCAGCCGCGTTGGCGAATGGAAGGGCGCCGGCGAGCATGGCGAGGACGAGGGGAGCGACAAGTTTCTTCATTTTTGCACCTGCAATGCTGACTTAAGGAAACCCTAGCCTAGGCTCGCCCTGCTCAGCGGTCTGTGCGGCAGCGAACTCAGGTATCCGTGGGTTCGCTACAATCGCACAATGACACATACCATCACCCTCTTGCCCCTCGGCTGCAGCGTGAGCGCCGGCGATGCCACGGTGCTGCAGGCGCTCGAGGCGGCCGGGGTCGACTTGCCCAACTCCTGCCGCAACGGCACCTGCCGCACCTGCCTGTGCCGGCTCGCCGCCGGCACGGTGCGCTACCTCGTCGACTGGCCCGGCCTGTCGATCGAGGAGAAGCGCGAAGATTACCTCCTGCCCTGCGTTGCCGTGCCCAGCAGCGACATCGTGGTCAACGCGCCGGTGGCGAAACGGCGGACTTGACGCCCTTGTCGCTGGTCGCGGCCAGCGCGCGTTCGATCGCGGCCAGCACCAGCGGCCACGAGGGCGAGCTCGCGGCCACTTCGTCGTAGTGGCTGGCGCCGGGCAGGATCACCACTTCGGCGCTGTCGCCGGCCGCGCGCGCCCGCGCCGCGTAATCGTGGGCCACGCGCGGCGGCGAAATCGTATCGAGCTCCCCGGTCACCAGGATCGTGTGGCTGCCGTTCGGGATCAGTTCGGCCGCGTTGGTGTCGGCATAGACGTCGGGCCGCGCCGCGCTTGGGACGCCCGCCAGCTCCGGCGTATCGCGCCCGCAGCTGGCCTTGATCAGTTCGCGCTCGCGGCGCAGGTCGGCCAGGCCGCCCAGGCTGACGACCGCGCGCACCGGCAGCGCGTTGGCCCGGTACAGGGGGCTGGCGGCCGGCACGCGTGCGCGTCCGGCGATCCACTGCACCAGCTGGCCGCCGGCCGAATGGCCGACCGCCACCACGCGCTCCAGGTCGAGCTTGTTGGCCGGCGCCTGTGCCGCCAGGGCTTCGAGGGCGCCATGCATGTCCTGGTACATGCCCGGATAGCCGCCTCCAGGCTCGTCGACGCGGCGGTATTCGACGTTCCAGACCGCGATCCCGCGCTGCACCAGTGCAGCGGCCATGTTGCGCAGCTGCCTGATGCCGCCGAACTGCTCGGTCCAGCAGCCGCCATGCACCAGCACCGCGACCGGGAAGGGCCCGGCGCCCGATGGGACGAACAGTTCGGCGTACTGGGAAGGGGCGGGGCCGTAGGCAACGCGGGCAAGGGGGGCGGGGCCGTTCAGGGCCATGTAGTCGGCAAGTTTCATCGGGGCAGCCGACACCAGGGCCGGGAAGAATGTGGACAGGAGCAGGAGGCGAATTTTCATGGGTGGTTTGGACCGGAAAACATGCACTATACCGATCTTTCGACGCTGCGCACGATTGAAAACATGTGTCGTTCGTCCATGCTAATCTTCACAAAACGTCAACGTTTTCAACTACCACGGGAGAATCACCATGAATGAATCGAAAGCCAACGACAACCAGAGCAAGCAGTCCGACCGCATGTCGGAAGAAGACATGGCCAAGCAGCGCGCCGGCAAGGAAGACAAGAGCAGCCACGACCACATGTCGCGCGAGAAGGCCGGCAGCGACAAAGGCGCCGGCGGCGGCGCCAAGCAGGAACAGAAGCACTGATCAACCCGGCGGGCGCACTGCGTCCGCCAGTCCTTCCGGGGGAGAACACCGATGCCTGACATCGATTCGCTGCACGCCCATTCGACGCCCGACCCCGAACAACCGCCACCGACGATACCGGTTCCCGACGACGTGCCCGATCCGACGCATGCGCCGGTCGAGGAGCCCGTCATGCCGGAACCGCCCATCCGGGCCTGAATGAAAACGCCACCCGAGAGGTGGCGTTTTCATTTGCGCTACTGGTTAGGCTCACGCCTTGGCAGGCTGCTCGCTGCCGTTGGTGCCCTTCAGCGGTGGAATTTCCTTGATCATCTCTTCGGTTTCCAGCTCGGCCGGGGTTTTTTCGCCGCTGCCGATGTCGGGCTCATGCAGGATGGCGCCGCCGGTTTCTGCCGGGTCCGCCGGTTGTTTTGATGGGGTCATGGTGCATTCTCCTGGTCGATTGTTGGGTCTATCCTAGCAGTCGCCGCACGCAATCGGCGCGCAGTACGAGAGTGTGGCGATCTTGCTGAATCGAACACAAAGTTACAATTATGTTCGCTGCCGAACGTTCCCATCGTATGGGTTTTTTTATAATATCTTCTTAGGGTTTTGGACAGAAATCGACGGAGACACAGATGGGCAATTCGCTGCATGACAAAATTTACCTGGGCCGGAGCACCGGTTTCGCATCGCGCCGTTTCCAGGGCGTGCTGGCCATCGGCGCCATCGTTGGCGCCGGCTTGCTGTGGATCGCTTTGCGCACCTTGCGCTGAGCTTTTCCACGGATTGGTTGCCGCCGCGCGTCACGGCGGTTACCATGATGGCCCAGTAGAAATATAAGAGCGGTAATGAAGAACGAAAAATTGACGACAGACGAGTACGACGCCCTCGAGTTCATCCGGCGCGGTGCACGTACCGATCGGGTCAATGCCTGCGTCGGGCGCAACGCCAAGCGCCTGGCCGGCCTGAAGATGATTGCCTACGCACGCGACGGCAAGGTCGAGCTGACCGAGAAAGGCCAGCAGGTACTGTTCTTGCGCGCCTGTATCGAAGCCATGACGGCGCTGGCGCAGGATCCGGCGGCGAGCATCCCCGGCGACGTGGCGCAGTTCCTGATTCGCAAGTCGCACCTTGCACCGCGCGAGGATGGCGGTTTCGATGTCACGGCGCGCGGCCTGGAGTCGCTGGCCGATATCCAGGCGCAAGAACCGAAGAAGTAAACGACAAACCCCTGCGGCTGCAGGGGTTTTTTTTAGCGTGGTCGACGCGGCTTAGTTGCGGCGGCGGCGATGCGGATACACAAGCGTGCGCACGGCAATTTCGGCCGGCACGTTCATTGCCGCAAGAAACTCGGCTGCACGCTGCATGCCGAGCGTCGGAATCGAGGCCACCGCCTGGTTCACCAGGTCACGGGTGCGCAGGTCGGTCCTCACCACGCGCGCATTCGCCGCCTGGCGCGCTTGTACTTCTTCCACTTTCATCATGTTCCCGAGATTGCAATAGCGACATGACTATTGTAGAGCATGGATGTCCGAAATGCCATCTCTTGTAGGAATAATCCTTCAAGCAATTGCAGGCGCCGGCGCCGGTGCGATGATTTCCTCGGGGCGCAGACCGCGGCCCTCGATCAGCAGCTGTTCGAATTCGTCGGCCGCCAGGGGTTTGCTGAAGTAATAGCCCTGCATTTCGTCGCAGCCATGGCGCCGCAGGTAGTCGAGCTGCTCCTGCGTTTCCACGCCCTCGGCGATCACCGCCAGCTTCAGGTTGTGCGCCAGCGCGATGATCGAGGTGACGATTGCCTCGTCGTTGGCGTCGCGCGTGATGTCGGCGACAAACGACCGGTCGATTTTCAGCACGTCGATCGGGAAGCGCGACAGGTAGGACAGGCTCGAATACCCCGTGCCGAAGTCGTCGATCGACAGGTTCACGCCGAGCGCCTTCATGCGGTGCAGCAGGTCGACGGCCGGCGTGATGTCGCTCATGAACAGGCTCTCGGTGAGCTCGATCTCCAGGTATTTCGGTTCCAGGCCGGTATCGTGCAGCACGCTGGCCAGGTTGTCGATCAGGTCGGCCGCGCCGAACTGGCGCGCCGACAGGTTGACGGCCACACGCAGCTTGTCGTAGCCGGCATCCTGCCAGGCCTTGTTCTGGGCGCAGGCGGTGCGCAGCACCCAGGCGCCGATCGCCACGATCATCCCGGTTTCCTCGGCAATGCTGATGAAGCGGCTCGGCGGCACCATGCCCAGTTCCGGATGCTGCCAGCGGATCAGCGCTTCCATGCCGCAGACCTTGCCGGTCTTCAGGTCGAGCTGGGGCTGGTAATACAGCACGAACTCGCCGCGTTCGACGGCATTCCGGAGCGCGCTTTCGATGCGCACCCGTTCCATCGATTCCTCGTTCATCGCCGGCGTATAGAACTGGAAATTGTTGCGGCCCAGCTTCTTGGCGCGGTACATCGCGATGTCGGCGTGCTCGATCAGCGTGTCGGCGGCGGTGCTCTCGCTCGGGTACACGGCCACCCCGATACTGCAGGTGACGAAGAATTCCTTGGTGCCCAGCATGACCGGCTGGGCGACCGAATTCATTACCCGCTGCACGATCTCGGGCGTCAGCTGCTGGTCGCCGCGTTCGGAGACGATGACGACGAATTCGTCGCCCGACAGGCGCGCCACGGTATCGGCGTCGCGCAGGGAAGAGCGCAGGCGCGCCGCCACCGTCATCAGGAGCACGTCGCCGGCCTTGTGGCCCATGCTGTCGTTGACGAACTTGAAGCGGTCGAGGTCGATCAGCATGACCCATACCGGGTTGCCGCTGCGGCTGGCATAGGCCACGGCCTGGCTGAGGCGGTCCTGCAGCAGCGAGCGGTTCGGCAGGCCGGTCAGCGTGTCGTGCTGGGCCACGTGGTGCACGCGCTGCTCGGTGAGTTTGCGCTCGGTGATGTCGCTGCCGGTGCCGCGGTAGCCGGTGAACTGGCCCAGTTCGTCGAACACGGGCTGGCCGTTGACCAGGAACCAGCGGGTCTGGCCGTTGTCGTCGAGGATCTGGTATTCGAAGTCGGCGAAGGGCTGGTAGGCGTGCAGCTGGGCGATGTGGGTGCGCCCGGTGTCGGTGTCGCCCAGGGCCGGGATGTATTCCCACAGCGTCTTGCCCAGCAGGTGCTCGACCAGCACGCCGGCCTTTTCGGAAAAGCCCCCGGTGATCATCGTGAAGCGCAATGCGCTGTCCTGTTCCCAGTACCAGTCGGAGGACATCGACACCAGCTGGCGGAAGCGCTGTTCGCTTTGCTGGAGCGCCTTTTCGGTGCGCTCGCGCGCGACCATGTCGTCGACCAGGCGGCGGTTGGTGCGCTTCAGGTCGGCCGTGCGCTTCCTCACCAGTTGCTGGACGCGCCGCGCCCGGGCGCCGGAGGCCTGCACCCAGGCCGCCGTCATCATGCTCAGCAAGATGCCGCCGGCCAGCATCACCAGCGAGGCCAGGTGGTCGGCGGCGAACGGACGCGGCCGGCTGCTCACTTCCACCAGCCAGGGCCGGCCGGCCACGTCCAGGGTGCGTGCCACCTGGGTCGCGTGTTCCGGGGCGATCCAGCTGCCGAGCAGTTCGCGGCGCGGCCGTGCGCCGTCGCGGCTGGTGGTGAACACCAGGTCTCCCACCTCGGGGCGCGCGCCGGCATACACCGACATCACGATCTGGGCGTCGTCGAGCAGGCCGGCGCCGGCCAGTGCCATGCTCACCAGTTCCTCGGCCCGCACCACGACGGCGGTGTCGCCGGCCAGCTGCCCGCCGGCGTCGTAGACCGGCAGCAGCACCTGGAAGCTCGGCTGAGGGCTGGCGTCCTGCACCAGCGGGAACAGCGGCGTGGCCGCGGCGCGCTTCTCGGCGTGGGCGCGCGCCAGGGCGGCGTTGATCTGGGGCCGGGTCGCGGCGTCGAAGCCGAAGGCGGCCTCGTTGCCTTTCAAGGGCACCAGGTAGTCGACGATGCTGTAGGCGGGGCGGCGGGCGGCCGGCGCGCGCCGGCCGGCGAGATCGTCGCTGATCACGGTGCCGGGAATCAGGCGCTGCAATTCGGCCTCGACAGCGGCGCGCTCGCCGTCCTTCACCACGCGGTGAAAATTGAAGGCCTTGATGAAGGGGTGGCGCAGCAGCAGCGGCGCGGTGAAATCCTGGAACTGGGCGCGCGTGACCGGGGTGCCGAGGGCAAAGAGCTGGTTGGTGACGGTCACCACCTCGACCGCGTCGTGCAAGCCCTGGCGCACCGTGGCCACGCGCTGCTCGGCGCGCTGGTTGAACGAGAGCGCCAGGTTGTCGTACTCGAGATGGCTGACGCCGACGAACAGGGCGGTCGAAGCGGCGAAGCCGGCCCCGAGCGTGAGGGCCGCCGCGCGGGTAAGTGAAAACGGCAGGCGACGCACCATGAAAATCCCAAAATTTATTTGCTTGACAGCACCACAGCAAAGGAGTGTGTCATAGGTTGCCCGGTTACGGCAAACAAATCCGTATGGCAGCGGTCATGTTGGGCCCGGTGTCGCCGCGATCAGACAGGGCGCCAGGCCAGCCAGGCCACCAGCGCCCGCGCGAGCAGCCGGTGCAGGAGGGGGGAACGCAGCCCGCGCCAGTGTCGGAAGCGGGCCACACGCCGCGCCGCGCGGGCGCCGGCAGCACTGCCCCCGGCCCGTACAGCGAACAGCAGGTGGTTGTTCCCGGCGATGCCGGGAAAATCGCAGGCATGCCCGCCGAAGGCGCGCCCGATCCGCTCCACGATCAGGTCGTGGCAGGGGTCGTAGGAGAGGATGTTCGCGACCAGCACGCCGCCTTCGCGCAGCGCGCGCCGGCTGTCGGCATAGAAGCCCGCGCTGCCGAGCTCGGCAGGCATGCCGGCGGCGTCGAAGCCGTCGACCAGGATCACGTCGGCCGCGCCCTGCATGGCGCCGACGTAGGCGGCGGCGTCGGCATGCACGATGCGCAGGCGGGCGTCGTCCGGCGGCACCTGGAAGGCCTCGCGCAGGGCGATCACCTCGGCGCTGATTTCGACCACGGTGATGCGGGTGTGCGGAAAATGCCGGTGGCAGAACTTGGCCAGCGAGCCGCCGCCCAGGCCCACCATCAGGATGTGGCGCGGACGCGGCGCGAACAGGGCGAAGCACATCATCGCGCGCGCGTAGGCCAGCACCAGGGCGTCCGGGTGCGAGAGCAGCATCTCGCTCTGGACGTCGCCCGGCGCGAATTCGAGCGTGCGCCGGTTGCCGCGCGTACGCACCAGGGGCGTGCCGGGGCGGGGCGGCGGGAGGGGATCCGGGCGGGGCGGCATGGCGCCAGTATAGAAGAGAAAAGGGCGGCCGGGCGCCCGCGGCGGCCCCGGCGCCTGCCTTGTCCGCAGGCATGAAACTCTGATAAGCTGGCCCTTGCCCCCACCCGGAGAACCCATGTTCCTCGATCATCCATCGATCACCGCCACCAACAGCACCCTCGAGCCCGACCGCATCGAGCGGCTCAACCGTGTTTACGGCTACGCGATGGCGCTGGCCGACAGCGCCGGCAACGCGCAGTTCGTCGACAAGCTGACCCAGCTGCACGACCACAAGGGCACCCTGATCGTGTTCTGGAACGAGGTCCCGGACGCGGCCGAACGCGGCTATTTCGCGCGCGCCTGGGCCGGCAAGGTCGGCGACGGCACCGAGAACGTGGAACACGAATGCTGAGCGGGGCCATGCTGACCATGGATTCGACGACGATGGTGCTGGTGCTCGCGCTGGGCAACCTGGTGCTGTGCAGCGTGCTGTTCTTCTTCGACTACGGCGCGGTGCGCCTGCCCGCGCTGGCCAGCTGGGGCCTGTCGAAACAGGTGCAGGCCGCCAGCTGGATCCTGCTGGCGCTGGGCGGCGCGCGCGTGGTGCCCGAGCCGCTCGCGCTGCCGGGCGGCTGGGCGCTCCTGATCGCCGGCGTCGCGCTGGAGAGCGCGGCCTTGTGGGAAACCGCGCACCGGCGACGCCTGGTGCGCGCCATCCTGCCGCTCGCGCTCGCCGCCGTGTTCGCCTTCCTGGTCTGCTACTGGATCGACCCGCTCGGCTTGCGCACGCTCGCCGCCGCCCTGATCCTCGGCGCCTTTTATTCGCTGGGCGCGGCGGCGCTGGCGCGCGGCTGGGCGCAAGCCTCGATGCTGCAGCGCGCGCTGGCCGTGGTCACCGCCATGCTGGCCTTGTCGGTGGCGGCGCGCGGCATCCTGGTGCTGGTCATGCCGGACGGCTGGCGCTGGCTCTCGCACGACCTGCTGCGCCAGTTGTCGACCATCGCCTTTTACCTGCTGATGCTGGTCAACGGCTTCGGCTGCCTGCTGCTCGCGCGCGAACGCCTGCAAGGCGACCTGGCGCGCCTCGAGACGCTCGACCTGGTGACCGAGGCGCCCAACCGGCGCGGCTTCTTCAATGCGCTGGCGCCGTGGATGGCGCTGGCGCGCCGGCCCGGTTCGCCGACCGCCGTGATCGTGCTCGACCTCGACGGCTTCAAGCGCGTCAACGACGGTTACGGCCATCCGGCGGGCGACGTCGTGCTGCGCCACGTGGCCGACCTGTGCAAGCGCCAGCTGCGCGACAGCGACCTGCTGGGGCGCCTGGTGGGCGGCGAATTCGCGCTGCTGCTGCCGCGCACCGGACCGGAAGAAGCCATGCTGGTGGCCGAGCGCATGCGCGCCGCGATCGAAGCGACGCCGGTGAAAACGGAGCGCGCGATGATTTCGATGACGGCCAGCTTCGGCGTCACCACCATCCGCCCCGACGACAGCCACGTCACCCTGTTCGGGCGCGCCGGGAGCGCCATGCGCGCGGCCAAGGAGGCGGGGCGCAACGCCATCCGCCTGGCGCCGCGCGACAGCGTGCCCGAGCTCTAGGGGCGCACGCGCCGCCCCGTCATCGGGGCGTCACAATGCGGGTTCACACTGCGCCATCGACACGCAGGACGAACCATGCCACCTTCCTCAGCACCGAATCCCTTGTACGCCGCCGTCGAACTCGGCTCCGACAGCTTCCGGCTGCATGTCGCCAGCTGGGAGAACGGGGTCATGGAACTTGCCGCCACCCTGGACGAGCCGATCCGGCTGGGCGCGGGAATCGGCGCCGACGGCTGCCTCGATGGCGCGACGGTGCGCCGCGCGCTGGCCTGCCTGCGCCAGTTCAAGCTGGTGCTGGCGCTGTGGCAGCCGCGCGCCGTGCGCGTGGTCGCCACCGCCGCGCTGCGGGTGGCCTGCAATGCACCGGCCTTCCTGCCGGCCGCCGAGGCGGCGATCGGTCATCCGGTCGAGATCATCGGCGGCGAAGAGGAGGGGCGCCTGGTCTACCTGGGCGTGGCCGGGGCGCTGGGCGAGACGGCCGAGCGGCGCTTGGTGCTCGACGTCGGCAGCGGCTCGACCGAAATCGCCGTCGGGCGCGGCGACAAGGTCGACCTGGTGCAGTCGTTCGGGGTCGGCGCCTTGCGCCAGGGCCTGGCGTTTTTCGGCGGCGGCATCTCGCCGCCCGCCTTCGAGGCCGCGCTCGCGTCCTCGCGCAGCCGCTTCGCCGACGCCGCGCCCTTGACCGGCCGGCGCGGCTGGCCGCGGGCCTACGGCGCCTCGGGCACGGTGCGCGCGCTGTTCGAGCTCGGCGGCGCGGTGGTGCCGGCCTCGCGCCCGGCCAGCGCGGCGGCGCTGCACCGGCTGCGTTTCGCCCTGGTCGAGGAGGGCGGCTTCGCGCGCAGCGCCACCCTGGCCAGCCAGCCGGCGCGCGCGGCGCAGATGGCCGGCGGCCTCGCGCTGCTGCTGGCCCTGGTCGACGAGCTCGGCATCGACGAGCTGGTGCCGGTGCAGGCCGGCCTGCGCCTGGGCGTGATTCGCGACCTCCAGCGGCGCACGGTAGGAAGCGCCCCCTTCCGGGAAAGGGCCTGATCGACTATATTGTTTACCTTGTTAAGCAGTGGACTACCCCATGACCAGAAAACCGGCTCCCGCCGCCAGCGCGGCCACGGCCGCATCGACCCGCGCCAAAGCAGCCTCCGCCTCCGCCAAGGCAGCACCGAAAACCTCCAGAACCGCCGCCACGCCAGCGATCGCCAAGCCGTCCGTCAAATCCGCGCCCGCGAAAGCGGCCGCAGCGAAGAGCGGCGCGCGCGCGGCGGCCAAGACCGTCGCGGCGAAACCAGCCGCGAAACCAGCCGCGAAGCCGGCTGTCAAGCCCGCAGCGAAACCCGCCGCCAAGGCGCCGCGCAAGGCAGCCGCCGGGGCCGTGCCGAAAGCACCGGCCAAGCCGGCGCCTAAACCCGCGGCCCGTAGCGCTGCCAAGCAGCCCGCGCTCGCCGTCAAGAATGCGGCCAAGGCGCTGGTCAAGGCCGCGCCGGCGGCGGGACGCGGCCGTGCCGCCCCGGCGGCGCCCGCCGCCGACAACGCGCGGCCGGTGCTGGTGCGCGACAGTTTCACGATGCCCGACGGGGAATATGCGGTGCTGGCGAGCGTGAAGCAGGCCTGCCTGAAGGCCGGCTTCGAGATCAAGAAGAGTGAGTTGCTGCGCATTGGCGTGGCGCTGGTGGGGCGCCTGGACACGGCGACGCTGCGCCAGGTGCTGGACAGCCTGCCGCAACTGAAAACCGGGCGTCCGCCAGGTCAATAAGTCCTTCCGTATGCCACCCGGCGGCGCGTCCGCGCCGCCGCCTCGCCGTCTAATGCAGCGCGGCCGACGTCAGTTCCTTCAATTCGCGGATCGGGATATTCGATTTCTCGTGCATGCGCAGCAGGATCGTCGCGCCCACATTGAGCTTGCGGTGGCGGATCTTGCTGATGATCGGCGGCTGCACTTCGAGCACGCGGCACAGCTCCGCATCGTTTTTCAGATGCAGTTTTTCGATCAAGGTGTCGAGCAGCTTGTTCGGCACGAAACTCGACGGCTCAAGGGCGCGCGCACGGTGCATCGCGGCCAGCATTTCCTGTTTTTTTTGGCGTACGTTCATGTACTCCTCCAAAATACTTTGGTTGAGGGGACAGGACCGTTCTGGAAACGCCCGGTATTTTTGATTGATAACTTATGCGTTCGGGTCGTTGTGATATTACTACGCTTGCACAGCAAGCGCCGCACTGTTCGTTGCGAACGGTGGCTAACGTGCTTATTTCCGCGCGGAACTTACGCTAATTTCAGGCGGGCTTGAGGCCGTCGCGGCTCAGCAGCAGGACTTCGTCGGCCATCGCGGCGGCCGCATGCGAGTGGGTGACCATGATGGCGCCGGCCCCGGTGGCCTTGATTTCGGCGCGCAGCAGGCGCAGGATGCCGCCGGCCGTGTCCGGGTCGAGGTTGCCGGTCGGCTCGTCCGCCAGCAGCAGGGCCGGCTTGTGCACCAGGGCGCGCGCGATCGCCACGCGCTGCAGTTCGCCGCCCGAGAGCTGGCGCGGGAAGTCGGCGCCGCGTCCTTTCAACCCCACCGCGGCCAGCATGTCCTCGGCGCGCGCTGTGCTCTCGCGGTTGAGCAGCAAGGGCAGCGCCACGTTCTGCCGCAGCGTCAGGTGCGGCAGCACGTGAAAGGCCTGGAAGATGAAGCCCATGCGCGTGCGGCGCAGGCGCGTGGCGGCATCGTCGTCGAGGGCCGCCATGGGCCTGCCGTCGACGATGACGTCGCCGCTGTCGGCGCCGTCCAGGCCGGCGATCAGGTTCAGCAGCGTCGACTTGCCGACCCCCGATTCGCCCATGATGGCGATGAACCGCCCGGAGTCGAAGCGGTGCGACAGATTCGACAGGACGGTGCGGCCGCCGTAGGTCTTGGTCAGGTTCGCCAGTTCCAGCATGGAGTTACCTCGTCAAGGTGCGCCGCAGCGCAAAACTGATCGCATCGACCAGGGCCACCAGCAGCAGCATCGCCAGCACCACGGTGGCGGCGCTCTGCATCTGGAACAGCGACAGGTGGTATTTCAGCATCTGGCCAAGCCCGCCGGCGCCGACCACGCCCAGCACGGCGGCGGCGCGGATATTGTTCTCCCAGCGGTACAGGGTGTAGGAGAGCATTTGCGGCAGGGTTTGCGGCAGCGTGGCGTAGAAGAAGGCCGAGAGGGCCGGCGACCCGTTGGTGCGCAGCGCCGCTTCCGGCTGCGGTTCGGCGTTTTCGAGGGCGTCGGCGAACAGGCGTCCCAGCACGCCCGCCGTGTGGGCCGCGAGCGCCAGCGTGCCGGCGAAGGGGCCGAGCCCGGCGGCGACCAGCAGCAGCGAGGCCCACACCAGTTCCGGAATCGAGCGCAGCACATTCAGGACGATGCGCACGGCGACGCGCGCGCCTGAACCCCAGCGCCCGGCCGCAGGGAGGGCCAGCAGCAGGCCCGCGGCCACCGCCAGCAGGGTGCCGAGCGCCGACATCGAGAGCGTCTCGAGGGCCGCGTTCAGGGTTTTGAGCAGGAACGGCCTTGCCATGTCGGGCGGCGCGAAGCCGCCCAGGAATTCCGCCGTCGTGCTCACCGCTTGCGGCGTGAAGAAGGCGGCCAGGTCGAGGCGCAAGGTGGCGAAACTCGCCGCGACCAGCGCCACCAGGGCCAGCACCAGCAAGGGCGTGCTCCACGACCGCGGCGGCGGTGAAGGCCGGTTCATCCCAGCCTCCGGCGCAGCAGGGTCGAGACCACGTCGGCGGCACCCACCAGCAGCACGAACATGAAGAGCATGGTCGCCACTTCGCCGCCCGCCATCATCTTGGTCGACTCGTCCATCCGCTGGCCCAGGCCGCCGGCGCCGACAAAGCCCATGATGGCCGAGCCGCGGATCGCGCATTCCCAGCGGTAGACGGTATAGGACACGAGTTCGGCGGCGGCGTCGGGCAGGGCGCCGTAGAGCAGGGCGGGCAGGCGTCCGGCGCCGTTGGCCAGCAGGGCGTCGGTGGCGTGGGCGTCGCTCGATTCGAGGATTTCGGCGTACACCTTGGCCAGCATGCCGGAATAGGTCAGCGCGATGGCCAGCACGCCGGCGGTCGGCCCCAGGCCGACCACGCGCACGAAGAGCAGCGCCCACACCAGTTCCGGCACGCTGCGCAGCAGCACCAGCACCCAGCGCACCACCTGCCGGACAAGCGCGGCGAGCGGACGGATGCGGCCGGTGCCCAGGCGCGAGATCGAGAGGCGTTCGCTCACCAGGAGGGTCGCGGGAATCGCGCCGAGCAGGGCCAGGGCCAGGCCAGCGGTGGCAATCGCCACCGTGATCCAGGTTTCGCGCAGCACCATCGCCAGGAATTCGAGCGAGTGCGCGGGCCGCGCGAAGTCGCCGAGAAAAGCGCCGGCGGCGGCCAGGCTTTGCAGGTCGAACAGGATCCAGGGCTTGAATTCGCTATACACCAGCGCCGGCCACAACAAGGCCAGCGCAATGGCGCAGGCCGTCAGGCGGCCGCGCCAGGCTGGATCGGGATGCAGGGCCGTACTCAAAAGCAGGCGCCGACGGCGATGCGCGCGGGCGTTTCGTGCCCGGGGTGCGCTTCCGGTTGCAAGGTTTCGTTGGCGTAGAGCGCGCCGATCATCTCGTCGCTGACCTGTTCGCGCGGCAGGTCGAAGACGATGCGGCCGTCGCGCAGGCCGACAATGCGCTTGAAGTGGGCGCGCGCCATCTCGACCTGGTGCAGGCTGCACACCAGGGTGGCGTTGCGGGCAGCGGCTTCCTGCTGCAGGGTCGCCAGCGTGATGCGCGCCAGCGCCGGGTCGAGCGCGGAGATCGGCTCGTCGACGAGGAAGGCGTCGGCCGTGGACAGCAGCAGGCGCGCCAGGCTGCAGCGCTGGCGTTCGCCGCCCGAGAGGCGGTCGACGCGCGCATACAGCTTGTCGCCGAGGCCGAAGCGGCTCAAGGCCTCGAAGGCGGCGTCCGGGTCGCTTGGGGCGAACAGGGAGCGCAGGGCCTTGCCCAAACTCCAGTGCGGCAGGCGCGCCGCCAGTACGGCGGTGACGACGCGCTGGCGCGGCGGCAGCGGCGGCGTCTGCGGCGCCAGGAACAGGCGCGCGCGCAGGGCGTGGCGCGCGCCGTGCGAGAGCGACCAGGGATCAAGCCCGAACACCGACAGCGCGCCCTCGGCCGGCTGGTGGGCGCAGGCCAGGGTCGACAGCAGCGTTGTCTTGCCGGCGCCCGAGGGGCCGATGAGCGCAAGCTGCTCGCCCTGGTTCACCACCAGGTCGAGCGCGTGCAGCGCAGCCGCCTTGCCGCCGGTGAGGTGGCGCACGGTCAGTTTGTCGAGCTTGAAACTCATGGCCGCAGCGGGATTACTTCAGCAGGCCGGCGTTTTTTGCCGCCGCTTCGATATCCTTGTAGTTCTCGGCCTTGGTCGGCACGAATTTCGTCGCGCGCTGCAGGTCCAGGATTTCCTTGCCCTGCGGGGTCGATGCGTCGAGCGCCAGGAAGGCGTCGCGGATCTTCTTTTGCAGCGCCGGCGCCATGCTGCTGCTGACCGACCAGTTGTAGTCGAAGTAGCCCGGGGTGGTGTAGAACACGCGCACGGCTTTCGGATCGACCTTGCCGCCGTCGATCAGTTTTTCCCAGACCGAGATGTTGAGTGCGCCCGCATCGACCTTGCCGCCGGCAACGGCCGCGACGGTCGCATCATGCGCGCCCGAGAAGGCGATGCGCTTGAGGTCGGTGTCCGGGTTGATTTTTGCGCTCAACAGGAAGGAGCGCGGCATCAGGTGGCCCGAGGTCGACGATTCCGAACCGAACGACAGGGTCTTGCCCTTCAGGTCTTCCAGCTTGTTGATGCCGGGCTGGGTGGTGATGAAGACCGAGCGGAATTTCTCGTCTTCCGCGCGCTGCACCAGCGGCACGACCTGGCCCTTGCTGCGCACGTTGGCCTGGACGAAGGTGAAGCCGCCGAACCAGACCATGTCGAGCTTGTGGTTGATCAGGCCTTCGACCGAGGCCGCGTAGTCGGTGACGGGCGTGAATTCGACCTTCAGGCCGGTGGCCTTGGCCAGGTAGTCGCCCAGCGGCTTGAACTTGCGCTGCAGCTCGGTCGGCGCTTCGTCGGGGATGGCCGAGACGCGCAGCACGCCCGGCGTGTTCTGGGCGGCAGCGCCGCCGGCGGCGAACAGCAGGGTGGCGGCGACGGAGGCGGCGAGCAAGGACTTCAGCGCAGACAATGGGGACATGGTGGTTTTTTCCGGTTGATAAATGGGCGTAGGCGGCGAGCACGCTTGGGCGGCGCGCGGGCGCGGACAAATCGGGACTTCCGCTATGATAGCAAAAACAGCAACTTCCTAGCCAGGGCGCATTGGGCACTCCGGCGGCACGAATGATAAACCTTATGCTGACGTCATGCACAACCGACAGGCCGCCTGCGGCCAGCGCCCACGTGCCGGCCGAATTGTTCGATGGCCTGGGAGCACGCCATGCGACGATTTCGCCCAAGTTCCTGTACGACGCGCTGGGCTCGAAGTTATTCGAGGCGATCTGCGAGCTGCCCGAATACTATCCTACCCGCACCGAAGCCGGCATTTTCGAGCGCCACGGCCATGAAATTGCGCGCGCCTGCGGCACCGGCGCCACGCTGATCGATTTAGGGGCGGGCAATTGCGCCAAGGCGGCGTCGCTGTTTCCCCTGCTGCGGCCCGCACAGTACGTGGCGGTGGACATTTCGACCGATTTCGTCAGCGAGGCCCTGGCCCGGCTGCGGCTGCGCTTCCCGCACATCGACATGCAGGCGCTCGGACTCGATTTTTCCAGCGGCCTCGCACTGCCCGAGACCGTTCGCGCCGAGCGCCGCCTGTTCTTCTATCCGGGTTCCTCGCTCGGCAATTTCACGCCGCCCGAAGCGCGCGCCTTCCTGACGCGCCTGCGCAAGGGCTGCGGCGGCGACGGCGCCTTGCTGATCGGTATCGACCTGGCGAAAGACAAGGACATCCTCGACGCCGCCTACGACGACGCGCTCGGCGTCACTGCCGCCTTCAACCTGAACGTGCTGCGCCACGTGAACCGCTTGTTGGGCAGCGACTTCGACATCCGCCAGTGGCGCCATGTCGGCTTCTACAACGAGCCGGCCGGCCGGGTGGAAATGCACCTCGAGGCGAAAAGCGCGCAGCGCGTGCGCTGGCCGGGCGGCGGGCGCGATTTCGCCGCGGGCGAGCGCATCCATACCGAGAACAGCTACAAATACCGCCAGGCCGACGCCATCGGCCTGCTCGAGCAATCCGGTTTCGAGGCCACGCGCGTCTGGACCGATCCGCACTGTCCGTTCGCGGTGATCCATGCCCAGGCCATCGCCTGACGACCGCCATGCTGCGTGACGACTTCCAGAGCGTGCGCCAACGCTCCCTGCAACTGGCCGCGCCGCTGTCGAACGAAGACTGCTGCGCCCAGTCGATGGCGGACGCCAGCCCCGTCAAATGGCACCTGGCGCACACGACCTGGTTCTTCGAAACCTTCATCCTGGAGCCGCGCGAGCCGGACTTCGCGCCCTTCCACAGCGCCTTCCGGGTCTTGTTCAACTCGTATTACAACGGCGTCGGCGCCAGGCACCCGCGCGCCCAGCGCGGCTTGCTGACCCGGCCCTCGCTCGACGAGGTGCGCGCCTACCGGGCCAACGTCGATGCGCGCATGCTGCGCCTGCTCGACGCCCAGGCGGTCGAACCCGCGCTTTCCACGCTGGTGACCCTCGGCCTGCAGCACGAACAGCAGCACCAGGAATTGATCCTGACCGACGTCAAGCACCTGCTGGCCCACAACCCGATCGCACCCGCCTACGACGGCACTGCCATGACGCCGGGCGCGGCTCCGGCGCCGCTCGCCTTCCAGGCCTTCGACGGCGGCCTGGTCGAGATCGGCCACGATGGCCGTGGCTTCGCGTTCGACAACGAGCTGCCGCGCCACCGCAGCTATGTCGCCCCGTTCGAAATGGCGTCGCGCCTGGTGACCAACGGCGAATACCTGGCCTTCATCGAGGCCGGCGGCTACCGCGACCCGGCCCTGTGGCTGGCCGAAGGCTGGGACAAGGTGGCGTCCGGCGAGCTGGCCGCGCCCCTGTACTGGCGCCGCCAGGACGACGGCGGCTGGCAGGAATTCACCCTGCACGGCTCGCAGCCGCTCGATCCCGCGCGCCCGGTGACCCACGTGACGCTGTACGAAGCCGATGCCTATGCGCGCTGGGCCGGGGCGCGCTTGCCGACCGAGGCCGAATGGGAGTTCGGCGCGCGCCTGGCGCAGATCGACGCCGCGCTGAAGGAAAAGGCATGGCACCCGGGCGCGGCCGACACGGACGGACTCTCGCAAATGTTCGACGCCTGCTGGCAATGGACCAGCAGCAGCTACGCTCCCTATCCCGGCTATGCGCCGGCCCCGGGCGCGATCGGCGAATACAACGGCAAGTTCATGGTCAACCAGTATGTGCTGCGCGGCTCGTCCTGCGCGACGCCGGCCGGCCATGCGCGTCCCAGCTACCGCAATTTCTTCCCGGCTGGCGTTCGCTGGCAATTTACCGGCATCAGGCTGGCGCGATGATGCGTCTCGGCCGTCTGCGTCTGCGCCGCTTGCGGGTGCGCCGTCTGCGCGTGCAAATCCTGAACCGGCGCGCGAACGCCTATATCCTCCAGCATCCGCTTGCCTTCACGCTCAGCGTGATCAAGGGCTTCCGGGCCAACCAGGGGCTGCTGCTGGCCGGCGCCGTCGCCTATTACGCGCTGCTCTCGATCGTGCCTTTCCTGATGCTGGTGGTGGTCGGGCTCTCGCATTTCATCGACCAGGCCGAACTGCTGGTAACGCTGCGCCGCTACCTGGAACTATTGATCCCGGGCCAGTCGCCCTCGATCGTGGCCGAGGTCTCGAATTTCCTCGACAACCGGGATTTGATTACCTGGGTGCTGGGGGTGACGATGCTGTTCTTCAGCTCCTTCGCCTTCACGGTGCTGGAAAATGCGATGAGCGTGATCTTCATCCACCGGGTATCGATCCGGCGCCGCCATTACCTGGTCTCGGCCGTGCTGCCTTACTGCTACATGCTGGCGCTGGGCGCCGGCGTGCTGCTGGTCACTCTGGTGGCCGGCACGCTGCAGGTGATGGGGCAGGAGAGCGTCGACTTCCTGGGCCACACCTGGTCGCTCAATGGCGTCTCGGGCGCGCTGCTCTACCTGATGGGGCTGGTGGGCGAAATCCTGGTGCTGACCTCGATCTACCTGGTGATGCCGGTCGGGCGCCTCTCGCTCTCGCATGCGCTGGTGGGCGGGGTGACGGCGGCGCTGTTGTGGGAAGTCGCGCGCCACGTGCTGGTCTGGTATTTCTCCACCTTGTCCCAGGTGAACGTCGTGTACGGCTCGATGACGACCGCCATCGTCGTCATGTTCAGCCTCGAGATCGGCGCCACCCTGCTGCTGTTCGGCGCCCAGGTGATTGCCGAGTACGAACGCGTGGGGCGCGGCAAGCCGGATAACCACGTCCCCATGACGACTGGCGGCTGATCCGCTCCGGCGCCTCGGTTTGAGGTAGCTCAATTTCCTTCAAGCATCCAAATGGCACAGTACCCTCTTGCGCCGGCATGACGCTGGGCAATCAAGAGACGGGGGCTGTCATGGAAGCTGGCGTATTCCTGGGTTTGCCATTGCCGGTGATGCTGGCATTTTTCGCGCTGCTGGCGGGGCTGGTGCTGCTGGTGCGTGAGTTGCACCAACTGCGCCGGCCGGTCGTTGTCCGGCGCTCCCCGCATCGGGGAACTTCCCAATCCGACTGACTACAGCACGACGCTGCGGTTGCGCCCGGCCGACTTGGCCGCATACAGGGCGCGGTCGGCCCGTTCGATCGCCTGGTCGATGGGCTCGCCTTCTTCGTAACGCGCGAAACCGGCCGAAAAACGCACCCGCACATCCGGCAGGGCGGGGCTGGCCGGCATGCCCTCCAGGCTGTCGCGCAGGCGCGCCACGCCCAGGGTCGGGTCGCCCGGCGGGGTTTCCGGCAACAGCAGCAGGAATTCCTCGCCGCCCCAGCGTCCGATCATGTCGGTGGTGCGCAGCACGACCTGGGCCTGGGTCGCGAATGCGCGCAGGACGGCGTCGCCCGCGGCATGACCGTGGGTGTCGTTGATGGTCTTGAAGTGGTCGAGGTCGATGATGCAGACAAAGAAGCGCGGCCCGCCGCGTGCGTGGCGCGTCGCGTGTTCCTGCAGCAGCGTCATCATGCGGCGCCGGTTCGGCAAACCGGTCAGCTCGTCGCGCGCCGCCATTTCCTTGATGTGCCCGAGCGCCTGTTCGAGCGCGATTTTTTGCGTCTTCAGGCGCGTACGCATGCCCATCAGCTGGCCGGACAGCTGGGAAATGGCCAGCATCACGATGGAAGTCAGCGCAAAATTGAAAATTTCGTGACGCGCCGGATAGACGACCGGGTCGTTGCCGGCGCGCCAATACATCACCATGCCCATCAGTAGCACGGTGTACACGCAGGCACGGCGCACCGCCGCCGGGCGCAGGCTGAACATGCCGAACACCATCACCAGCGACAGCATGATCAGGGTCGCCCCATGCACCGGCCCGGTGACGGCATACGAGGCGGCGATCAGCGACTGCGCCATGATGGTTTGCGGCATGGCCAGCGTGGGGTCGGCGAAGCGCAGGTTCAGCTTGCTTCGGATGACGGCATAGAAGCCGAGAATGAACACGAAGTAGAGGACGGTCAGCACGCTCACCTGGCGCGCGTCGGCCACGCCGATGTGCGCCGCGTAGACCAGCAGCACGACGATGGTGGCCGTCACCAGCGCGGCCAGGCCCAGCAGGGCCAGGGTGCGCCGTTGCAGGCTGTCGTTACCGAGCAGGGTGTTGGCCAGGCGGGGTGCCCATCCGATTGCACGATGGGAGTCGAGCGCCGCCGGGGCGGCCTGTTGCGTATGCATTGTCTCTGGGGATTCGTTGTTAGTGTTCAAGACCGGTCTGCGCCGGTAAAGATCATTATACAACCGACAATTCTTAAAACGATAACGATTGCTTTGCAGATAAAAAATAAAAATGTTGACGCGGCAACGTTTTGGTTTGCCGCGCCATGTGCGATTGCGCCGACCCGGATCAGGCCGCGACGACCACGCGCGGCGTGCCGGCGGCCATGCGGCCGATGACCCTGGCATCGCCAAATCCTTCGCGCGCGAACAGGGCCAGCACGGCGTCCGCCACCGCCGGGTCGCAGGAGACCAGCAGGCCGCCCGAGGTCTGCGGATCGGTCAGCAGGGATTGCTGGGCCGGGGTGATGGCGTCCGCCAGGGCCACGTCCTTGCCATAGGCCTCCCAGTTACGGCCCGATGCGCCGGTGAAATAGCCATCCTGCGCCAGTTGCAGCACGCCGGGGAGCAGGGGGATGTCGGCCATGTCGAGTTCGGCCGTCAGGCCGGCGCCGCGCGCCAGTTCCAGCAGGTGGCCGAGCAGGCCGAAACCGGTGACGTCGGTCAGCGCATGCACCCCGTCCATCGCGGCCAGCGCCTGGCCGGGCTTGTTCAGTTTGGTGGTGTTGGCGATCATGGCGGCATAGCCGTCCGCCCCCAGCACGTCCTTCTTGAGCGCCGCCGACAAGACGCCCACGCCCAGCGGCTTGCCGAGGATGAGGACGTCGCCGGCACGGGCGTCGGCATTGCGCTTCACGCGGTCGGGATGCACCAGGCCCAGCACGACCAGGCCGTAGATCGGCTCGACCGAATCGATGGTGTGGCCGCCGGCGATCGGAATGCCGGCTTCGGCGCACATCGATTCGCCGCCGCGGATGATCTCGCCGATGGTCTCGAGCGGCAGCTTGTTGATCGGCATGCCGACCAGGGCCAGCGCCATGATCGGGGTGCCGCCCATCGCGTACACGTCGGAAATCGCATTGGTCGCGGCGATGCGGCCGAAGTCGAAGGGGTCGTCGACGATGGGCATGAAGAAATCGGTGGTGGCGATCAGGGCCTGCTCGTCGTTGAGCTTGTAGACGGCCGCGTCGTCGGCGGTCTCGATGCCGACCATCAGCTGGGGCGGCACCGGGAAGCCGCTCGAGTTCTTCAGGATTTCGGCCAGCACGCCGGGGGCGATCTTGCAGCCGCAGCCGCCGCCGTGCGAGAAGGAGGTCAGTTTGATGGTCTGGGCGGGCGCGTTCATGTTCGGTTCCAATCGTTATAAGTGTTCGGGCTGTGCAGCTTTCGGCAGCAGCAGATTATCCACCAAGTCGGCCAGCGCCGCTCGTTCGGCCGTTGGTGCGAAGAGCGGCGCGCGCGCGGCGCATTGGCGCCGCAGCAGGGCGTCGAAGGCGGCGTCGCCCGCGCAGCGCTCGATCAACGCCGCCAGTGCGCCGGCATCGCCCGCGGTGAAGTAGCCGGCATAGTCTTGTCCCAGCATGCCGACGTTGCCGTCGATCCGGGACGCCAGCACCGGCACGCCGCTGGTCACCGCCTCGATGATGACGTTGGCGCCGCCTTCCATGTGGGAGGCGATCACCATCGCCTGGCAGCGCTTCAGGCGCTGGCGCGTTTGCGCGTGCGGCATGGCCCCAAGCCAGCGATAGCGCGGCGTGGCGCTCGCGGTGGCCTGTGCCGCCGCCAGCAGCGCCGGGTCGAGCGCGCCGCCGATGTGGAGCAGGCGCAGGCGCGGATTCTTGATCAGGGCGGCGGCCCGCATGAAGGTCAGCGGATCTTTTTCGGGGCGCAGGTGGCCGATCATGCAGATGTCGACATGGCCTCTGGCAGGCGAGGGCGGGATCGGGCGCAGCGCGGGCGAGGACTGGTAGATGACGCGGGCCTTCGCTTGCAGCCGCGGCGCCAGGCGGGCCAGTCCCGCTTCCTGCAGCACGACCAGGGCATCGGCTGATTCGAGCGAGGCCTTGGCTTCGGGCGAAGTATCGATGTCGCGATACAGGTCGGTGCCGGTGAGCACCAGGACGCAGGGGCGATCCGGGAGCGCGCTCTTGAAGGCTTCGACTGCCGCCGCCGAACGGCGCGCGTGCAGCGCGATCAGGAGCTCGGGCGCCGGATCGGCGCCGGCAAAGTCCGCGCGCACGTCCACCGCATACCGGCCGCCCAAAAAGCGCGCCCAGCGGCTGGCGGTTTGCCAGTTGCCGTTGTTGTCGCGGGCGGCGGCGGGGCTGACGATCAGGATGCGCTTGCGGTCCATCGGGTGGCGAGAAAGGGGAACTGGATCGGAGCGCGATTATACGGCGCAACGCGCCGCGCGATCATTCGTAACGTGTCCGGCATATCCGTGTGCGACGAGGACGGACGAAAAAAAACGGCTGCCGAGGCGGCCGTCCTTCTCTAGCCGTTCAAGAACCGTTGGGGTCAGGTCTGACATTCGGACACGAGCTCTGCTTTGGTGCGGGTTTCACGCTCCCGAAGTCGCCAACATTTGCAAATATGGTTGAGCCTGTGTCCGAATGTCAGACCTGACCCCAGGGTTTACACGGGCGAAAAAAAACGGCTGCCGAGGCAGCCGTCCTTCTCTAGCCGTTCAAACGCGAACGATCAGTTCTCGCCGAAGCTGCGGCGTGCGCCGTCGGCCGAACGCGGGTTGCTGCCGCGGTAACCGCCGCTGCTGCCTTCGCGGCGTGGGGCGCCGGTGCTTGGGCCGCGTGGGGCCGCGTCGCGGTTGTAGCCGCCTTCGCGTGGTGCTGCCGAAGGCTTGCTGAAGCTGCGCTGGCCTGGCTTGGCGGCGGCGCTGCGGCCGTCGCCTGGTTTCCAGCCGCCTGGACGGGCGCCGCTGCGTGCCGGGGCCGCCGAACGCTTAGGCTCGAAGCCTTCGACCACGGTTGCCGGGATCAGCTGCTTGGTGAAACGCTCGATGCGCTTGATGTTCATGTTTTCGGCATGGTTCACCAGCGAGATCGCCAGGCCATTGCGGCCGGCACGGCCGGTGCGGCCGATACGGTGCACATAGTCCTCAGGGAACTTCGGCAGGTCGTAGTTCACCACGTGGGTGATGGTCGGCACGTCGATGCCGCGGGCAGCGACGTCGGTTGCCACCAGCACGCGCACCTGGCCGCGGCGCAGGCTGTCCAGGGTGCGGTTGCGCGCGCCCTGGTGCATGTCGCCGTGCAGTGCGGCCGCTGCGAAGCCGGCGATGTTCAGGCGGTCGGCGATGGTGTCGGCGTCACGCTTGGTGGCGGTGAAGACCACGGCCTGGTCCATCGTTTCGTCGCGCAGCAGGTGGTCCAGCAGGCGGTTCTTGTGCGACAGGTCGTCGACGAAGTGCACGCGCTGCGAGATGTTTTCGTGGCGGTTGGTGGCGCTGGCGATCTGGATCACCAGCGGGTCCTTGGTGATGCGGCGCGCCATGTTGCCGACGACGCCATCCAACGTGGCCGAGAACAGCATGGTCTGGCGGCCGGCGGGCGTGGCGGCGACGATCTTTTCGATGTCGTCGATGAAGCCCATGTCGAGCATGCGGTCGGCTTCGTCCAGCACCAGGATCTGGAGTTCCGAGAAGTCGATCTTGCCCGACTCCATGTGGTCGATCAGGCGGCCAGGGGTGGCGACGAGGATTTCAGGATTCTTCGACAGCAGTTGCATCTGCTTCGGGTAAGGCATACCGCCCAGGATCGACACGGCGCGGATGCGGCGCATGTAGCTGCCGTATTTCTCGGTCGCGGTCGTGACCTGCAGGGCCAGTTCGCGGGTCGGGGTCAGCACCAGCATCTTCGGCTTGGCGGCGGTGAAACGCACGCGCTCGCCGCGCGCACGGGATGCATCCTGCGCAGGGGCGGCGACGACGTCGGCGCTCACCAGCTTGTGCAGGGCAGGCAGCATGAAGGCTGCGGTCTTGCCCGAACCGGTTTGCGACGACACCAGCAGGTCGCGGCCTGCGATCGCGGCAGGAACGGCTTGTTCCTGCACTGGCGTAGGGATGGTGTAACCGGATTCGGTGACGGCTTTGACGATGGTGGCGTGGAGGCCTAGTGCTTCAAAACTCATTGTTTTCTTACTTTCGGTAGTGATCAGCGCTCATCATGTGTACGAGCGCAAAATAGCAA
>Ga0213836_100545_pt1 | contig 29972 bp, 26 predicted proteins | sample SWPATP03_FD_160578 | JGI IMG/M metagenome (GOLD analysis project Ga0213836, IMG submission 160578) | Coastal seawater microbial communities from Marineland, Florida, United States - SWPA TP0 #3 | ecosystem: Environmental > Aquatic > Marine > Coastal | place: USA: Florida | collected 2016-08-05
CATGATGTCGAGCACGGTGTCGAGCGTACCCTGCTGGGTGGAGCCGCCGGCGCCGAAGGTCACCGAAAAATAGGTCGGATGCAGTTCGGCCAGCTTGCGGCGCGTGACGCGCAGCTTTTCCGCGCCTTCGAGCGTCTTGGGCGGGAAAAACTCGATGCTGAAATTATGCGTTTCCATCGTTTTTAAGGAGCAAGGTAGAAAGCGCCCACGAAATCACGCTGTACAGGATGGCTGCCAGGAAGGCGGACCAGAAGCCTGCGACCTCGAAACCGGCGACCCAATGCGACACCAGCCAGAACAGGACGGCATTGATGACCAGGATAAACAGCCCCATCGACAGCAGCGTGACGGGCAAGGTCAACAACACCAGCACGGGCCGGATCAGCGTGTTGACCAGGCCCAGCACGAGGGCGGCGATCAGGGCGGTGCCGACATTGCTGACGGCGACGGAATGCATGAGGTAAGGCAGGGCCATCAAGGCGGCGGCATTGATCAGCCAGGTCAGGAGCAGGCGCATGTTCAGTGTTGGTAGGCAGTTTCTTGTTATGGGGGGCCTGCGGACGCGCCGCGTCCGCAGGCCAGCTACGGCGTTAAGAATTAATAACGGTAGTGATCCGGCTTGTACGGACCTTCCTTCTTGACCGAAATGTAAGCGGCTTGCTCTTCGGTCAATTCGGTCAGCTGGGCATTGAGCTTTTTCAGCTGCAGGCGCGCTACCTTCTCGTCCAGGTGCTTCGGCAGCGTGTAGACGCCGACCGGGTACTGGGCCGTGTTGGCGAACAGCTCGATCTGGGCGATGGTCTGGTTCGCGAACGACGAGCTCATCACGTACGACGGGTGACCGGTGCCGCAGCCCAGGTTCACCAGGCGGCCTTCGGCCAGCAGGATGATGCGCTTACCGTCCGGGAAGATCACGTGGTCGACTTGCGGCTTGATGTTTTCCCACTCGTATTTCTTGAGCGCGGCAACATCGATCTCGTTGTCGAAGTGGCCGATGTTGCAGACGATCGCCTGGTCCTTCATGCGCAGCATGTGCTGTTCGGTCAGGATGTGATAGTTGCCGGTGCAGGTGACGAAAATGTCGCCGTGTTCCGCCGCATATTCCATCGTCACGACGCGATAGCCTTCCATCGCCGCCTGCAGGGCGCAGATCGGATCGATTTCGGTGACCCACACCTGCGCCGACAGCGCGCGCATGGCCTGGGCCGAGCCTTTGCCGACGTCGCCGTAACCGGCGATGACGGCCACTTTACCGGCGATCATGACGTCGGTGGCGCGCTTGATGCCGTCCACCAGCGATTCGCGGCAACCGTACAGGTTGTCGAACTTCGACTTGGTGACGGAATCGTTGACGTTGATTGCCGGGAAGGCCAGCTTGCCTTCCTGGTGCATCTGGTACAGGCGGTGCACGCCGGTCGTCGTTTCTTCGGTCACGCCGAGGATTTCCGGCAGGCGCTTCGAGTACCAGCGCGGATCGACCTTCAGGCGGCCCTTGATGGCGTTGAACAGGCAGATTTCTTCTTCCGAACCCGGCTTGTCGAGCACCGAACTATCCGTCTCGGCGCGTGCGCCCAGGTGCAGCAGCAGGGTGGCGTCGCCGCCGTCGTCGAGGATCATGTTCGAGTACACGGCATTGCCGGCGGCGTCATTCGGCCACTCGAAGATGCGGTGCGTGTATTCCCAGTATTCGTCCAGGGTCTCGCCCTTGACGGCGAAGACGGGCGTGCCGACCGCGGCGATCGCGGCGGCGGCGTGGTCCTGGGTCGAATAGATGTTGCACGAGGCCCAGCGCACTTGCGCGCCGAGCGCTTCCAGCGTGCGGATCAGCACGGCGGTCTGGATGGTCATGTGCAGCGAGCCGGTGATGCGCGCGCCTTTCAAAGGCTGCGCAGCGGCAAATTCTTCCTGAATTGCCATCAGGCCCGGCATCTCGGTTTCGGCGATGCGGATTTCCTTCTCGCCCCAGGCGGCAAGGGAGATATCGGCAATGTGGAAGTCTTGGGTAGTTTTCAAAACGGCGCTCATCACGCCCTCCTTTCAGTTAGAAAAAAGTAACGTGAGCGCAGTGTTGATGATCCGAGCCTGGCGAAAAGGAATCTTTTCGTCGCAACGCTCCTCGGAACGGGATAGTTTAGCACGTCTCGGCGCAAGCGACAGGGGCCGGAGGCACATGTCCCGTGACCATTTGCGAATGCACAACGGAAGTGTTGCGGACCAGGCCGGCGGGCTTCTTTTACGCTACGGCAATGGCACCTGAGGCTGGAACGGCGGCACAGGCTTGCCCCAGCGGCAGGCGGATCTCGAAACTGCTGCCGAGGCCGGGACCAGGGCTGCTCGCCCTCACCGTGCCGCCGTGCAGTTCAATCAGGCTTTTTACCAGTGCCAATCCCAGGCCGAGACCGCCATGCTGGCGCTCGGACGAGGTTTCGGCCTGCACATACAGGTCGAACAAGTGCGGCAGGAGCTCGGCCGGAATGCCCTGGCCGTCGTCGGTCACGCAGAGGGCGGCGGCGCCGTCGCGTACTTCCAGCGTCAGCGTGATGTGGCCGCGCGCCGGCGTGTAGCGCGTCGCATTCCCGAGCAGGTTGCCGATGATCTGGATCAGGCGGGTGGCATCGCCCTCGACCGTGCACGGCTCCAGGGGCAGCAGGACGTCGACGCGCTGGCTCTTGCGATCCGCTGCCGGCATGATCTGTTCGATGGCGGCGTTGACCACGTCGCGCAGGTCGACCTCGGTCTTGACGATCGAAATCAGGCCACGGCTGATGCGCGAGACGTCGAGCAGATCCTCGACCAGGCGGTTCATGTGGCTGACCTGCCGGTTGATGAGGTCGCTCAGGCTGACGGTCTGGGGCGTCACGGCAGGGTTCGTCTTGAGCAAGTGCGCCGCCATCGCCGCAGCCGACAGGGGGCCGCGCAGTTCGTGGCTGAGCATCGACAGGAATTCGTTCTTCTGGCGATCGGCCGACATCAGGGATGCCGCCTTTTCGTTGAGCAGCCGATTGAGTTGCTCGACTCGTTCATTCGTTTGCTCGAGGCGCTGCGAGACGGCGACCAGTTCGTCCTGGCGCTCTTGCAAGGTTGCCAGCGCGTCGGTCAACTCGCGGTTTTGCTGATGGGCTTCCGACAGCGCCACATTGCTCGGCAGGGATACCCCGGTCACGGCCAGCGCGATGTCGCTCGCCGAACAGGCGCGCGCGCCGGGCGGCAAGGCTTTGCTGAGCACGATCCGGGTGCCGCTCTTGCCCGTGTCGATATCGCATTCGTCCATGAAGCGGCGCGCGGCCAGCAAGCCGCTGCCGCTGGCGCCCTGGTTGCGCTCGTCCTGCGCCAGCAAGGCCGCGAGGTCAGGGATGCCCGGCCCTTCATCCTCGATCTCCACCACCAGGCGGAAGCGCCCCGTCGTCCCCGACAATGAAAAGCCGACCCTGCCCTCGCCCGCATAGCTGAACACGTTGCGCGCGAGCTCGGACACGGCAGTCGCGATGCGCGCCTGGTCGTGCGAGCCGAAGCCGCACTCGGCCGCAATCTGGCGCGCGCGCTGGCGTGAAGCAATGACATCCATCTCGCAAGCGACTGCGATGGTGAGGATGGACTGGGGCATGGGTCTTTTCTTAGGTTGGATTAGCTAATTAATCAAATGAAAAAAAATTTCCACACTGAAAAATTAATCAAGGCGGATTATGCGCTACAACCCGCAAGCGCGTAAATAACAGTGGGGATTTTTGGCCAGCGAGGAGGGATACAGCAGGGAGCGTCGTGCGGATGGCACAGCCCAGCCCGGTTGCCCGGTCGGCGGCTGCATCGCTGCGGCAAGGACTGCCGCAGCAATGCCAGGCGACGAAGAAATCGCCATGGTGCGGAACGCCGTCCGCACCTTGGAACTGCTTGCTTAGGACAGGCCCGCTTCCGCACGCAGCAGCGCCGCCTTGTCGGTGCGCTCCCATGTAAACTCCGGCTCTTCGCGGCCGAAGTGGCCGTAGGCGGCGGTCTTGGCGTAGATCGGACGCAGCAGGTCGAGCATCTGCACGATGCCTTTCGGGCGCAAATCGAAATGCTCCATGACCAGCTGGGCGATCTTGTCGTCCGGGATGACGCCGGTGCCTTCGGTGTACACCGTGATGTTGATCGGACGCGCCACGCCGATGGCATAGCTGACCTGCACCTGGCACTGGCGTGCGAGGCCGGCCGCGACGATGTTCTTGGCAACATAACGCGCGGCGTAGGCAGCGGAACGGTCGACCTTGGTCGGATCCTTGCCCGAGAAGGCGCCGCCGCCGTGCGGGGCTGCGCCGCCGTAGGTGTCGACGATGATCTTGCGGCCGGTCAGGCCGCAGTCGCCCTGCGGTCCGCCGATGACGAAACGGCCGGTCGGGTTGACCAGGTATTTCGTGTCCTGCAGCCATTCGCGCGGCAGGATCGGCTTGATGATTTCCTCGATCACCGCTTCTTCGATCTGCGAGTGCGAGACGTCCGGGTGGTGCTGGGTCGAGAGCACGACGGTATCGACCGAGACCGGGCGGCCGTCGACATAGCGCAGCGTGACCTGGCTCTTCGCGTCGGGACGCAGCCACTGCAGGCGGCCGTCCTTGCGCAGCTGCGACTGGCGCTCGACCAGGCGGTGCGCGTAGTGGATGGCGGCCGGCATCAGCTCGGCAGTTTCGTCGCAGGCATAGCCGAACATCAGGCCCTGGTCGCCCGCGCCCTGGTCGAGGTCGAGGCCGGCGCCTTCGTCGACGCCCTGCGCGATGTCCGGCGACTGCTTGTCGTAGCAGACCATGACCGCGCAACCTTTGTAGTCGATGCCGAAATCGGTATTGTCGTAACCGATGCGCTTGATGGTGTTGCGGGCGACGCCGATATAATCAACGTTGGCATGGGTCGTGATCTCGCCGGCCAATACCACCAGGCCGGTGTTGCACAGCGTTTCAGCAGCGACACGCGCGCGCGGGTCCTGCTCGAGGATGGCGTCGAGAATCGCATCTGAAATCTGGTCGGCCACCTTGTCGGGATGGCCTTCAGAGACGGATTCGGAAGTAAAGAGGTAGTCGTTAGACATGGGAAAGGCTCCAGTTACTGTTCAAAACTGCCGCAGCAACCCGTGCCTGCGACGCTTTAGCGACATTTATATTCCGCTTCGCAAGTTGTCTATTAACTCGGCGGATCCTGCATAAAGTGGTATTTTACGCTCCTTTAAGAAATCTTTGGCGGAGGGGCCTGCTTCGTCCTTCACCTCGATCAATCGAATGCTAGTTATTTTATTCAAAGTGTTGTCCGTATTTCCACTACGCATGCTGCATGCCTTGGGCAGCATGCTGGGCTGGCTGGTCTACCTGTCATCATCGTCTTATCGGCGCCGCCTGGATGCGAACCTGGCCCAGGCGGGCTTCGGCGCCCAGCGTCGCGCCGCCGTTGCCGAGGCGGGCAAAGCCATTGTCGAGCTGGCCTTTGTCTGGTGCGGCAAGCCGGAGCGGGTCGCCCGCCATGCCACGGTCGAGAACTGGGACATGGTTCAGCGCGTCCTCGACGCCGGCCGCGGGATTGTGTTCCTGACGCCACACCTGGGCTGTTTCGAGATGACCGCCCAGCAAATCGCGCTGCACACGGCGCTGACCGTCATGTACCGCCCGCCCAAGAAAAGCGCCTTGAAGCCGCTGGTCGAAGGCGCGCGGGCGCGCCACAACCTGCACCTGGCGCCGGCCAATCTGTCGGGCGTGCGGATTCTGGCCAAGACCCTGAAGAGCGGCCAGCCGATCGGCTTGCTGCCGGACCAGGTGCCGCAGGAAGGCGAAGGCGTCTGGGCGCCCTTTTTCGGACGCCCCGCCTACACCATGACGCTGCCGGCGAAACTCGCCCAGCTCGGGCGTGCCGACATCCTGCTGGTGTATGCCGAACGCCTGCCGAAGGGCCGCGGCTATGTCGTGCGCTTCGTCCCCTTCGACGGCGATTTGTCCGGCGGCGCTGCCGAACAGGCCGCCAGCATCAACCGCGCGATGGAAGCCTTGATCGCGCGCTGTCCTGCCCAGTATTTCTGGAGCTATAACCGCTACAAACAACCCGAGGGGGTGGCCGCGCCACAGGCCGAGGCCGTGGCATGAGGGTCCTGATCGCTTTATTGTGGCTGCTGCACTGGCTGCCGCTGCCCGTGCTCGGGCGTTTCGGCGCCGCCGTCGGCAGCCTGCTGTTCCTGGTACTGGGCAAGCGGCGCCATATCGCGCTCGTCAACCTGCGCCTGTGCATGCCGGAATTGTCCGAAGACGCCCGGCGCGCGATTGCGCGCGACCACTTCCGCAGCTATTCGCGCAGCATCTTCGAGCGCTCGATCCTGTGGTGGGCGCCGGAAGCGCGGGTGCGCAAGCTGATTCACGTCGAAGGCAGCGTGCCGCAGGCGGCGATGGAGGCCGGCCCCACCATCCTGCTGTGCCCGCACTTCGTGTGCCTGGACGTGGCCGGCGTCGCCGCGCGCGTGATCCCGGTCTGCAGCATGTACGTGCCGCAAAAGAACGCCGCCTTCGACAAGCTGCTGCGCCATGGCCGCGAACGCTATGGCCCGGTGCGCCTGGTGACGCGCAAGGAAGGCATCAAGCCGATCCTGCGCGCGCTGCGCGACGGCCTGCCCTACTTCATGTTGCCGGACATGGATTTCGGCGAAAAGGATGCGGAATTCGTGCCCTTCTTCGGCGTGCCGGCGGCCACCCTGACGGCGCTGGGCCGGATCGCCGGCACCACCGGCGCCAAAGTCATTCCGGTGGTGGCGACCTTCCTGCCGAATTACCAGGGCTGGCGCGTGCGCTTCTATCCGGCCTGGGAAAATTATCCGGGCGACGACATGGTTGAAGCCACCCGCCGCATGAACGCGTTTATCGAAGAGCGTGTGCGCGAAGCCCCGGCCGAATATTTCTGGACCCATAAACGTTTCAAAACCCGCCCACCGGGCGAAGCTTCGTTCTACGATTGACCATCATGAAACTTAAATTTACCAAGATGCAGGGCGCGGGCAACGATTTCGTCGTGATCGACGCCATCCACCAGCAGGTCGATTTCAGTACCGAACAATGGCAGCGCCTGGCCGACCGCCGCTTTGGCGTCGGCGCCGACCAGATCCTGATCGTGGAACGCCCGACCGTCCCCGGCGCCGATTTCCGCTACCGCATCTTCAATAGCGATGGCGGCGAAGTCGAGCAATGCGGCAACGGCGCACGCGCCTTTGCCCGCTTCGTCAGCGACCAGGGTTTGAGCCGCGAACGCAGCATCCGGGTGCAGACCATGTCCGGCATCATCGCCCCGCGCCTGGAGGAAGATGGCAGCGTCACGGTCGACATGGGCGCGCCCGTGCTGGAGCCGGCGGCGGTGCCCTTCTACAGCCGGCACATGGCGGGCGTGCCCGAGGGACGCGACATGTTGTGGCCGCTAACGCTGCAACACGGCGGCGCGCCGGTCAGCATTCCGGTGTCGGTTGTCTCGATGGGCAACCCGCACGCGGTGCAGACGGTGGCGGACGCCGACACGGCCCCGGTAGCCGAGCTCGGTCCGCAAATCGAACATCACCCGCGCTTTCCAAAGCGCGTGAATGCCGGCTTCATGCAGGTGGTCGGGCGCCATCACATCAAGCTGCGGGTATTCGAGCGCGGCGCCGGCGAAACCCTGGCCTGCGGTACCGGCGCCTGCGCGGCGGTCGTGGCCGGCATTCGGCGCGGCTTGCTCGATTCGCCGGTACGGGTGTCGGCACGCGGCGGAGAATTGTCGATTGCCTGGGCCGGCGAAGGTGAACCGGTCTACCTGAGCGGACCGGCAGTCACGGTGTTCGAAGGCGAAATCAGTCTATAAATAAGAGTAGAACCAGCAGCAGATCCTGCCTGGCCGCCGCCGGGCGCTTCAGGCAGCCATGCCATACGAGGCATTGCCATGCTCCGGCCCGACTGCCGGCACGCGCGCGGCGTCGGCGCCGCCCTCCACCCCGCTGGACAGGCCGGCATCGGCCATCAGGGTACGCAGGCGGTACAGGCGCTGGCGGTAATTTCCTTCCGGCCCACCGGGGCCGCAATCGACATTCTCGAACAGCCCCATGATGCGGTCGAGCGCCTGCCGTTCCTGGGCCGTCTCGACCATGACCAGGCGCCGCTTGCTGCGGCCGTAACTGGCGCGGATGTCGATCACCAGGCAATGCCCCTGGTCCGCCGAGGTCACGTCGAGCAGCAGGGTTTCGGCGCGCGTCAGGCTGAACAGCGCCGCCAGTTCGAGCCGGGCCGCCAGCAAGGGGTGGGCCGCCAAGTCGCCGACACAGTGCAGCAGCGCGCCGGTTTCGGTATGCGCGCTGTCGTCGGGGCGCGGCGCGATCTTGCGCAGGGCCGCGCCTGCTTCGGCATTGCCCTGGGCGGCGGCTTGCTGCAGCCAGAACACGGCCCGCACGTCGTTGCTTTCGTTTTCACGGCGCGCGCGCCAGGCATTATTGCCGCACTCCAACTGGGCGATCTCATAACCCATTTCCGCCGCCCGCTCCAGGTAGCGCTGGGCATCGGCGACATTGCGTTGCGAGAACTCAGGCTTCAGGTAAATGCGCGACAAGGCATACCAGGCCTCGGCCAGGCCCTGCTCGCCCGCCAGCAGCAGCCAGCGGATCGCCTTCTTGAAATTCGCGGCGCCGGTGCCGCCCTGCACCCGGGCGCCGTCAACCTGCATGCGCGCATACCAGAGGCCGATTGCCAGCTGCGCATGGCGGTCTTGCTCGGCCGCGGCCATTTCCCAGAAAGCGTGAATTTCTTCGCTGCCGGCGCCCAGGCTGCCCTTGCCGTCGGTCAGCAGGCGCGCCGTGCGCGACAGGAGTGTGACTTCGCCCGGCGCCAGGCGCTGGATATGCTTGCCGCCGCCGTTTTGGACGAGGGCACGCGCCAAGGGTAGCGCACGGACCAGGTAATCGTCCCAGGCCTCGGCCGCCCAGCGCTGGTCGAGCAGCGCGAATTGCGCTTCGGCCAGGCCATTGTCGGCGGCGCGCCGCAGCCAGGGTTGCCCGGGCGCCGCCGGCGCGTCCGCCCCCGGGCCTGAGGTGCGCGCGACCGCGCGCCGCTCGGGGGCCTGCCCTCCCCGCTCGGACAGCGCTGCGGAATTACGCTGCGCTGCAGCAGAAGGTGAAGCAGAAGCAATGGCGGATGCCGACGCGATCCGCGCGGCAATTTCGGGCCGGCGCGCCAGCAGCCATTGCGCCTCCGCGAAACCGGCACGCGCCGCTTCTTCCAGTGCGTGCAAGGCCTTGACTTGCAGCGCCTCGGGCGCCGTGCCGCCATCGTCGAGCACCAGTTGCGCCAGTACCAGGCCCGCACGCACGTTGCCGCCATCGTAGGCGCGTTCGTACCATGGCGCCAGCGGCGTCGGGTGCAGGCGGGCCAGGTCGAGTGGAATGTGACTGCCGATCAGTTCGCATGATTCGGCGCAGTCCTGGCGTGCGGCGCGGTCGAGCCAATGCAGGGCCGTGGGCAGGCTGCACGGCAGGCCGGCGCTGCCGAACAGATAGCGCTTGCCCAATTCGAGTTGCGCGTCGGCGCGGCCACTGCGGGCGCCACGGATGATCGCCAGTTCTTCTCGATTAGCCATTGGTCGTCTTCGTTAATTGTCGGGAGGGCGGATGCAGGGGGGTCGGCGAGGAACATCGGCGAGAGACTGCGACGAGGAGGCTGTCGCAGGCAAAGTTGCCAATATACAAGAATTCCTCGGATCGCGCCCACACCCATCAGTTCAGGGAAAGTCTAAGCCAGCGCAAGCGAGCAAACGTCCCGAACAGCCTGAAGGTTGATATCGAACAAGCGCACCGAAACGATGCGGAACTCCTTTACCTTGCAGTGCATCAAGCACGAAACAGGGGCATGAACCGGCCTCAACCGTTTCGAAAATACAACAGCACGATTGGTTAAATTGGCTTTCCACCAACTCGGACGTCCATAATTAACAAATCCGGCATTCTTGACGCGTTAAGCATTTAAGGTTCACTCGTCCGAGTGTTCAGCAAACAAAGCCTCAACGCTCTTTGGATTCCGATTCATCTTCTAAGGATACAAATAAATGAAAAAATCTCTGATGGCAGTTGCACTGGTCGGCGCGTTCGCCGGCGCTGCCCATGCACAGACCGCCGTTCAAATCTACGGCACGATCGATGCAGGCATCCAGAAGCAGTCGAACCAGACGCTGTCGATCGGCAAGCGCGCTTCGAACACGCTGGGTTTCAAGGGCACTGAAGAGCTGGGCAACGGCCTGAAGGCACTGTTCCAACTGGAAATTCGTTACGAGCCGGACACCGGCACCCAGGAATCGGGCCGTGTTGGCAACACCACTGTGCAGCGTCCACTGTTCCAGGGCCAGAGCCGCGTCGGCCTGCAGGGTGACTTCGGTATGGTCCGCATCGGTCGCGGCCTGACCCCGTACCAGGAAACCATCGGCGCCTTCGAGCCGTTCCACTCGCTGCCAAACCAGGCCGGCTTCTACACCGACCTGGCTGTCGCCGGCTACAACTCGGCACCGCTGGATCCACAGGGCTACTCGAACAACCGCTGGGCCAACGGCTTCTGGTACAACTCGCCAGTCGTGAGCGGCTTCCAGGTCAACACCGCGATCGCCACCAAGGAAGCCAATGGCGGCTTCGTGGTCGGCCGTGGCACCGCCACTGCACCGCAATACCCGGTCGGCGCAGAAGCAAGCGTCAACCCGTTCTCGGTCTCGGCAACCTACAACAACGGCCCAGCCGCCGTCATGCTCGGTTACGAGCGTAACGCCGTCGAGACCAAGGTCATGTCGATCGGCGCCTCGTTCATGGCAACCCCGGAACTGAAGCTGCTGGCCCTGGCCACCCGTCAGGACCAGGACAACATCCTGTTCGCCAACTCGAAGACCAAAGCATGGGTCCTGGGTGCGAACTACACTGCCGGTCCAGGCAAGTTCCTGGCTGGCTATGGCCAGAAAGATCCAGACGGCGTGACCGCCAAGACCAAGCAGTTCTCGCTGGGCTACGAGTACAGCCTGTCGAAGCGTACCTACGTGTACATCGACGCATCGCGCAAGAAGAACGGTGTGCCAAACACCGGCGCGACCAACACGGTCAACTACTACGATCTGGGTGTGAACCACTCGTTCTAAGCTGAAGCGGACGCAAGTCCACCTTGCTTGAGACATCAAAGGGCAGCTCCCGGCAACGGCAGCTGCCCTTTTTGCATCCGTCTTTTTTGTCGCTCCACCCCTCCCCCGCTGCGGTAGAATTGCGCACCCCCTATTTCTTGCAAGATTAAGATGACCGTCACCCTGGACTCCGCCGCCGTCGCCCATTACCTGGCCGAGCACCCGCGCTTTTTCGAAGAACATGCCGGCCTGCTGGGCGAGGTCAAACTGTCGAGCCCGCTGACCGGGAAAGCCGTGTCGCTGCAGGAGCGCCAGATGGAAGTCATGCGCGCCAAGTACAACGCGCTCGAGCTGCGCATGGCCGATCTGCTGCGCACGGCAACCGAGAACACCGTCATCCTGAACCGCTTTCATGCCTGGCACCTGGCGCTGTTGCAGTCGAGCGGCGGCGCGGCCATGGCGCGCGACCTGGTCGATGGTTTGAAGGCACATTTCGGCGTGCCGCAAGCCACGCTGCGCCTGTGGAACGTGGATGCGCAATACGAAAACGCCTGGTTCGCCAGCGGCGTGGCCGAGGATGCGCGCCTGTTCGCCGCCAGCCTGCGCGCGCCTTACTGCGGCGCGAACAAGGATTTCGAAGCGGTGCGCTGGCTCGACGACGCCGAGGGCGTGCGCTCCACAGTGTTGCTGCCGCTCACGAAAGACGGCGCCACCTTTGGCCTGCTGGTCATGGGTTCGCCCGACGCCGAGCGCTTCAGCCCGGCGATGGCGACCGACTTCCTGGTCCAGCTCGGACTATCCGCGAGCGCCGCCCTGGCCCCGCTGCACGCCTGACACCGACGCGATGAGCACGGCGCGCGAGGACTGGGCCGGACGCTACCTGGGCGAACTGGCCACCCAGCGCCAACTGTCCGCGCACACGATCGCCGCTTACCGGCGCGACCTGGCCGAACTGGCGACCCTGGCCGGCCACGACGACTGGCCCCTGCTCACCCATGCCGACATGCGCCGCTTTGCCGCGCGCCTGCACGCCGGCGGCCAGGAAGCGCGCACGATCGCCCGTAAACTGTCGGGCTGGCGCGGCTTTTACCAATGGCTGTCGCGCCAGATTGCGCTGCCGGCCAACCCGGTCGAAGGAGTGCGCGCCCCGCGCCGTCCCAAAACCTTACCCAAGGCCCTGGCCGTCGATGCCGCCGTCCAGTTGCTGGAAGCAAACCGCCAAGGCCATCCGGAACCGGCCGAACTCTGCAACCGCGCGATGTTCGAGCTGCTGTATTCGAGCGGGCTGCGGGTGTCGGAACTGGCCGGACTCGACCTGGCCTATACGACTGGCGCGGGCGCGACTTCGCTTGGCTGGCTGGACCTGGCGGCGGGCGAAGTCGTGGTGACGGGTAAAGGCAATAAAATGCGCCGGGTGCCGGTCGGCGGGCCCGCGCGCGAGGCCCTGGCCGCCTGGCTGGCGGTGCGGCCGCCTGCGGCGGACGGCGGCGCCGCCCTGTTTCTGTCGAGCCGCGGCGCGCGCATCAGCCCGCGCGTGGTGCAGCAACGCCTGAAAACCCACGCGATCCAGGCCGGTTCGCCCGTCCACGTCCACCCGCACGTGCTGCGCCACTCGTTCGCCTCCCACCTGCTGCAATCCTCGGGCGACCTGCGCGCCGTGCAGGAATTGCTCGGCCACGCCAGCATCACCTCGACCCAGGTGTATACGGCGCTCGACTTCCAGCATCTTGCCGCCGTGTATGACCGAGCCCACCCGCGGGCGAAAGCGAAGTAGACAAAGGTTCGCCTGAGCTGGCGCAAAGACCGGTGCGGTTGATGTGGCAGATTGCAAATTACGGCATAATCTTCGGCTTCATCCAGCCGTCCCGAACTGCGAATCCTATGTCACCGATCCCGACCACCATCCTCACCGGCTTCCTTGGCGCCGGCAAGACCACCCTTCTCAACCGCATCCTGCGCGAGGAGCACGGCCTGCGCATTGCCGTCATCGAGAATGAATTCGGCGAAGAAAATATCGACAACGAAATCCTGGTGCAGGACAGCGGCGAGCAGATCGTCGAGATGAACAACGGCTGCATCTGCTGCACCATCCGCGGCGACCTGGTCGTTGCACTCACAAACCTGGCGCAAAAGCGCGCGGCCGGCGAGATCGCCTTTGATCGCGTCGTCATCGAAACGACCGGTCTCGCCAATCCGGGCCCGGTAGCCCAGACCTTCTTCGTCGATGAAGAAGTCGGCGCCAGTTACATGCTCGACGCGGTCGTCACCGTGGTCGACGCACGCCATGCGATGGACCAGCTCGATCGCCACGAGGAAGCCCAGCGCCAGGTCGGTTTTGCCGACAAGATCCTGCTCTCGAAACTGGACCTGATCGCTCCCGACCAGCTGGAAACCCTCACAATGCGCCTGAAACGCATCAACCCGCGCGCGTCGATCTCGACCTCCGACTTCGGCTGCGCCCCGCTGGCCGAGGTGCTCGACCTGCGCGGTTTCAACCTGAACGACAAGCTCGAACTCGACCCGGACTTTCTTGCTGCCGACGAGCACGAGCATGACCATCATGACCACGATCACGTGCATACCGACGCGTGCAAGCACGACCATCACCACGCGCACCACAGCGACGACATCGCCGCCTTCGTGTTCCGCAGCGAGCGCCCGTTCGACCCGGAGCGTCTCGATCAATTCTTGGGCAGCATGGTGCAGGTCTTTGGCCCGAGCATGCTGCGCTACAAGGGCGTGCTGGCGATGCAAGGCGCCGAACGCAAGGTTGTCTTCCAAGGCGTGCATCAAATCATGGGCAGTGACCTGGGCGCAAAGTGGGAGGCAAACGAAGCCCGCGGCAGCAAAATGGTGTTTATTGGTAAAAATTTACCAAAAGACGTATTTATCCGCGGATTGGAACAATGTTTGGTATAAACTATCCCGGTTTAGCGGTACCGGTTGCTCCACGAAAGAGATTACCGGTAGCGATGTTGGACCGCTGCTACAAGCCGGCAGCGAAGACGGCGGATCATACAGGCCGTCATGGCAGCAGCAAGGGCGCGCACCCTTGAGTTCAGGGTGCTACGGCTGAGCTAGCTGATAAAATGAAAACCTCTGTCGTATCGAAGGTAAGTGAAGTCATGACTAAAACAACGAAACCGAATGCCGCTCAGGCCGAAGACCGACTCTTGACGGAAGATGAAATTCGGGCGATGGGCGAAGAGGACTACATGAACCCGGCCCAGCTCGCGTTCTTCCGCGACCGCCTGCAGCAGCTCGAAAAGGAACTGCTGAAAAACGCCGGCGAAACCACCGAGCACCTGCGCGAAACCGTGCTGGTTCCCGATCCGGCCGACCGCGCCACCATCGAGGAAGAACACGCCCTCGAACTGCGTACCCGCGACCGCGAACGCAAGCTCCTGAAGAAGGTGCAGCAATCGCTGGCCTCGATCGATGGCGGCGACTACGGTTGGTGCGAAGAAACAGGCGAGCCGATCGGCATCCCGCGCCTGATCGCGCGTCCGACCGCCACGCTGTCGCTCGAAGCCCAGCAGCGCCGCGAACTGAAGCAAAAGCTGTACGGCGACTGATTCCAGTCTGCTTTCCCCCCAAAAAAGCATGCGCCCGCCGCATGCTTTTTCTTTTTATCAAAAACTTTCCCATGGGATAAACTAACGCTCGCCCGCAGCAGCTTTGCGCGGGCGCACGTGTGCGCAGGACGCCGCGGGCGGGTCCATGCTACCGTCATGGATGAGCGCTCCAAACGCCGCTGCGCCGAATGATGGACAGGATGACGTGGGCATATTTTCCTTCTTAAAGAAAAAACCCGAGCCGGCCCCGACGCCGGCGGCGCCCCCACGCGCCGACGATGCACCGCGCTTGTCGATTGACATCGACCGCGAGCGCCAGCGCGAAATTGCGCGCGCCACCGCCGCCAAGATCGACGCCATCGAACTGGCCATGACGACCGACTTTTTCGACGATGCCGAAGCGCGCTGGGGCAGCACCCGGCGCGCCCCCGCAGCGGCGGCCGCCGGCGTCGTTCTCGACGACCATGGCGAGGCCGAACTCGTCACCCTGTTAGAGCAGCCCGATGCCGCCGCCGCCCCGGCCAGCGCCCCGGTGGTCGAGGAAAGCGCCATCCTCTACGCCAACGGCCAGGCCGCGCTCGCCGAGCAGATGCTGCGCGACGCCCTGCCCGACCTGGGCCGTAGCGAGCGCCAGCCCTGGTGGATGCTGTTCGACCTGGTCCAGGCCGGCGGGCGCGAGCTCGACTTCGACAGCATCGCGATCGACTACGCGAGCCAGTTCGAAACCTCGCCGCCGGCCTATGTCAACCGCTTGCCGGCGAGCACGTCACAGGGCGCCATGGCCGGTATCGCGCCGGCCCTGCGTTTGACGGGCACCCTGGCCCCGGACGTGGCGGCGCGCATGCAAGCCCTGCAGTCAAGCAGCGGCGGCCCGGTGCGCCTCGACTTCGCCGGCGTCACCGGCGCCACGACCGACGGCTGCGCAGCCCTGCTTGCGTCCTTGCAGGCCTTGCGCGCGGCAGGCCGCGAGATCGTGCTGGCCGGGGCCGACGCCTTGCTGGCGGTACTGCGGCCGATGCTGACCATCGGCGAGCGCAGCAGCGGCGAAGCGCCCTGGCTGCTGCTGCTCGAACTGCTGCAACTTTTAAACCGAGAAAAGGATTTCGAAGAAACGGCGATGGATTACTGCGTCACCTTCGAAGTCTCGCCGCCATCCTTCGAAACACTCCCGCAGGCTAGCCAGGCCAGCGCCGCCGCCGGCACCCTGATGGCGGAACAGCGCTTCATGCTGCCGGCAGTGGTCGAGGGCGACATAGCGAACCTGGTCGCGGCGATCGCAGCGTATGCGGCCATGGATCCGGCGGGCCCGGTCGTGCTCGACTGCACCAAACTGGTGCGGATCGATTTCGGTGCGGCGGGCCAGCTGCACGCCTGCCTGGGACGCCTGGCCGTCGATGGACGCCGCGGCGACGGCCGCCGCATCGAACTGCGCGACCTGAACCACCTGGTGGCGGCGCTGCTGCGGCTGCTGAACTACGGCGATTGCGCCCGTCTCTACGCGCACAAGTACTGAGCCGCTTGTTGCCGCGTTACCGCCCTGTCTTGCAATTTTGTGCAACACCCCCACTTGCGGAGGGCTAGTTAATCATGAGGCAGATATGGAACAATTTCACGGCACTACCATTGTGAGCGTACGTCGCGGCGCCCAGGTTGCACTCGGGGGCGATGGCCAGGTCACGCTGGGCAACGTCGTCATGAAGGGTTCGGCCCGCAAGGTGCGCAAGCTGTACCAGGGCAAGGTCCTGTGCGGCTTTGCCGGCGCCACCGCCGACGCATTTACCCTGCTCGACCGCTTCGAGGCGAAACTGGAAAAGCACCAGGGCAACCTGCTGCGCTCCTCGGTCGAACTGGCCAAGGACTGGCGCACCGACCGCATGCTGCGCAAGCTCGAAGCCATGCTGCTGGTCGCGGACCGCGAGACGACCCTGATCATCACCGGGAATGGCGACGTGCTCGAGCCCGAGGATGGCATCGGCGCGATCGGTTCCGGCGGCATCTATGCCCAGTCCGCAGCCAAGGCGCTGCAGGAAAACACGGATCTCTCCCCCAGCGAGGTAGTAAAAAAAGCGCTGACCATCGCCGGCGAACTGTGCATCTACACGAATATGTCCCACATCATCGAATCGCTGGACTGACCGGCATGCATACCATGAACATGACCCCTCTTGAAATCGTCTCGGAACTGGACAAGCACGTCGTCGGCCAGGGTAAAGCCAAGCGCGCTGTCGCCATCGCCCTGCGCAACCGCTGGCGGCGCCAGCAGGTCGACGAGCCGCTGCGCCACGAGATCACCCCGAAAAACATCCTCATGATTGGCCCGACCGGCGTCGGCAAGACCGAGATCGCACGCCGCCTGGCCAAGCTGGCCGACGCGCCGTTCATTAAAATCGAAGCGACCAAGTTCACCGAAGTCGGCTATGTCGGCCGCGATGTCGACACCATCATCCGCGACCTGATCGACATCGGCGTCAAGCAGACCCGCGCCACCGAAATGAAGAAGGTGCGCCAGCGCGCCGAGGACGCGGCCGAAGACCGCATCATCGACATCCTGGTGCCGCCGGCGCGCGACTTCGGTTTTAACGTGAGCGCCGCCGCCGAAGCCAAGGAAGGCGACAGCACGCGCCAGACCTTCCGCAAACGCCTGCGCGAGGGTTCGCTCGACGACCGCGAAGTCGAAATCGAAGTGGCCGATGCGGCGCCGCAGATGGAAATCATGGCCCCGCCCGGCATGGAAGAAATGACGGAACAGATCAAGTCGATGTTCGCCGGCGTCGGCGGCGCGCGCAAGAAAGCGCGCAAGATGAAGATCAAGGAAGCGTTGAAAGTGCTGGCCGAGGAAGAAGCGGGACGCCTGATCAACGAAGACGAGATGAAGCAGAAGGCGATCCACAATGTCGAGAACAACGGCATCGTGTTCCTCGATGAAATCGACAAGATCGCGACGCGCTCCGAGCATGGCGGCGCCGACGTCTCGCGCGCCGGCGTGCAGCGCGACCTGCTGCCGCTGGTCGAGGGCACGACGGTGAACACGAAATACGGCATGATCAAGACCGACCATATCCTGTTCATCGCCTCGGGCGCGTTTCACTTGGCAAAACCGTCCGACTTGATTCCGGAACTGCAGGGCCGCTTCCCGATCCGGGTCGAGCTGGAATCGCTGTCGATCGACGATTTCAAACGCATTCTCACCAGCACCGATGCCTGCCTGACGACGCAGTACGAGGCCTTGCTCGCCACCGAAGGCGTGCAATTGACCTTCTCCGAGGACGGCATCCACCGCCTGGCCGAGATCGCCTTTGCCGTCAACGAACGCACCGAGAACATCGGTGCGCGGCGCCTGTACACGGTGATGGAAAAGCTGCTCGAAGAAATCTCCTTCCACGCCAGCGATACGCAACATAAACAGATCGCGATCGATGCGGCCTATGTCAACGAGCGGCTCGACGTGCTGTCGGCCAACGAAGACCTGTCGCGCTACGTGCTGTAAGCGTTATTTACGGAGAACAGCGATGGCGAACAAGGCACTCGCGACGCGGCAAAAAATGATGTTGCGCGTCGCACCGGTCCAGCAACCGAGTAAACCGCGCAACCCGGTCGCGGCCCTGGCCAAGGCGCGCTCGGCCGGCGCGCATGCCAAACCGCTCTCGACGGAGCGCCAGGCAGCCAAGCAGCAGTTGAAAAAGGCGCCGCTGGTGCCTGAAGACGACTGACTGAAAAACGGGGCATGCTCGGTGAACGGAGCATGCCCCGTCTTGTCCGCCGCGCCACTAGCGGCGGATTCCTCCCTGACGCTTATTTCCCTTCACATTTTGCGCTGTAATACGCCTTCAGGCCCTGGGCGCGCACCGTGCGCGACAGTGCGGCCGCTTCGCCTGCCGCGCGCTTGACCGAGGCAAAGACCGTCGGGGCAGTCGCCAGGCTGGCCAGGGTCTGCTCCGCCTCCGGTTTGCCCGCCAGCGCCAGGCCGAAGGTTGCGGACACGGCCAGTTCGGCGGCCAGGTCGTCGAGGCTGGCTGCCTCCACACCCGCTACCGCCGCCTCGGCCGCGGCAATCGTCGCACGCGCCATGGTCATGGTTTTTGCCGCTTCCTGGTCGGTGGCGACCTTGGTGAGGAAGTCGAGCGCCAGCTTGCTGCCCGACTTGTTGACCAGGTCGCCGAGGTGGATCAGGACCGCGTTCTTCGCATTGAACACGGCCTTGCTGGCGCGTGCGCTGTGGACGAAGTCGATCATCGGCTGGACCGCGATCTCGCTGCCGATGAAGCCGAGCGTGGTCACGATCTCCGGCAGGAATTCCTCATGCTTTTCGGGCTCCTTGACCAGCCATTCCAGCAGCAGCCTGGCGTCCTCCTCGGTGTACTGCGAGGCGGCCAGGTAGGGGATCCCCGCGATCCAGTGCTGCGACACGAACGCGCGCACGTCCTTCGGCGGCTGGACCGCCGCGCCCAGGGAGCAGCTCGACGCCATCACGGCGCCATCGATGGCCAGCGGGCCTGCCAGGTAACTGGCCGACTCGGCGCTGTTGACCACGTTGTGGTCGACGCCGACGCTCGGGTACATGACGGCGCGCGGGTCATCCGTACGGTGGCCGAGACCGGTGTTGTGGCCGTACTCGTGCACCCAGATCAGCCCTTCCTGGTTGGCGGTGAAGCGCACGGCGGCGACGTTGACCGTCGGGCTGCCGACCGGGGCGCAGCCGATGATCGAGCCGCCCGGACCACCGCACCAGCGAATCGCCTGCACGACCTTGACGCCGGCACCGGCGTTCAGCAGCGCATTCAAATCTGCTGCGGTCGCGATGGTCGCCGGTACATTCGCCGGCAGCACCCGGACCGGCCCATTGCGGACGAACCGGACCGGGGTCGCGACGTCCGCCGGCGAGTCGTCGCTCTGGAGGATGGTGCCCATGTCGGCCAGGATGCGGTCGGCATCGGCGTCGGTCAGGGCCACGGTGCTATGGCGCTGCACGGTCACCTGCACCGTCCTGATCGTGACGGGCGGATTGACCACCAGGTAATCGACGAACAGCGAGATATTCGAATTCCACTCGATGTTGACCCAGATGTCGACGCCGCCGGCGCGCGGCGCCACGTTGTGCAGGGTATAGCGTGCGCCGCCGATGAACTTGCCGGAGTCGACGTCGGCCCCGGCGCCCTCGCCGATCGCCACGAAGACCTTCGAGCGCGGGTTGACGTCACCCCAGTTGAGCAGGAGTTTCCACTGGCCGCGCCGGGCGCCCCAGTTGTGGCGGTAGGTGAAGCCGGTTCCGCTCAGTTCGGGCTCCACGGCCGTCCCGAACGGCTGCACCTCTGCTTGCATGGCCGCTTGCGTGACTTCCGCGAACGGGGCAGCGAGGGCCGAGGGGCTGATGCTGTCTTCCTCCTGCCTGGCCGTGGGAATCAATTCAGGTGCTTGAATCTGGTTATTCGACATGCCCGTCTCCTTGTGGACGCTACAGTGGTTAACCCGGCCGGATGACGCAAGCCATCGGGTCGGATCAGTTCGCCAAGATCGAACCTCTACGAATCTAATGGAACTTTTTTACCCCTGAGTTCGTTTCAATCAAAGGGAAGTGACAGGATGTTGAAGTTGCCCAATACCAATTTTTAAAGGAAAGGCAGGCATCTTGCCGCCTCGATCATTCACCTGTACATTGATGCCGCCCCTTGCCGAGATACAGGAATCCCATGAGCTCACCCGAGCTGATCGTCGACGTGCTGCGCGCTGAACTGCGCGCGGCCAATCTCACCTATAAAACCCTGGCCGAACGGATCGACATGAGCGAGTCGAGCGTCAAGCGCATGTTCGGCCAGAAGGACATGCCTTTGTCGCGCCTGGCGCAGATTTGCCAGGCGGCAGGTATCCCCTTCGAAGACGTGCTGCGCCGCGCGGCCGATAGCAGACCCCAGCCGGACGCCCTGACCCTGCCCCAGGAAACGGCGCTGGTTGCCAAGCCGCGCCTGCTGCTGGTGGCGATCTGCTGCCTCGGCTACTGGAGCATGGAGCAGATCGTCGAGACTTATCGCCTGACCGAGGCCGAATGCATCGGCTGCCTTGCCGAACTCGACCGGCTGGGCATCATCGAACTGCTGCCGCTGAACCGTTACACGCTACGCGTCTCGAATGCCTTCCACTGGCTGCCGGACGGACCGGTGCAGCATTATTTCCGCGAACAGATCGTGCCGGATTATTTTGCGGGCCGCTTCGATGGCGCCGGCGAGACCTTGATGTGCCTGCCTGCGAGGCTGTCGCCGGCCAGTGCGGCCGAACTGGCGCAGAAGATCCATCAACTGGCGGGGGAATTGACGCGCCTGCACCGCCACGACCGGAGATTGCCGGCTCAGGAGCGCGATGGGATGACCTTGCTGGTGGGATTCCGCACGTGGGAGTTCACGGCGTTTACGGCGCTGCGGCGCTGAGGCCGCAGCGGTAATTTAACGCACCGCCGGGGCGGCGCCGCTGACCGGGCTGCCCGTCGAGCGGGTCGGCGGCGGCATTTGCGGCTGGTTCTGCGGTGGTGGAGCAGCGTCAGAGGGCGGGGGTTCCTGCGGTTCCTGGCCTTGCGGCACGACCGGGTTGACCTCGCCCTGCGGCGGCCCGTTGGGCACGGCGCCCGGCGCCATCGGCGGTTCGGTGTTCTGCGGGACGCCGCCCGGGACGGCCGTCGGTTGCGGCAAGGCCATCGGTGGCGCGGCCGCGCCCGACAGGGCAATGGCAGGCTTGGTGTCGGGCGCCAGGTCGATCCGCTTCATGACGCCGCCTTCGGACAGCATCACGTAGCGTGGATGCACTTCGCTGATGCTGACCCCGGGCGCCAGTTCGCGGCCCATTTTGATTGCTTTCGGCGGCTGGCCGTCGGCGACGATGATCGCGGCACTGTCGCGTCCGGCGGAGATGATGCCGGTCAGCTGGTAATTGGTGGCGACGTTCGCCATCGCCTGGCCGCCGAACAGCGTGGCGGCGGCATCCGGCGAGGGTTCCGGCAGGCTGGCGGGCGCGACCGCGGCGATCGGCCGTTGTTGCGGCTTGTACAGCTGCATGCCCCAATAGGTGGCGGATACTGCCAGGAAGATCAGGGCAAGCAGGGTGAAAAGGAGAGGCAAACGCTTCATCGGATTCCTTGTTAGCGCACCAGCTGGTTGATTTCAATAATCGGCATCAAGACTGCCAACACGATCAACAGCACCACCAGGCCCATTGCCAGGATCAGCACCGGCTCGAGCAGGCCGGCGATGGTCAGCGTGCGGCGCTCGAGGTCGGCCTGCTGCGAATTGGCCGCCCGTTCGAGCATGGCCGGCAGTTCGCCGGTGATTTCTCCGGCACGGATCATGTGCACCAGCATCGGCGGAAAGTGTTTTTGCACGGACAGCGCGCGCGCCAGGCTCACGCCTTCGCGCACGCTGGCCGTTGCCTGTTCGACCAGGTCGCGCATGGCGACGTTCGACAGGGTGTCGCGGCTGGTGTCGAGCGCGCGCAGGATCGGCACGCCGGAGCCGGTCGTGATCGCCAGGGTGCTGGCAAAGCGCGCCGTGTTCAGGCTGCGCTCGAATTTGCCGTACACGGGCGCCGTCAGGAGCCAGGTATGCCAGCGCAGCTTCAAGGCCGGGTTTTGCAGCGCCCGGCGCCAGGCGAACCAGGCGGCCACGAGCGCGATCCCGAGCACGATGCCCCAGGCGCGCATGAAGTTCGACACGCCCAGCATCATGACGGTAAGCAGGGGCAGCTTTTGCTTGGTATTCGCAAACACCGACACGATCTGCGGCACCACATAGGTCAGCAGGAAAATGACGATGGCAAACGCGACGACCGTGACGATGGCCGGATAGGTAAACGCCAGGCGCACCTTTTGCACCAGCGCATTGCGGCGCTCGATATAGTCCGCCAGGCGCGACAGCACGCGCGCCAGCTGGCCGATCTGTTCGCCGGACGACACCAGGCCGCGGAAAATCGGGTCGAAATCGCGCGGGTGGTGCGACAGCGCATCGGAAAACGCGATGCCGCCGATGACCTCCGAGCGGATCGAGGCGATCAGGTCGCGCAGGTACGGTTTTTCGGCCTGTTCGAGCAGGGCCGTAAACGCCTGTTCGAGCGGCAGCCCCGCTTCCAGCAGGCTGGCCAGTTGCCGCGTAAACAGCGCCAGTTCGACCGTCGACAAGCGCTCGCCGAAGCCGCGCGAACGGGTCACGCCGGCGGCGTCGACCTGGGCCGTGATCGCTTCGACGTTCAGCGGCGTCAGGCCCTGCACGCGCAGGTCGGCGCGCGCCGCCCGCGGGCTGTCGGCGTTCACCACGCCCTTGCGCGTGGCGCCGCCCCCATCGACGGCTTCGTAACGAAATGCCGGCATGATTAATCCTTGGTCACGCGGAGCAGCTCGGCTTGCGTGGTGGTGCCGTCATGCAGCCAGCGCTCGCCGTCTTCGCGCATGGTGCGCATGCCGCTCGCCTGCGCCGCCACGCGGATGTCGGCCTCCGAAGCCTGGTTGTGGATCTGGGCCCGAATCCCTTCGGTCGTTTCCAGCAACTCGTAGACGCCGACCCGGCCCTGGTAGCCGGTATGACCGCAGCGCTCGCAACCGACCGCATGCCAGTGCACGCCGTCGCTGGTTTTGCATTGCGAACACAGTTTGCGTACCAGGCGCTGGGCCATCACGCCCAGCAATGACGACGACAGCAGGAAGGGTTCGATGCCCATGTCGAGCAGGCGGGTCACGGCCGCGGCGGCGTCGTTGGTGTGCAGGGTCGCCAGCACCAGGTGGCCGGTGAGCGAGGCTTGCACGGCAATTTGCGCCGTTTCCAGGTCGCGGATCTCGCCGATCATGATCACGTCCGGGTCCTGGCGCAGGATCGCGCGCAGGGCTTTCGCAAACGTCATGTCAATGCGGGCGTTGACTTGCGTCTGGCCGACCCCGGCAAGATCGTACTCGATCGGGTCTTCCACCGTCATGATGTTGGTGGTCGAGGCGTTCAGGCGCGACAGGGCAGCGTACAGCGTCGTGGTTTTACCGGAACCGGTCGGGCCGGTGACGAGCACGATGCCGTGCGGCTGGTTGATGAGTTTATCGAACTGCGGCAGCAGGTCCGGGCTCATGCCCAGGTGCGACAGGTCGAGCCGCCCTGCTTCCTTGTCGAGCAGACGCAGCACGGCGCGCTCGCCGTGTCCGGTTGGTAACGTGGAGACGCGCACGTCGACCGGTTTGCCGCCCACGCGCAGCGTGATGCGGCCATCCTGGGGCAGGCGTTTTTCGGCGATGTCGAGCTGCGACATGATCTTGATACGTGAAATCAGGGAAGCGTGGATTCCCTTGCGTGGACGCACGATGTCGCGCAGGGCGCCATCGATGCGAAAACGTACGACCGATGTCTGCTCAAAAGGTTCGATGTGGATATCGGACGCCCCTTCGCGCAGCGACTGGGTCAGCAGCGCGTTGATCATGCGGATCACCGGCGCGTCGTCGGACGATTCAAGCAGGTCTTCGATCGCCGGCACGTCCTGCAGCAGGCGCGTCAGGTCGAGGTCGGCGTCGAATTCCTCGGAGACCTGGCTGGCGTCGCCGCCGGCCGAGGCGTAGGCGGCGGCGATGGCGTCGTCGAGCTCGCCGCGCTCCATGCGCCGCAACTGGATGCGTCCGAAACGGCGCGATACCTCGGCGATGGCGGCCGGCGGGGTCGCGTTCGAGATCAGCACTTCGACGCTCGGTGCGGCGCCGTGCCCAGCGCCATTGACGGCATCGTCGCCGGTGCGCGCCAGCACCCCGTGATCGCGGGCGAAGGCGTAAGGCAACAGGTTATTCATGATCGGATCACTTCTGGTTCGGCGGCGTTACCGGGCGGAACATGGGAACCACCTGGTTCTGCTGGTTCGATTGCGGTGAATTTGGCTGCGTCGGCTGCGCCGTGCCGGTACCGGTGGCCGCGCCCGGACGGGCGCTGATCGGCGCCGGCGGCGGCATGGTCGCCATGGTGCCGCCGGCGGGCGGCTGGCCATTCGTGAGCGGCGGCAATTCGGGCGCGCCCAGGTCGCGCACCAGGATGCTGTCGTCGGTTGCGCGGTTGGTACTACCCAGCGCCCGCATGTATTCGTAGCGGTCGAGCGAGATGCTGTTGTTTTGCTCCTTGCTGCGCACCACCACCGGACGCAGGAAGACCATCAAATTGGTCTTGTTGCGGGTGCGGCTGCGGTACTTGAACAGGTTGCCCAGTACCGGGATGTCGCCCAGGCCGCGCACCTTTTCTTCGCTGTGGTCCTCGTTGTCCTGGATCAGGCCGCCGAGCACGATGATCTGGCCATCGTCCGCCAGAATATTGCTTTCGAACGCGCGCACCGTGGTCACGATGCCTTCGGGGCGGATCACGGAATTATCGATGCCGGAATTCTCATGGTAAATCGACAGTTTGATGACGCCGCCTTCGGAAATCTGCGGACGCACCTTCATCAACAGGCCGATGTCCTTGCGGTCCACGGTCTGGAAGGGGTTGTTCGCGCCGCTGGTGCCTGTCGTAAACGAACCCGTCAGGATCGGAATGTTCTGGCCCACCTTGATCGTCGCCAGCTCGTTATCGAGCGTGATCATGTTCGGTGTCGACAAGATATTGGCGGAGCCGTCGTTTTCAAGTGCGCTGGCCACCGCGCCCAGGCCCAGGCCGCCATTGATCATCTTGAAAATGCCGAGCGTGAGGCCGGACAGCCGCGGCGGGGTGGTGGTGCCGCCCCCCAGGCCCGAGCGCGCGGCCGCGGCGAGGTCGATGATGCTGCCATTCGTGCTGCTGAAGGACTGCACGCCGCCAATGCGGTACTTGCTGGTGTCGCTGCCCGACAAACCTAGCCATTGCACGCCGAATTCCGACGCTTTCTGCGAATTCATCTCGACCACCAGCGCCTCGATATACACCTGGGCGCGGCGCACGTCGAGCTGGTCGATGACGCCGCGCAGGTTGCGGTAGATCGCGTCCGGCGCGGTGATGATCAGGCTGTTGGTCGAGGCATCGGCCTGGATGAAGCCGGAACCCTGGCCGCCGCCACCGACGCTGGACTGGCCCTGCTGGCCGAAGCCGCCGCCGGTGTTGCCGCCGCCGATGCTGCTCGGCTGGTTCTGCTGGCCGCCGAGGCCGCCGCCACCGGCGCCGCCCTGGGCTCCGGCCTGGATCGAACCGCCCGAGGTGCCCTGCTGCGGCGCTGTGGACGCCGACGTATCCTGCGAGACCACGGCGCGCAGGGTTTGCGCCACCTTGGTCGCGTCGGCATTTTTCAGGTAGACGACGTGGATATTGCCCTTCTCGCTGGTGCCCTGGTCGAGCTTGGCGATCAGCGATTTGGCGAGATTGGCGCGCGCCTGCGAGGGGGCGCGCACGACCACCGAATTGGTGCGGGAATCGGCCAGGATGGTGACGCGGCCGGAGTCGCCGCCGGCGGCAGGCTCCATCAGGCGCGAGACGAGGGTGGCGATGTCGCTGGCGATGCCGTTGCGGATCGGCACGACGTCGAGGTCGGCCGCCACCGGCGCGTCGAGCGCGGCAATGATGCGCGCCAGGCGGCGCAGGTTGTCGGCGTAGTCGGTGATGACCAGGCTGTTGTTGCCCGGGTTCGCCATGATCGAATTGTTCGGCGAAATCAGGGGGCGCAGCACCGCCGTCAGGTTGGCCGCCGATTCATACGACAGGTGGAAGATCTGGGTCGCGATCTGGTCGCCCTGCACGCTCGTGCCGCGCCTGCCGACCTGGGTCGGCGAGGATTGCAGCTTGGCTTCCGCTTCCGGCACCACTTTGGCGTAGCCTTCGCCAGTGGTCACCACGGCGAAGCCCTGCAGGCGCAAGGCGGAGGTGAGCAGGCCGAAGGCCTGGCTCTTGGTCAGCGATTTTTCCGACACCAGGGTCAGCGTGCCTTTGACACGCGGATCGATAATGAAGGTCATCCCCGTGTAGTGGCCGACCGCCTTGATCACCGATTCGATGTCGGCGTTCACGAAAGAAAGGGCGGCGGAGTTTTCCTGGCCCTGGGCAAAGGCCGGCGCCAGCGGCAAGGCCGTGGCTACCGCACAGGACAGCATGACGCCGGCCGTCATGGGTCGCCACACTGCGCGCAGGCTCGGGAATGCGGGGGTGCTACGGGAGGATGTTTTCATTATCTGAACTCTAAAGCGATTATGTTTTTACCGTTCACCATGCGGCGCTGGCCGAGGAGATTGAGCATATTGCCCAAGGTATCCTCGTAGCCATCGGCGGCCGACGCCTGACCTGAAAAACGCAGGCGTCCATTCTGTAACGTTCCATTCCCCGACAACAGCAAGGCGCCGCGCACCGTGCGCAGTACCAGGTCGGCTTGCTGGCCGCGCCAGTCCATCACCATCTCGTAGCTGCCCAGCGGCTTGATCGGCGCCATGCGCGAACCCATGTCGCTCATCGTCAGGGTCGTGCGCCCCGTCACGACCACGCTGTTCGGCTGGCGCACCAGGTCGAGCCGGTTCCACGACAGCCGGATCACGCCCGACGGCACCAGGGTATTCAATGGCGCTCCCAGCCCGGCCAAGCCTTCTGCCGGCAACAGCAATTGTCCTTCGCTCACCTGCCACTGCGACCAGTTGCCGGTGACTTGCACCGGGCGCAGCAGCGCTTGCGGATTCTCCAGCATCATATCGACGCGTCCAAACAAAACCAGCGGCGACAACTGCCAATTGAAGCGTCCCGGCAGCAGCGGCGTCACCGCGCCGGTTTCGCCCGGCGCCCCGCCCAGGAAGGCTGAGCCGTTCCAGAGCGTACCCTGCGCATCCCCCAGAGTCAAACGGCCGCCCGTCTGCCGTTCCACCATCGTGCCGAGCCAGCTGGCCGGCAGGAAAGCGCACACCGTCAGCGCGACCGCCAGGGCGGCCACGACCAACCAGCCGAGGCCGCGCCTCATCGAGGACCGGTCCCGTTGTCCTGGCGTAGCGTCAGGTTGGCGTCGACCTGCCCGACCGGGTCTTGTGCGGTAAAACTGCCTTCCTGGACGGCGATGCGGTTCTCGCGGCGCTGAGCGTCGAGCCAGGAAACCAGGTTGGCGAACGACACACCGGTGACCTGCAGCCTTGCGTATTCTCCGGTCAGCGTCAGCGAGCCGGGCGTGATGCCGCGTGCAGTAAGGCTGGCGATCAGGCTTTCGCGCGTCATCGCCGTCACCGGGACCGGCGTCTGCCCGCTGAGCGCGCGTGCCTGGACCGCCATGCTGGCGAGCTGGGCCGACTGCTGGCGCAGCTCGGGAAGCGAACGCTGCAGCCGTGCGCGGCCCTCGACCGGCGGCTCGATCAGGCCGATGTAGACCAGCGCCAGCAAGGCGACGCCGAAACCGGCTGCCAGGTAGCGGCGTTCCTGCTCGCTGCGTGCGATCCAATATCCCGTGGCGCGTTCCCGCACCCGGCCGTAGCTGCTGACCAGACTCATGGCTTGGCTCCCGCGCTGCGCAGCACCCAGTTATCGGGTGCCGCCGCTTCCAGTGAAAGACTACGTGCGGTCAACGCCGCCTGCAGCTGGCGCAAGCTGGCAGGGTCAACCGTATCCGGTTTGACCCGCACCCGCAGCGCGCGTTCCTTGTATTCGATTGAGGTAATTCCAGGCGGACGCGTCAATTCCCGGCTTGCGTCGCCGAGCGCGCCTGCCAGGTAGATGAATTCGTCGGCGCCGATCTGGCCGCTGCTGGCCTGGGCACGCGCGATGCTCTGGCGCATCTGCGCCACCGGGTCGACCATCGGCTGGTTCGGGTACACCGACTGGAAGGTTTGCGCCATTTGCTTGCGCACGGCATCGGCCTCGCCGCGCAGGCGCAGCCATTCGATATTGATGCCGGCCAGGTTGACGGCAACGCCCAGCAAGGCCATGGCGATCGCCAGTCTCCAGCGGCGCCAGTCGGTCTGGCGCGCGCCGGCCGAACCGAGGCCCGGCACCAGGTCGAAACTGGTCGTTTTTGCGCCGGCGATCCAGTGCGCCCAGTCATCGGCTTCGAGCACGGTGCCGGGTCCGGCCTCTGCCAGCAGCACCCCGTATTCGCCGAGCTGTTCGCGCGGCACGTACAAGGTCAGTGGAGCGTCGCCGGCCAGGGCACGCGCCGTTTGCAGGGCGCTGGCCGGGTTGGCGTCGAGCGCGAGACCCAGGCCGCTGAATTGGCCCTGGCGCAGCAGCAATTCCGGGCCGTTCAAGGCGGCGCTGACACCGCCCGGCTGCAGCGGCAGGCACAGCTGCGCCGGCAGGGCCGTCACCGCGCGTGCGCCCTGGGCCAGCAGCGTGCGCACGAGGGGCTCGAACCAGTCGCGTGCGACCACCGCCACCGGACGGATGCCGGCGCCGGTCGGCGGGCCGGCCACCAGCACGCACGCTTCGGGATCGCCCAGCACGTGTTCTTCGACCAGGCCCGGGAGGGCGGCGCGCAGGCGCGCACCGGTGAGCGGCGGCATCGTCAGCGACAGCAGGTTGACGTCGGTGCCGGCCAGCAGCAGCACGACGCGGCGGCTGGCGGCGACGATATCGGTGAGCGAGCGCAGCGCGCCCTCGCCCTGCTGTTCGATGCTGCCGCCGTCACCGACGAGAGCAAAACGGCAGGGCGCGCCTTCGCCCTCTGCGCGCGCCGGATGCCGGATATAAAGTGTAGTCAAACCGTCTCGCTTTCTTGTTAGTCTTGACGAACCCAAACCACTTTGACGGCGCCGCCGCCGATCGGATTGGCGCTGCTGCGCTGGACCAGCGCCTGCGCGTTCAATGCCGCGCGGTCGAGGCGGATCCGGCTGTTGACGAGGAACCAATCGCTTTTCACGCTGACCGAATCGGCCACCGGTGTCCGCCCGGAAATATCGGTCTGGAACTTGCCGATGTCATCCCAGGGCACGTTACGGCGCCGAGACAGCAGGGACTTCGCCTCCGACAGCGAAAAATTCGGAATTACCGCCGCCAGCACCTCGGCCGGCGCCGTGTTCACGTTGACCGGCGTGCGTTCCGGCAGCACGATGACAAAGGGTCGCAGCTTTTCCAGCATCTCCGGCGTAAAACCGCGCACCGCCAGCAAATCCTCGACCTCGATGAATTTCATCGGCGTGCCGAGACCGGTACGTACGACCGGGATCGTGGCGGCCTGGGTCGGATCGGCAGGGTCGGCGCCGGTCCCGCCCCCCTGCGTTGCCGGATCCGGGTTCGCGCCGGCAGTCGCCTCCTTGTCGGTCGCATCCCGTTGCTCACCGCCGATTTCCTGGCCCGTCATCGGGTCGACCGCGCCGGCCGCCACCACCACCGGCTGGCTGCCCGCGATCAGGTTCGCCGCCGTCTTGGCCAGCGCCGGGTTGAT
>Ga0213836_100547_pt1 | contig 29871 bp, 8 predicted proteins | sample SWPATP03_FD_160578 | JGI IMG/M metagenome (GOLD analysis project Ga0213836, IMG submission 160578) | Coastal seawater microbial communities from Marineland, Florida, United States - SWPA TP0 #3 | ecosystem: Environmental > Aquatic > Marine > Coastal | place: USA: Florida | collected 2016-08-05
CGAGGGTGGCAATGCGCGTGACCGCCCGGCCCGAGGGCGACAAGCAATCGGTACTGCGCTCGGTTGGCGCGGGCCTGCGCATGGTGTGGGACGACGCGGCGCTGCGGCTGTGCTTCACCTATTGGGGAATCGTCACCCTGTTCATCGGCGGTTCGATGCAGGTGGCGTTGCCGGTGCTCGCCAACGACACGCTGCATGGCGCCTCCACCCTCGGGGTACTGCTGGGGGCGAGCGGGGCGGGCAGCCTGCTGGGCATGGCGGCGGCTGCTGCCGCCGGCAAGCGATTGCGCTTCGCCAGCTTCGGCACGATGCTGCTGCTGGCCGATGCGCTCTCCGGCCTGTTGCTGATCCCTGTCGGCAGTGTCCACACCACCTGGCTGGCGGCGTCCTTGCTGCTCGTGCTTGGCGTGCTGCAGGGCTTCCTGCAAATCACCGTGTATACCTGGATCCAGCGCCGCGTACCGACCCACATGATCGGCCGCACGATGAGCATCTTCATGTTCATCTTCATGGGAATGGCGCCGCTGTCGGCCGCGGCGACGGGCTGGATGCTGACGGTGGTCCCCCTGGCGCGGTTGTTCATGGGCGGCGGCGCGCTGCTGGTGGGACTGGCGGCCGGCGCCTGGTTGCTGACGCCGATGCGCCGCATCGAGGCCCAAGCGCACCTGTAGGGTGGCGCCCAACTGGGCCGGGCGAATTTGTTGGTTGCGGCGCGACTTTCATGCACATTCGCCGGGCATCCGGCGGGGGCGGCCGCCTGGCACAGTTGATGCGTAAGTGGTGGCGAGCCCCTGCAGCATGCTCAAAGCCCATTCACTTGCAACGAGGAGAACCACCATGAAAACCCTGGTCATCAAGGACCTGGCAGCGGCCCAGGTATCGGTACGCACCGAGGACGGCGCCGTTCGCGCGCTGTCGCACGAGGAAATGAAACTGGTATCCGGCGGGCGTGCCATCGCCGTACTGGTCGACGGCCGCACCCCCGGCGTGATGGACGATTTCGAACTGGAGATGGGAATCTTCAAGGGCGATATCGGCGTCACCTACAAGTAGCAGGCTGTGACCGCGCCCGCGCCCGAGCAGAGCCCACTTCGGTGGGCTTTTTTTCCCATGATCGTGCCCGCGTCGTCGGAATCTGAAGCGCCAGACCGACGTATTTTTACGTCTCGCAAAATTTTTCGCTTGACAGCAAGAAATCACGACTTTCGTGACAATCTATCCACCCCGCATAAAAGCTTTCTTTCCCAAACCCGCAACGGAAAGCAATTTCCGCACGCCGTTACATTTCGTTAGTTTTGGTTCCGACGATCCGCCGTCAATCGTATTCATTCAGCCATTGGAATTCCCGCCGCGTGGCCCTGTTTGACGCGGCAATTCATTGCAGTACGTCAAATCGGAAATTTTTGTCCGTGCATTAGGAAATGACGCGACTTAATATATTGCGCGTAAGCAAATTTTGCAGAATATTCGGGGCGCCCCGGGCCCCGGTTGAGTCAACGATCAGCAGCGAATCTCCAAGGTTCAGGTGATGAAAGACAGGAAAATCGGCCCAGCAGAATTCTTTTGGGCGCTTCAAACCCTTTGTGCAATGCACCGCCGGCCTTACTCCGCCGAACTGGCACGCCAGCAGTGTCCCGCTCCGCATTCGGTTGCATCGTTTTTGAGTGCCGCCGAGGCGATTGGTTTTGATACCGGCCTGCGCAAATGCACACCGGCCAAGCTTCATAAGGAAAGCTTCCCTCTGGTGGCCTGGCTGGAGAAATCCCCTGCGGATCCGGCCGCCATGGTCGTGCCCGCGCTGGTATTACAGGCCGATGCCGCCAATGTGCTGGTTATCGAATCGGGCGAGGCGTCCCCGAGCACGATCGCGATCGCAGCGTTTGCGGCACGCTATTGCGGGCACGTCAGCCGCTGCGCGCCGCAACAGGATGCCGCAATCGATCCGGACAGCCAGGAGCAGTCACGCGAGGCGCGCAGATTCGGCTTTTCGTGGTTTGTGCCGGAGCTGCTGAAGCATAAAAAACTGTGGCAGGAAGTGCTGCTGGGTTCGCTGGTGATCCAGTTGATCGCGCTGGTGACCCCGCTGTTCACCCAGGCGATTATCGATAAGGTCGTGGTCCACCGCAGCGAAAGCACGCTCATCGTGCTGGTGTTCGGCATGGCGGTCTTCATGGTGTTTTCCGCCGGCCTCTCGTGGCTGCGCCAATACCTGGTGCTGCATACGGGAAACCGCGTCGATGCGGTATTGGGTTCCTCGGTCTTCGAGCGCCTGTTCAAACTGCCGCCCATGTATTTCCAGCACCGCCCAACCGGCGTCATCGCCGCCCGCCTGCACGGCGTCGAAACCATCCGCGAATTTATCGCCAGTGCGGCGGTGACGCTGGTCCTGGATTGCCCCTTCCTGCTGATCTTTGTTGGCATCATGTTTTATTACAGCGTGACGCTGACCCTGGTCGTGCTGGCGATGATCGGCGTGATCGTGATCCTGAGCCTGGTAGTGGCGCCGAAGTTCCAGGCAAATTTGCAGGAGCAGTTCCTGCTAGGCGCCCGCAACCAGGCGTTTCTGACCGAATACGTCGCCGGCCTGGAAACGGTCAAGTCGCTCCAGCTCGAGCCGCAACTGGGCAGCCGCAATCGCGCTTACCTGGCCAGCTATCTGCGCGCCGGGTTTGCCACCAAACAGCTCGCCAATACCTATAACACCGCATCGAATCTGCTCGAACAGGTGATGTCGCTGCTTATCCTGGGCATCGGCGCCTATACCGTCATGCACGACAGCGCCTTCACGATCGGCATGCTGATCGCATTCCAGATGTTTTCCGGCCGCCTGTCGCAGCCGGTGCTGCGCCTGGTCGGCCTATGGCAGCAATTCCAGCAGGCCAGCCTGTCGGTTGCCCGCCTGGGCGACCTGATGAATGCGCCGATCGAACCCTACTCGGTTGTCCCGTCGCGCAATACGGTGAGAAGGGGCCTGGTGCGGATCGAACAGATCGCTTTCCAATACGGCGAGCACCTGCCGCTGGTGTACGAAAACCTGTCCCTGACCATCGAGCCCGGGCAAGCGATCGGCATCATGGGCGCCAGCGGCTGCGGCAAGAGCACGCTGGCCAAACTCCTGCAGGGCTTCTACCAGCCGAGCGCCGGGCGCATCCTGATCGACGGCGTCGACATCCGCTACCTGGCGGCGAACGAACTGCGCAGCTATTTCGGCGTGGTGCCGCAGGAAACCACGCTCTTCTCCGGCACCATCTACGACAACCTGCAGATGGCCAGTCCCGATGCAAGCTTCGAACAGATCACCGCCGCCTGCCGGATGGCGGAGATCCACGAGGTCATCGAAGCCCAGCCGAAAGGCTACCAGACCGAAATCGGCGAGCGCGGCGCAGGCCTCTCGGGCGGCCAGAAGCAGCGCATCGCGATCGCCCGCGCCTTGCTCAAGCGTCCCAGCATCCTTGTGTTCGACGAGGCCACGAGCGCACTCGACGGACCCACCGCCGAGCATTTCGCCGCAACCATCAATAGCCTGAAAGGCAAGGTCACGATGATATTCATTACCCATGGCTTGCCGAAGGGGCTGAAGGTCGATGCCGTCTTCCGCCTGACCGCGAGCGGCGCGCAGCCCATCGCCCAGGACAGTCCCGCTGCGGCCGGCGGCGTCACGATGCGATCGAACGTGCGCGCCGTGCCGGCGACCCGGGAGCAGCCATGAATCCGCATTCCCAGGCCGAACCGGCAGGCGCACAGGTGATCGCGCTGCGTCCGCCGCGCCGCTGGCACGATCCGCTCAAGCTGGTCGAGGACGAAGCGCCCGCCGACAGCAGCCGGATTGTGTTGTGGGTCGTGGCCGTACTGGTGCTGGTCCTGATGGCCTGGGCCGCGTTCGGCAAGGTCGACATCGTCGCCAGCGCCGACGGCAAGCTGGTGCCGCAAACCCTGGTCAAGGTCGTCCAGCCGGCCGAATCTGGCGTGGTCAAGGAATTGCTGGTCCAGGAGGGAGACGGCGTGAAGGCGGGGCAGGTGCTGGCCAGGCTCGATACCACGATCGCGCGCGCCGAACAGGCCGGCGTCGCCTCCGACCTGGCCAGCCAGCGCCTGCAGGTGCGCCGGATCGAGGCCGAGCTGGGGGACCGCCCGATGCTGTTCAAGGCCGGCGACGATCCCCTGCTCACCGCCCAGGTGCAGAGCCAGTACGGCGCCCACCGCAAGGCCTTCCTCGACAGCCTGGCGCAGGAGGAATCGATCCTCGCCAAGGCTGAGCATGAACGCCGCAGCGCCGCCCAGATCCTGAGCAAGCTGGAACAGACGCTGCCGATCTACGCCAAGGCCGCGCAATCCTACGCCAGGCTCGAACAGGAAGGTTTCTATGGCGGCCTGGCGACGGCCGAGAAGCAGCGCGAGGCCCTGGAGAAGGGCAAGGACCTGGACGCGCAACGCTCCACCGTCGCCGCACTCGAGTCCACGATTACCGCGCAAAAAATGCGGCTGAGCCAGATCCGCAGCAGCTACCAATCCGAGCTGCAAAAGGAGCTGGCCGAGATCCGTGCCCGGATCGCCCAGCTGCAGCCGGCGCTGGACAAGTCCACCTACCGCGAGGGCCTGATGGAACTCAGGGCGCCACAGGACGGCACCGTCAAGGACCTGGCCACGACCACCGTCGGCGCCGTGGTCCAGCCCGGCACTGTCGTGCTGACCATCGTCCCGAAGGGCGAACAGCTGTTTGCCGACGTATCGATCAAGAACGAAGATGTCGGCTTCGTCCATGTGGGCCAGCTCGCCCAGGTCAAGCTGGCCGCCTACCCGTTCCAGCGCCACGGCATGCTCAGCGGGAAGGTGATCCACCTCAGCGCCGACGCCCTCGACGCCCCGCGCCAGCAGAACGCCGCGAACGGGCAGGGCGGCATCGACGGCGCCCTGGCGGGCGGCACCTATAAGGCCAGGCTGCAGCTGACGCGGCAGACCCTGGTCGACGCCCAGGGCAATGCCTTGCAGACCGCGGCCGGTATGCAGGTCGTTGCCGAAATCAGCCAGGGCAGGCGCACCGTGCTCGAGTACCTGCTTTCGCCGGTCCGGAAAACCACGCAGGAAGCGGCGAGGGAGAGATAACATGCGCATCCTGATCATCCACCAGAACTTCCCGGGCCAGTTCAGGGCCCTGGCCCAGGACCTGCTGCGCGATCCGGGCGTGTCCGTGGCCGCTATCGGCAGGCGGGGTTGTCCTGGGCTGCCGGGCCTGCGCCTGCTCACCTATGCGCCGCCGCGCCCGGCGGCGCCGGCGACCCATCATTACGCCAGGCCATTCGAGGCGGGCATCCTGTACGGCCAGGCGGTGGCGCGCCTGCTGCAGCAGCTCGCGCACGAAGGTTTCGTTCCCGATCTCGTGCTGGGCCATCCGGGCTGGGGCGAGACCCTGTTCGTCAAGGAGATCTTCCCGCGTGCGCGCCTGGTGCATTTCTGCGAGTTCTACTACCACGCACGCGGTGCGGACGCGGGCTTCGACCCGGAGTTTCCGGTCTCGCTCGACGACGCGGCGCGCATCCGGGCCAGGAATGCGCTCTTGCTGCTCAGCCTGGAGAACTGCGACGCCGCCATCGCACCGACCGAATGGCAAAAACGCCTGCATCCGGCCGCTTTCCAGCACAAGATCGAGGTGCTGCACGAGGGGATCGACACCGAAGGCATGCGCGCCGATCCGCTGGCCAGTTTCACGCTGCCGAACGGGAAAGTCCTGCGTCCAGGCGATCCGGTCGTGACCTATGTCGCGCGCAACCTGGAGCCGTACCGGGGCTTCCATAGTTTCATGCGCGCGCTGCCGCCTTTGCTGGCGCAGCATCCGGACTGCGAGATCGTGATCGCCGGCGGCGACGGCGTCAGCTACGGCAGCCGGCCTGCCGGCGCGGCCAACTGGCGCGAACGCATGCTCGGCGAACTCGAATTCGACAGCGCCCGCGTCCACTTCCTCGGCAAGATTCCCTACAAGTCCTACCGCAGCCTGCTGCAGGTGTCGAAGGCGCACGTCTATCTCACCTATCCCTTCGTCCTGTCCTGGTCGGTGCTCGAAGCGATGGCTTGCGGCTGCGCGGTGGTGGCCTCGGATACCGCCCCGGTGCGGGAAGTGATCCGCGATGGCGAAAACGGCTTGCTGGTCGATTTCTTCGATACGCAGGCGATCGCGGCCAAGGTAGGACAACTGCTGCTGGATGCCGATGGCAGTGCCGGCATGCGCCGGCGCGCGGCGCAGTCGGTGCGCGACAAGTACGCGGCCGCGGCCGGGCTGGCCGGCTACCGCCGCTTGCTCGGCCTGGCCGGCGCACGCCAGGAGGCCGCATGATCGCGCTGCTCGTGCTGCTCTTCGTGGCGCTCTGGTTCGGGGTCGTCGTCCTGCTTGCTGTCGCCCTGGCGAAGGCCTTGCCGGTACGCTGGTGGCGCTGGCCCGTGGCCGGCGCGGCGCTGGTGGCGGCGTTGGTCGCACCGCTGGCCGACGAAATCATCGGCGGGCGCCAGTTCGCCGCGCTGTGCCAGGCCAACTCGCGCATCCACGTCGAGCGCGGGAGCGCCGCCGGCAGGCGCGTCTACGAGGCCGACGCCGCCTTCGTCGACGTCGAGGGCACGGTCTTGCCGGTTCGTTCGATACGGATCGATTTCATCGATGCCGACACGGGCGAATCCGTCGTCGGCTATCGGGAATTGAGCGCGCGCGGCGGCTGGTTGAGCCAGTGGCTGAGATTTTCCGAGACCCGCGTGCCGCTCACCTTCGAGGGCTCGTGCAGCCCAGCCGGGCGAGGCAGGCTCGCCGCACTGTTCAAAGAACGCCATATCACGCTGATTCGTCGTCCAAAACAAACGGGGAAATAAAATGACAACAATACACGACACCTACATCAACGCATTGCTGGCCGATGCGGCCTATGTGAACGATCTCGACAGTGGCGACCTGGCGAGCAGGCTGAAAGTCCGGATGTTGCCCTCGCTTGCCAATTACATTGCCGCGAACTTCACGGTCGTCACCCAGGTCCGGGCCGACAGCAGCTTTGACGCGACCGTCTGGCGTGAAACGGCGACCGGCAAGACCTATGTCTCGATGCGCGGTACGCAAGAAGCTCCCCCGGACCTGACCACCGACCTCGACCTGGCAACCTCGGGTGTCGCATACAGCCAGTTGACCGACATGGTGAACTGGTGGATGCGCGAGACAACGCCCGCAGGGCAGCAGGCAAAGCAGATCGGGGTGCAGGTACTCAAGGTCGGCTACGGATTCTACCGCTCATTCGTCGCGGCGCCGACGGTAACGGGAACCGGCACGCTGGTCGGCATCGGCCCGATCGAAGGAGTGAATGGCCATAGCCTGGGGGGCTACCTGACCAGTTCGTTTGCGCGCATCTTCGGGCAACAGATGCCGGATGCCGCGCTGTCGACCTTCAATAGTGCCGGATTCAGCCGTCCGTTCTCGCGCAATATCGAGAGCGCATTCACGGAGATCGCTGAGCTCCTGGGGCCAGGTTTCAGCCTGGACGGTTTCTCCAGCAACCAGACCAACTACTTCGCCAGCAACGGCCTGCACCTCACCACGAATGACTGGGCGATGGGTTTCCGCCAGCAAGGCGTACGGACGGGCATTTTCCAGGAGGAGACGCCTCCGCTGACGCCGGCCAATCACTTCATGTACAAGCTCACCGACCTGCTGGCATTGGGCGATGCGCTCGCCATGCTGGACCCGACGATGAGCATGGAGAAACTCAATGCCTTGTCCATGGCAGGCAGCAATCAGATGCCGGCCTCCTACGAAGGCATGCTCGACAGTCTGAGAAAAATGCTGCTCGGACCGAACATCCCCCTGACCAAGGTGGGCGATGACAGCTCGGGTAATGTGGATCCCCAGGTCGAGTCGCGCAAGGATTTCCACAGCAAGCTCGCCGAGCTGATGGGACTGGACACGGATGGCAAGCCGACCGGCATGTTCGCCGGGCTGATGGGCAGGATGCAGATTGCGAGCTTGCCGTCCGGCCGCATCGACCGGAACGACCCGGTCGCCTATTTCAGTGCTTTGCTGGCGCTGGAAAACCTGTCGCCATTCATGCTCCTGCCGCTCGACGGCGGTGCGGCGGCCGTGCTCGAAGCGGCCAACCCGGCGCTCGTCAAACTGGTGGCCGAAGACAAAGCGAGCCTCGAAGCCAGGCTCGGCAATACGCTGAATTTCACCGATCAGTACCTGAAGGACCGGCTCGCCTTGCTCACTGCCGTCGATGCGCGCAACAAGCTTGACGGCACCGGCTTCGTGATCAGCACGGCGCCGCCTGCCGATCGCCAGCTGGAATTCCAGTGGTATGGCGCGCCGGCCGTGCCTGGCCAATTCCCCTCCCTGCAGTCGCTCACGACCAGGCAGCCCGGCTATTCCGGCGATGCCGTCCAGCACTTCGGTTTTGGCGGGAACGAGGACAATTATTTGGGCGGTACCGATAACAAGCTGGGCGATCACCTGTACGGCGGCGGGGGCAGCGACATCCTCGCCGGCCTTGCCGGCGACGACTACCTGGAAGGCAATGCCGGCGATGACCGCCTCGACGGCGGCAGCGGCAAGGATACCCTCGACGGCGGCAGCGGCAACGACATCCTGGCCGGCGGCGCCAACGGCGACAACCTGCGCGGCGGCAGCGGCAACGACGTCCTCGCAGGCGGCAGCGGCAACGACGCCCTGTACGGCGGCGATGGCGACGACGACCTGAAAGGCGAGGCCGACAACGACTTCCTGAGCGGCGGCGCCGGCAGCGACACGCTGTCCGGCGGCAGCGGCAACGATGTCCTGTTCGACCAGGGCGGCGCCAACTTCACGACCATGCTCGGCGACGAGGGCAACGACATCCTCGAAGTGAAAGAGGGAAGCGGCGGCGCCTCCCTCAAGGGCGGCGACGGCAACGACATCATCTCCGGCGGCGAAGGCACGAACGGCATCGACGGCGACAAGGGGAATGACCTGATCCGGGGCAACAACGGCATCGACTTGGTCGACGGCGGGGAGGGGGCCGACAACATCGAGGGCGGCGCCGGCAACGATGCGCTCACCGGCGGCGCCGGGGCCGACTACCTGCGCGGCGGCGAAGGCGACGACAGCTATTTCTATGACGGCGGCTTCGGCACCGACCTGATCGAGGACGCGCAGGGCGCCAACGAATTGTCCGGATCGAGCTCGCGCATCACGAACGCCAGTTACGACGCCAGCAAGATGGCCTGGATCAGCGGCAATGGCTATGAAATCCGCCAGTACAAGATGGGCAGCGCGACCACGCTCGCCATCAACAGCGCCGGCGACACCCAGAACACGATCTTCATCCACAACTGGACGGCGGGCCAGTTCGGCATCGTGCTCGAAGGCGCGGACGCGGATGCGAAGAAGCCGGAAGTCCAGCTGCAGCCGTCCCCGGCCACGCGCGCCGAAAACAACTTCGTCGACTACTTCATCAGCGACGCCGGCGACGGCGGCCAGGGCAACGACATCGTGCGCGGCACGAATGCCGCCAGCGTGCTGGCGGGTGGCGCAGGCAACGACATCCTCGACGGCCGCGGCGGCGACGACTGGCTCGAAGGCGGCGCGGGCAACGACATCATCCTGACCGGCGACGGCAAGGATGTCGCCTACGGCGGCGCCGGCGACGACATCCTGCACGCCGGCTACAGCTGGGACATGCAGCGCGGGATCTACGTCGATTCCGGCGCGCAGGCGGTGTACTACCAGGCCGGCAAAGGCCCGATCGACTGGCTGAAAACCGATGGCGTCACCACCGGCCGCTTCGCCTACATCCAGGAATACCCGGACGGCAGCCGCCAGACCGTCTACCTCGACGCCCATCCGGAACTGGCGCTGTTCGACTTCAGCTTCGAGCGCAAGCTCGAGGTCAACGATACCTATACGGGCTACATGTACTGGTGGAACGTCGGCGACGCCAACGTCAGCATGGAGCCCTCGCTGAAGATCACCCTGACGCTGGGCGACAGCGAAAAAGTCTGGCCCGGCCTGGTGAAATGGGCAGACCGGCCGGACGCCAACCTCGGCAAGCCCATCTCGGTGGGTCTCGAACTGGGCAACGCCAAGACCGTGCTCAAGGCGGGAACCGGCGAGGCCGGCGCGCGCCTGTGGGGCGGAACCGGCAACGACGTCGTCTACGGCGCCAACAACAGCGACAAGCTGTACGGCGAAGCCGACGACGACCTGCTGGTGGGCTACGGCGGCGACGACGAATTGTATGGCGGCGCGGGCAAGGACGAGCTCTCCGGCGGCGAGGGCCGCGACTTCCTCGACGGCGGCGAGGAGAACGACCAGCTGACCGGCGGCGCCGGCGCCGACGTCCTGTATGGCGGCGAGGGTAACGACGCCCTGAGCGGCGACGCGGTCTACCTGAAGGGCACTAACTGGTATCCGGCCGGTCTCGACGAAAGCCGGATGGGCGGCGACTTCCTCGATGGCGGCGTCGGCAACGATACGCTCTGGGGCAACAACGGCGACGACTACCTGGTCGGCGGCACCGGCAACGACCAGCTATACGGCGGCCTCGACGACGACCATGCGTTCGGCGAAGCCGGCGAGGACACGCTCGCGGGCGGCAAGGGCGGCGACTACCTCGACGGCGGGCTGGAGAAGGACCTGCTGTTCGGCGAGGAGGGCGGCGACATCCTGATCGGCGGCGCCGGCGACGACCAGCTCGACGGCGGCGTGGACGACGACATTCTCGAAGGCGGCGACGACAACGACGTGCTGATCGGCGGCAGCGGCGCCGACATCCTGCGCGGCGGCGCCGGCACCGACGTGCTGTATGGCGACAGCGGCGCAGGCGCGGACGGCGCCGATATCCTGGAAGGCGGCGCCGGCAACGACATCCTCAACGGCGGCGGGCGCAGCGACACCTATGTGTTCGCCGTTGGCGACGGCCAGGACACGCTCCAGGACGACGGCTCGGACGGTTCGCACAACACCATCGTCTTCAAGTTCAGTGCGAACGACCTGCGCGGCATGCGCCGCGACGGGGTCGACCTGCTGGTCGAGTACGGCGTCAACGACGCGGTGCGGGTGCAGGGCTTCTATGCCGGCAACACCTACGGCATGGGCTACCAGGGCAGCGGCGCCGACATGATCGACCAGGGCGAGGCCCAGGCGCGGATCGGCGGCATCCAGTTCGAGGACGGCACCAGCTGGGGACTCGACGAGATCCTCGCCATGGCGCCGGCGCCGGAGCCGGGCGACGCGCCGCCCGACCAGTTTGCCGACATGGCGTCCCTGTATTTCATCAATGCCCTGCTCAGCCGGGACGAGACCCGGGCCGCCGGCAAAAGCGAGCTCACTTTCAGTTTCGTTGGCGCATTCACGCCCGATACTTCCGGCCCGATGCCCTTCACCGAAGACCAGAAGCAGTCGGTGCGCGCCGCGCTGGCGCGCTTCTCGGCCGTGCTCGACCTGCGCTTTACCGAGATCGACGACCCGCTGGGCGGGGACGCCGACCTGGCCTTCCAGATGGACGACCTGACCTCGGTCGAGATGGGCGCCTTTGCCGGCTACGCCACCCCGGCCGACGGCAGGATCCACCTGAACAGCACCCGCTACGGCTTCCAGTTCGCCGACGAATTCGGCGCCATGAAGCCGCGCGATTCGCTGGCGCCGGGCGAAACGGGCTTCCAGACGCTGCTCCATGAAATCGGCCACGTACTGGGCCTGAAGCACCCGTTCGAAGCGCCGCTGCTGCCGCAGCAGGAGAACAATTCGGCCAATACCGTCATGTCCTATACCCAGTCCGGCGACACCGCCGCGACCGGCCTGGCGATGTTCGACATCGCCGCCCTGCAGTACCTGTACGGCGTGGCGAAGGACCACAAGACCGGCGCCGACACCTATGGGTTCGGCGACCGCTATATCGAGGACGGCGGCGGCGTCGACACCTTCGACGCTTCCGCCGAAACGCAGGACCTGGCCATTCGCCTGGACGGGGGCGCCTGGCTGCACAGCGGCGCGCGCGACGCCAGCATCCTGGCGCAGGGCCAGGCTTTCATCGGTTTCGGCACCGAGATCGAAAACGCGAAAGGCGGCGCCGGCAACGACACCCTGGTCGGCAACGACGGCGCCAACCTGCTCGAAGGCGGGGCGGGCAACGATACCCTGACCGGCGGCGCGGGCGACGACGCGCTGGCCGGCGGCGCAGGCGCCGACACCTATCTGTTCGCAGCGGGCAGCGGCGTGGACAGGATCACCGAGACCGGCCAGGACACGCGCCTGCTGATCGACGGCATTGCGGCCGACGACCTGTACTACGCGGACGGCGCCCTCCAGTTCGGCACCGAAGGCGACCGCATCGCGGTCGACCTGGCCCAGGTCGGCGAAATCGTGGTGGGCGGCATTGCCTACAGCGGCGCGGCGATCCAGGCCCTGCTCGAATCGACGATGTCCGCTGCCGACCTGGCGCTGGCGCCAGGGAAAACGCGCGGCCGCCTGCTGGGCGCGGGCGACTGGCGCATCAGCGGGAATGCGCTGGACAACCTCTTGCACGGGAACGCCGGAAACAATGCCCTCGAAGGCGGCGCCGGCGACGACAAGCTGCTCGGCGGCGCCGGCGACGACGCCCTGGCCGGCGGCGACGGCGACGATACGCTGGTGGCGCAGGCCGGGCATGACCTGCTTGAAGGCGGCGCGGGGAGCGACACCTATGTGCTGGAGTCGGGCGAGGCCCTGATCCGCGACCAGGCCGGCGCCAACGTGCTGGCGATCGCCGATGCCGGCGTCGACCTGAGCGCCGGTCCGGAGGACGGCGGTTCCGGCCTGTCGCTGAACCTGGTCAGCTACCCCTGGGCCGGCGGTTTCGCCGATTCGCCGAACGGCCAGGTGGCCGATGCCGCATACCAGTTGTGGGGCGACTATGCCGAGATCTCGAGCAATGGCGCCAGCGCCCTGGTGGAGGGCGGGCTCGACGCGAACTTCACGGAAGTGCAGGACAGCCACGGCAACCGCCTCGACTGGGCGCAACTGATGCAGCAGGCGCGCTCCTGGCGCGATTACAGCATCCACGCGGAGATCAACCGGCGCTGGTACGGCTCCGACTGGGACGATTATCTCGAATCTTCACAGTCCGGCTACACCTTCGTCGGCGGCCAGGGCGGCGACTATATCCAGGCCACGGGGGGCGGCAACGTCTTCCTGTTCGCACAAGGCGACGGCCAGGATGTGCTGCGCGTCGTGGATGCCGGCGAAGGCGTCAGCGGCAACACGCTGCGCTTCGGGCCCGGCATTTCGAAGGACGACATCAGGCTGGTGCTCGACGGCGGGCTGGTGATCCAGCTTGGCGACAACCCATGGGACAGCGTCCGGATCGAGGGCTTCAACGCGGCCGACGCCTACGCCGCGCCGGCGGTGGACAGGTTCCAGTTCGTGGACGGCACGGTCCTGAGCTACGCGGAACTGGTGGAGCGCGGGTTCGAGCTGAAAGGCAATGCGTGGTGGGCGGAGAACGAGCAGCTGCGCGGCACCGATGCCGTCGACCGCATCACCGGTTTCCGGGGCGACGACACCATGGCCGGCGGCGCGGGCGGCGACATCTACGTGTATGCCGCCGGGGACGGCAACGACTGGATCCGCGAAGCGGCCAGCACCGCCGGCGAGACCGACGTGCTGCGCCTGAGCGGACTGAAGCCGGCGGACGTGGCGGTTGGCAAGGGCCGGCGCGACGTCTGGCTGCTGTTCGCCGGCGCCGACGGCGAACCCGAGTCGATCCTGCTGGAAGGCCAGCTGCGCGGCGACGGACGCGGCATCGAACGCGTCGAGTTCGACGACGGCACCGTGTGGACGGCCCAGCAGCTGATCGAGCGCGCGACGCCGGGCCTGATGGCGCCGGTCAGGCTCGAAGGGACGGACGATGCCGACGAGCTCTCCGGCCTGGATAACGGCGATACCCTGACGGGCGGGTTCGGCAACGACCTGATCGACGGCGGCGCCGGCGACGACGTGCTGTACGGCGCCCACGACTACGACGCCGCATGGATTGGCAACGGCGACGGCGGCGAAGGCGGCTGGTTCGCAGCCTCCGCCGCAATCGGAAACAACAGCGACGACAGCGGCTTTGCCGACAACGACACCATCCACGGCGGCGAGGGCGACGATATCATCGACGGCGGCTTCCGCGCCGACCAGGACAGCCTGTACGGCGAAGCGGGCGACGACACCTATGTGTTCCGCTACGGTTCGGGCGCCGACACGGTGATCGAATCGGGCGAGGCCGGCAATGCCGACCGCATCATATTCGAAGGATTGAACCGCGCGGACGTGCGCTTCGGCCGCACCGAGCGCGACCTGTACATCAGGCTCGCCGGCAGTGCCGACTCGCTGACCATCCAGGACTTCTTCGTACGCGACGATGCGCGCGTCGAGTCTTTCGAGTTCCAGGACGACGCACCGATGTCGCTCGGCGAGGTGCTGGTACAGCTCCTCGAGGGCACGGAACTGGACGACCAGCTGATCGGCTACGACAGCGGCGACAGCCTGGCGGGCAACGAGGGCAACGATACGATCCTCGGCATGGGCGGCGACGACACCCTGGCCGGCGGCGCGGGCAAGGACACGCTCGACGGCGGCGCGGGCAACGACAGCTACCTCTTCAACCTGGGCGACGGCGACGACGTCGTCCTCGACTCGGGCGACACCCTGGAGCTCGACCGGATCGTCCTGGGACCGGACGTCCTGCCCGCCGACGTGATCGTCTCGCGCGACGACGAAGGCCTGGTCCTGTATTTCCGCAACAGCGGCGAGCAGATCTCGCTGCCGGGCTGGTACGGCCCGGGTGCGCCGTCGATCGAGCAGCTGGTGTTCGACGACGGCACGGTCTGGTCGGCCGATCAGCTGACGGCATTGGCCGCCGTGGTCCCGACCGCGACCGAAGGCGACGACTACATCGGCGGCACCATGGGCGACGACCTGCTGGCCGGCCTGGGCGGGAATGACCGCCTGTACGGCGTGGGCGGCAACGACACGCTCGACGGCGGCCAGGGCGACGACCTGCTGGCCGGCGGCGCCGGCGACGACACCTATCTGGTGCGCCTGGGCGACGGCAACGACACCATCGCCGACAAGGGTGCGCTCGACGATGACGTGCTGGTCTTTGCCGACGGCATCGACCCGGCGAGCGTGCGCGTGACCCGCAACGCCGCCAGCCTGATGCTGGTGCTGGCCAGCGGCGAAGTGCTGCTGGTGGCCGACTGGTACCGGCGCGAAGAAACGCGCCTGGGCGAAGTGCGCTTCGCCGACGGCACCGTCTGGAGCAGGAGCGAACTGGAGACGCTGGCCAACACCGGCAGCAGCGGCGACGACTGGCTGGTCGGCACGGCAGGCGCAGACCTCGTGTCCGGCCTGGCCGGCGACGACGTCATCGAGACCGGCGAGGGCGACGACACCCTGTCCGGCGGCCAGGGCAGCGACGCGCTCGACGGCGGCGCCGGCGACGACAGCTACCTTTTCGAAGCGGGCGACGGCGCCGACCGCATCGTCGACGCCGACGGTATCGACCGCCTGGTCTTCGGCGCCGGCATCGCGCCGCAAGACGTGCAGGTATTGCTCGATGGCGAAGGCAGGCTCGTCCTGCAGCGCTACGGCAGCGCGGACCGCGTCGTGATCGATGCCCGGGTCGAACGCGGCGGCTATGAAACGCCGGACCGCGTGGTTCCGGCGATCGAGCAGGTCGCGTTTGCCGACGGCACGGTCTGGAGCGCCGACGACATCGGCAGCTACGCGACGAACATGCCGACCACCGCCGGCGACTTCATCGAGGGCAGCGGCCGCTCCGAGATCCTCGATGGCCTCGGCGGCGGCGACCGGCTCGAAGGCCACGAAGGCAACGACCGCTATGTCTTCCAGGCCGGCTATGGCCTGCTCGACATCCGCGACGAGGACTGGAGCGGCGGGAATGTCGACACCCTGGAATTCGGCGCGGGCATCCGGCCGGAGGACATCGTCGTCACCCGGCGCGACGCCGACCTGGTGCTCGCCATCGGCGACGGCGGCGACCGCGTCACCATCTCCTTCTACTTCGACAACGAGTCCAACCGGATCGAGCAGTTCCGCTTCGCCGACGGCACCACCTGGTCGAGCAAGGACGTCGAGCTGCGCCAGCTGGTGCCGGAGGGCACCGACGCGGTCGACAGCATCTACGGCTCGGCGCGCGGCGAGAGCATCGACGCCAGGGCCGGCAATGACCTCGTGCAGGCAATGGACGGCGACGACCGCATCGACGGCGGCAGCGGCAGCGACTACCTGTACGGCGGCGCGGGCAACGACACCCTGACCGGCGGCAGCGGCAACGAGAGCGACATCGCCGTCGAGACGCAATGGGACCAGTACGGCAGCTATTACGGTCCGAACCTCAAGGATGTCCTGAACGGCGGCAGCGGCGACGACACCTTCCTGGTCAACGCCGACAGCGGCTACGACCTGATCCAGGACGAAGACGGCAATGACCGCGTCCTTCTGGGCGCCGGCCTGTCGGTCGACGATATCCTGGTCAGCGACGGCAGCTGGTACGGCCACCCGGGCCAGTTGCGGGTCGACTACGGCAAGGGCGCCTTCTATATCGAGGGCGGCACCTCGATCGAACGCATCGAATCGCTCGACGGCAAATTCGTCCTGCGCGAACAGTTCGCCGACTACCGCGTCTCGCGCATCTACGGCAGCGGCGACGCCGACCGCATCGCCGGCAGCCTCGGTCCGAACGAGATCTATGCCGACTACGGCGACGACGTCGTGCATGGCGGCGGCGGGCGCGACACCATCAGCGGCGGCGCCGGCAACGACCAGCTGTTCGGCGACGGCGGCGGCGACGACCTGTCCGACAGCCAGGGCGATAACCAGCTGTTCGGCGGCGACGGCAACGACACGCTGCAGGGCAGCGGCTACCTGGCGGGCGGCGCCGGCGACGATACCATCTTCAGCGGCGGCATCGCCATCATCGACGGCGGCGCGGGCAACGACAGGCTGGGCGCAGGGGAGGGCAGCGCGGTCCTGTTCGGCACCGGCAGCGGCCACGACGTGCTGGGCGAGGGCAGCGGCTACTGGATCGCGCTGGGCGCCGGCCTGGGCGCGGCCGACGTCGACATCGTCGGCGGCGAAGCCGACGGCGTGGTGTCGCCGCTCACGCTGGTGATCCGCGCCAGCGGCGACACGCTGCGTGGCATCGCCGGCGCGGCCGGCCTGCGCTTCGCCGACGGCAGCACCTGGACGCCGGCCGACATCGCGGCCCGCGTCCGCTTCCCGGTCGCAGGAGGCGCGCTCGGCCAGCAGGGCGGCCAGGTGCTGGTCGGCGGCGCCGGCGACGACGCCCTCGAAGGCGGCGCCGGCCAGGACACCATCGCCGGCGGCGCTGGCGACGACCTGCTGCGCGGCACGGCCGGCAAGGACCAGCTGCTGGGCGGCGCGGGCCAGGATGACCTCGACGGCGGCATCGGCGACGACGAGCTCGACGGCGGGGCCGGCAACGACCAGCTGGCAGGCGGCGACGGCCGGGACGTGCTGCATGGCGGCGACGGCGACGACACCCTGGCGGGCGGCGCCGGCGACGATACCCTGTGGGGCGACGGCGGCATCAACACTTACCGTTTCGGCCGCGGCTCCGGTTCCGACTATATCTACGACACGCGCGGCGCTTCTTCGCCGAAGGCGATCATCGAACTCGCGGGCCTGAACGCCGAGGACGTCCGCTTCGAGACGAACGGATTCGACCTGCAGATCGTCATCAAGGACGGCGAGGACCGCCTGAGCATGTCGAACTGGGTGGGCCAGGATGTCCCGGTCCAGGAACTCGTGGTGCGCTTCGCCGATGGCAGCGAATGGGGCAACAGCGAGCTGCTGGCCGCCGCCCAGCCCGGCGATGCACGCTATGGCGACTTCCGCGACAACGTCCTGACCGGCGCCTCCGCTGCCCACGAAAACTTCTACGGCCACGCCGGCAATGACCTGATCGACGGCGGCGCAGGCACGGACTACATGGGTGGCGGCGCCGGCGAGGATACCTTGCTGGGTGGCGTCGGCAACGACCGCCTGAACGGCGACGGCGGCAACGACCTGCTCGACGGCGGGGACGACGACGACACCCTGGACGGCGGGCGCGGCGACGACCTGCTGCTGGGCGGTGCCGGCGACGACGAACTCGATGGCGGCTACGGCAACGACGTCCTCGACGGCGGCGCCGGCAACGACTACATCGATACCTACGATGCCTACACCGAGCCCAGCGGCAGCACGCTCAGCGACACGATCCGCTTCGGTTACGGCTCGGGCAACGACACGCTGCGTGCCGACGACTTCGACAGCATCGAGCTCGGCGCCGGCATCGGCCTGCAGGACATCGACGTCCACATTGCCAGCAATGCGCTCGTCATCGTGCTCAAGGCCAGCGGCGAATCGCTGACGCTGCCGTCCTGGGTCTATTCGTCGGACCGGATGCGCACCCTGCGCTTCGACGACGGCAGCGAGCTCGACCTGGCCAAGCGCCCGGCCGGCCCCGTGATCGGCAGCGACGGCAACGAGACCCTCGGCACTACCCAGGCCAGCCCCTTCGACGACGACGTCTTCGCCCTCGGCGGCGACGACCTGGTCTACGGCGGCCGGGGCGACGACCGCCTGCACGGCGGCAGCGGCAACGACACGCTGTACGGCGACTCCGGCAGCAACCTGTACGACGGTGGACGGGGTTCGGACTGGTATTACCTCGGCAGCGAAACCGACACGCTGCTGTTCGGCTTCGATTCCGAAAACGATGGCTTCTCCTCGATCTACGGCTACACGGCGCCAAAGCAGGTGCGCTTCGAGAACGACGTCAGCCGGAACGACGTCCTGATCCAGAACTTCACGCTGGCGGCGAACGGCGCCGGCTCGTTCCAGGTCGGCCTGAAGGGGGCGAGCGCCACGCTCGGCTACTTCAGGGTCGAGACCGACTACCTGACCGGGGCGATCGTGGTCAGGACCGACTTCGTCTTCGGCGACGGCACGACCATCGCGGGCGCCGACGTGCTCGACACCTTCTACCGCAACGGCGGCACCAGCCTCTCCGAGGCATTGCTCGGGCAGGCCACGGACGACTATGTGGACGGCCAGGGCGGCAACGACGTCATCTTTGGCGGCGCCGGCAAGGACTTGCTGCGGGGCGGCCTCGGCGACGACGCACTGAATGGCGGCGACGGCGACGACACCCTCGTCGGCGGCGCCGGCAACGACCAGCTCAACGGCGGCTTCGGCCATGACCTGATCCGCGCCGACCGCAGTTCCGGCGTCGACACGATCGCCCCCGGTTCGGCGGACTCGCTCGACTCGGTCGAATTCGGCGAAGGAATCCTGGCCACCGACGTGCTGGTGGGCACCCAGGCCAACGGCTGGAATACCGACCTGACGCTCACCGTGGCGGGCAGCGGCACGAAACTGGTCGTCACCAATGGCTGGGCACGCGGCTACGGCGACAGCGGCAGCACGGCGCTGCTGGGCGAAGTGCGCTTCGCCGACGGCACCGTCTGGACCGGGGCCGACGTCGCGCGCCGCCTGATCGGCGCCAACGACAATGCCAACGAGGTCCAGGGCACTACCGGCGACGACCTGCTGGCAGGCCTGGGCGGCGGCGACACGCTCTATGGCGCCGAAGGCGACGACCTGCTCTCGGGCGATGCTGGCGACGACCTCGTCTTTGGCGGGGCCGGCCGTGACCGCCTGCTGGGCGGCAGCGGCGACGACCAGCTCGACGGCGGCGAAGGCAGCGACAGCTTCGACGGCGGCAGCGGCAACGACCTGCTGGCCGGCGGCAACGGCAGCGACCGCTACCAGTTCGGTCTCGGCAGCGGCAAGGATGTCATCAGCGACTTCGGCGCCGATCCGCGCGACGTCGACACGCTGCAGTTCGGCCCCGGCATCACGCTCGCCCAGGTCAGCCGCGAGATCGTCGACGGCAAACTAGTGCTCAGCATCGACGGCAGCGCCGACAGCGTCACCATCGAGGGGCTCGGCCTGCCGTTCGTCGGCATCGAACGGATCCGCTTCGACGACGGCACCATTGTCGACCCGGTGAGCTGGCAGCTGCGCGACCTGGCCGTCACGCTCGGCGGCGGCAGCGGGCAGCAAACCGTCGCGGCCGGGCTGCGCCTCGACACGCTGGTGCTGGATGCGTCGGCGACGCCGGCGACCCTGTCCTTCGTGCGCGAACTCAACGACCTGGTGGTGGGCAGCGGCGCCGACAGCGTGCGCTTTGCCGGCTGGTTCGACGATACCGTGACCCAGGGCGTGCTGCAGGCGCGCTTCGCCGACGGCAGTATCTGGAGTGCGCAGGAGTTGAGCCGCCGGGCGGCGCAGTTCGCCGGGACCGGCGGCAACGACGTACTGGCCGCACCGAAGGACTTCCCGGCCTCGCTCTCGGGCGGCGCCGGCGACGACCGCCTCCTTGGCGGCAACGGCGACGACCTGCTCGACGGCGGCGACGGCAACGATACGCTCGACGGCGGCGCCGGTGCCGACCGCATGGCCGGCGGCACGGGCGACGACTTCTACGTGCTCGACAACCCGGGCGACACCGTGGTCGAGCTGGCCGGCGGCGGCAGCGACACGGTCCGCATGACGGCGCTCGGCGACATCGTCGTCTCGGGCGAGATCGAGAACTACGAGGCGCTCGGCGGCGCCAACATCAACATGACCGGAAATGCGCAGGCCAACCGCCTGGTGGGCACCAGCGGCACCAACCGCATCGAGGGCGGCGCGGGCAACGACATCCTCGATGGCGGCGCGGGCGCCGATATCCTGGTCGGCGGCAGCGGCGACGACCGCCTGGTGATCGACAACGCGGCCGATACGCTGATCGAGAACGCGGGCGAAGGCAACGACACCGTGGCGGCAAGCATTTCGTACACGCTGGCCGCGGGCAGCAACCTGGAAAACATCACGCTGCTCGGCGAAGCCAACCTGAACGCCACCGGCGATGCCGGTGCCAACGTCCTGGCCGGCAACAGCGGGCGCAATACCATCCGCGGCAATGGCGGCAACGACCTGCTCGACGGCGGCGCCGGCGCCGACGTCCTGCAGGGCGGCAGCGGCGACGACATCTATGTCGTCGACGATGGCGGCGACACCGTTACCGAACTGGCGGACGAAGGCATCGACGAAGTGCGCGCCTCGGCCAGCCTCACGCTGGGAAGCAACCTGGAGAACCTGGTCCTGACCGGCGGCGCGGCCATCGACGGCACCGGCAACGACCAGGGCAACCGGATCACCGGCAATGCCGCGGCGAATACGCTCAGCGGCGGCGCCGGTGACGACGTGCTCGACGGCGGCTTCGGCAACGACCTGTTGACCGGCGGCGCCGGCAACGACACCTACCTGTTCGGCCGCGGCGCCGGCCAGGACCAGATCGACGACGCCGGCACCAGCGCGTCGGGTCTCGACGTCGTGCAGTTCGGGCCCGGCATCCAGGCGGGCGACCTGATCCTGCGCTGGAACGGCAGCGACCTGGTGGTGTCGGTGCGCGACACGCTCGACCGCCTGACCTTGAAGAACTACCGCAATGCCGGCGGCACGGTCGAATCCTTCCGCTTCGCCGACAACAGCAGCTGGGATCTGGCACGCATCACCGCACAAGCGAATGCGACGGCGGCGAACACCGATCCGCTGCTGGTGGCGGCGCCCGGCGACGTCTTGGCCAATGTCGGCGCGCCGTTCTCGCTGTCGGTCGCGGGCGTCTTCGCCGACCTCGACGGCGGCGACCTGCTGGTGGTGTCGGCCACGCTGGCCAACGGCGACCCGTTGCCGCGCTGGCTCAGCTACGACGCCGCCACGAAGTCCTTCTCCGGCCAGCCGCGCGAGGGCGACACCGGCACCATCTCGATCCGCCTGGCGGCGTCCGACAGCGGTAACCGCAGCATCGCCGACGTGTTCGACCTCTCGATCCGCAACCCGAACGACACCTCGCCGGTCATCGCGCTGCCCCTGGAAGCACAGGGCGCGCGCCAGGACACGGCCTTCGCCTACACGCTCGCAGCGGGCGCTTTCGCCGATGCGGACGCCGGCGACACGCTGAGCTATTCGGCGCTGCTGGCCGATGGCCAGCCGCTGCCGCGCTGGCTCGCTTTCGACCCGGTGCGCCAGCGCTTCAGCGGCACCCCGGGCAAGGACGACGTCGGCAGCCTGGCCATCGCGGTGACGGCGCGCGACTCGCGCGGGCGCAGCGCCTCGAGCAGCTTCCTGCTGGCGATCGACGACATCAACGATGCACCACGCGTGGCGAAAATCGTGGAAGACCGGGTCCTGGCGCAAGGCCAGGCGGTCGACCTGGTGCTGGCGGCCGACATGTTCGTCGACCGCGAAGGCGATCCCGTCACGGTCAGCCTGGCGCTGGCGAACGGCGCTGCGCTGCCGGACTGGCTGAGCTTCGATGCGGCGACCCGCCGCCTTTACGGCACCAGCGGCGCGACCGACGTCGGCGTCACCGCCATCCGCGTCACCGGCACCGACAGCGATGGCTTGTCTTCGAGCGACGAATTCGAGATCGTGGTCGCCGACGTCAACGACGCGCCGGTCGTGGCCCATCCGATTCCCAAGCAGATCGCACGCGAGGGAGAACCGTTCAGCTTCAAGATCCCGGCGAACCTGTTCGCCGATCCGGACCGGGGCGACACGCTGGACTATGCGGTCCGTCTCGTCGGTTTCCCGGAGCACATGATGCACTCCCCGACCTTCGACGCGGCCACCGGCACGATCGGGCTGTCGGATTACAGCGGGTCCTTCACCTATGGCAATCTCGACTATTGGGACGTGGGCACCTGGACCTTCCGCATCACCGCCACCGACGCCCTGGGCGCCGCCACCAGCCACAGCTTCGAGGTCGAGGTGCAGGCAGCCGACATCAACCATATGCCCGTGCTGAGCGCTGCCGGCCGTCCCTGGGAAACCGCAGGCTACCGGATCGACGACACCGGCATGGTGGTCTGGAGCGGCGACGGCCGGCCGCAGGTGGTCGCATCGATGGCAAGCAAGTTCAAAGTCGCGATCCCGACCTTCACCGACGTCGATGGCGACGCCCTGAGCTACCTGGTTCGCGCGAGCGGCGAGGGCATCGATGCGGCGCAGTGGGTCTACAACGCGGCCACGTCCGAGATGCGCTACACCGGCGCTGGCGCCGCGCCGCGCCGGGTCACCTTCGACATCATCGCGACCGATACCGAAGGCGCCAGCTCCATGGTGCAGCACGAAATCGTCGCCAACCACGCGCCGACGATCGGCGAGATCCCCGAGATCGTGGTGCGCGAAAACCAGGCCTTCTCGATCCAGCTGCCGCGCGAAGCCCTGCGCGATGCCGATGGCGACGAAATCGTCGTCAGCAGCCAGCCGGTGTACGCGTGGAATCCGCTCACCCAGCGCAACGATTACTGGGGCACGCTGGACGGCGATACCCTGGTGTTTTCCGGCGAGGCCGGCGATTTTGCGGTCGGCACCTATATGCTGAAAATCTTCGCGGAGGATGCGTTTCTCGAAAATTACAAGGAGCCGGACGCCATGGCCGGGACCTGGATCGACAGGGCCGGCAAGCAGATCAAGGTGACGGTGCTCAACGAGTACGACGCACCGCTGCTCGCCGCGCCGCTGCCGGACCAGACGGTGCTGGAGGACGACAACGTCTACATCAATACCGCCTACGCCTTCCGCGAACTCGATGCGGACCAGGTGCTCACCTACACGGCCACGCTCGCCAACGGCGAGGCGCTGCCGTCCTGGATGGTCTTCGACAGCCGCTACGGCACCCTGCAAGGCAAGCCGCTGTCCGACAACGTCGGCAATTACGCGATCCGGGTCACCGCCACTGACCGCATCGGCGGCGCGGTCTCGGACGGGTTCGAGCTGAGCGTGCAGCTGGGCCCGAACAATCATGCGCCGAAAATCGTGACCCCGGTGGCGGACCAGATCTACAAGCCGAACCAGGCCTTCAGCTTCCAGGTGCCGCGTGCGAGCTTTACCGATGCCGACGGCGACGTCCTGAAGTTCCAGGCGCTGCAGGACAACGGCAATGCGCTGCCGTCCTGGATCAGCTTCAATGCCGCGACCCTGACCTTCTCGGGCGTGGTGCCGGCCGGCCAGCGCGCACCGACCGAAATCCGCCTGCTCGCGTCCGACCCGAAAGGACTGCAGGTGGCCGACGTGTTCTCGATCGGTATCGACGAGAAGACCGCGCCGCCGGTCGTCCAGAAGCCGCTGGCGGACCAGTCGGTATTCGAAGACCAGCCGTTTGCGTTCACGCTCCCGGCCGATGCCTTCGTCGACGTCGAGCCGAGCAGCGCCCTGGCGTTCAGCGCCAGCCTCGCCGATGGCGCCGCCTTGCCGGCCTGGCTGCGTTTCGACGCGGCGGCCCGGACCTTCTCGGGCACGCCGGACAACAGCCAGGTCGGCCTGCTGCGGGTGCGCGTGACGGCAAGCGAAGCCGATACCGGCAGCGCGTCGGATATCTTCGAGCTGAACGTGGTCAATACAAACGATGCACCGACCGTGACCGGCTCGGCGGCGCAGACCCTGCGCGGCACGCCGCTGGCCTTCTCGAGCGCCAGCCTGCTGGCCCAGGCCAGCGACGTCGACCCGACCGGCGACGTGCTGTCCGTGTCGGCAGTGGGCGCCGCCAGCAGAGGCAGCGTCGTGCTGCGCCAGGACGGCAGCGTCCTCTTCACGCCGGAAGCGGGCTTCGTCGGAAGCGCCAGCTTCAGCTATACCGTCTCGGACGGGAAGGGCGGCGCCGCCACCGCGACCGTGGCGGTGGAAGTGCTCCAGGTCCAGCTGGCGCCGGTGGCGCTCGATACCGCCCTGCGGATGGAAGAAGACGGGACGCTGGTGCTGGACGCCGCAAGCTTCCGCTACAGCGACGAGGACGGCGGCGTGCTCGCTTCGGTCACGCTGGGTGCGCCCGACGCCGGCCGCCTGCTGTTCGACGGCAGCCTCGTTACCGGTTCGATCACGGTCTCGCGCGCCGACCTCGACGCCGGCAAGCTGGTGTTCTCGCCGCTGGCCGATGCCAACGGCGCCGGCTACGCGCGCCTGTCCTTCCAGGTCGAGAATGGCCTGGCCAGCAACGCCGCAACCCTGACGGTCGACGTCGCGCCGGTCAACGACGCGCCGCTTGCGGCTGCGGACGCCGCGTCCGCCTTCGACGGCGACCCGGCGCCGTTGACCGGCAACGTGCTCGCCAACGACCGCGATGTCGACGCGGGCAGCACGCTGACGGTGCGCAATCCGGGGTCCTACGCCGGCGCCTGGGGCAGCCTCAGCCTGCAGGCGGACGGCAGCTATGTCTACCTGCTCGACGGCGCCGCGGCGCAGTCGATCGCCGCCGGCGCGGTCGTGACGGAGTCCTTCCGTTATATCGCGACCGACGGCAGCCTCGAGCAGGCGAGCGAACTGGTGGTCAGCATCGCTGGCCGCAACGACGCTCCCGTGGCCGGCGCGGACGCCGCGGCGGTGACGGAAGACGGTACCGTCACGGCCATCGGCAACGTGCTGGGCAACGACCGCGATCCCGACGCCGGCAGCACGCTGCGGGTTGCGGCGCCGGGCAGCTTGCGCGGCCGGTATGGCAGCCTGGACCTGGCGGCCGACGGCAGCTACCGCTATAGCCTCGACAACGAGGGTGCGGCGGTGCAGGCGCTGGCCGCCGGCCAGAGCGTGCTCGAACGTTTCGACTACGAGGCCAGCGACGGCATGGCGGCCACGCCGGCAAGCCTTCTGATCACGATCGCCGGTGCGAATGACGCTCCGGTAACCAACCAGGATGCGGCAGGCGTCAGGGAAGACGGCCAGCTGGCGGCCAGCGGCAACGTGCTCGCCAACGACACCGACCGCGATGCCGGCAGCGTCCTGGCGGTGGCCGATGCGGGGCTGCGCAACGGCCGGCACGGCACGCTGACGCTGCTCGCAAGCGGCGCATGGAGTTATGTGCTCGACAACGCATCGGCCGCGGTGCAGTCCCTGCGCGGGGGCCAGGTAGTGGACGAGGTGTTCGCCTATGCGGCATCCGACGGCAGCGCCGCCACCCCCGGCACGCTGACCGTCCGCGTCAGCGGCAGCAACGACGCCCCGGATGCGGCCGACGACAGCGCGGCGATCGCCGAAGACGGCCTCGCCGGCGTGGCCGGCAATGTGCTGGCCAACGACAGGGACGCCGACAGCGGCACGCTGCTGCGGGTGACGACTGCCGGCACCCTGAGCGGCAGCTACGGCAGCCTCGCCCTCGCGGCCGACGGCAGCTACACCTATGTGCTGAACCAGGCAGCGGTCCAGGCGCTGGGCGCCGGACAGTACGCGTACGAACGGTTCGCGTATGCGGTCGTGGACGACGATCTTGCCAGCCCGCTGACCGGTACCGCCTTCCTGGGGATCGCCATCGCCGGCGCGAATGACGGCCCGGCGCTGGCCAGGGCGCTGGCGGACCAGAAAACCGCATCCGGCACGCGCTTTACTTACCAGTTCGACGCCGCCACCTTCAACGATATCGACCAGGGCGACGTCCTGTCCTACAGTGCGACCCTGAGCGACGGCAAGCCCTTGCCCGACTGGCTGCGTTTCGATGCCGCGACGCGCACCTTCGACGGCGCCGTGGCGCTGGCCCAGGCCGATGTCGTGCTCGGCTTGCGCGTGACGGCAACCGACCTGTCGGGCGCCAGCGTGCATGACGACTTCACGCTCGACATCGCCGGCACGCCGGGCGGGAAGCGCATCGAGGGCACCTGGTGGCGCGACTGCCTGGTGGGCACCGACTACAACGACACGATCGACGGCAAGGAAAGCCATGACATCATGGCCGGCGGCAAAGGCGACGACATCTATTATGTCGACGCCCAGTGCTACTACTGGCCCGGCGACTGGTGCGACAGCGACTATCGCGACGACGACCGCAGCTACCGTTCGAGAATCGCGCTCAACTGGTACCCGGGCTGGAACTTCGATTGCGAGGCCGACGATGTGATCGAGAAGACCGGCGAGGGCTTCGACACGGTCTACAGCAGCGCCAGCTACACGCTGGCGGCGAATGTCGAAGCGCTGCGGCTGCTGGGTTACGCCGACCTCGAGGGCGCCGGGAATGGCCTGAACAATGCCATCTTCGGGAATGCCGGCCGCAACACGCTGGGCGGCGGGGCCGGAACCGACCTGCTGTTCGGCGGCGCAGGCGCCGACACCCTGAGCGATGTGCTGGGTAATAACTTGCTCGACGGCGGCGCAGGCAGCGACAGCCTGAGCGGCGGCTCAGGCAAGGAGTTTCTCGCCGGCGGCGCGGGCGACGACCTCATCAGCACGGGCAAGGGGGCGGACGTCATCGCTTTCAACCGTGGGGACGGGCGCGATACCGTAGTGGCCAGCATTGGCAAGGACAATACGCTGTCCCTCGGTCATGGCATTACCTATGCCGACCTGCATTTCGTGAAAAACGACAAGGACCTGGTCCTCATCACCGGCAGCAACGAGCAGCTCACGTTCAAGGACTGGTATGCCGGCAACTGGCTGTGGGGCGTGGACAACCGGAGCATCGCGACCCTGCAGCTCGTCACCGAGGGCGGCAGCGACTACAACGCGAACTCGACCAACAAGCTGAATAACCGCAAGATCCAGCAGTTCGATTTTGCCAGCCTGGTGGCCAGGTTCGACGCCGCGCGCAGCGCCAATCCGAGGCTGACGAGCTGGAGCCTGGCGCCCTCGCTGCCGGCCGCCTACCTGGGCGGGAGCGATAGCGCGGCCATCGGCGGCGAGCTGGCTTACCAGTACGCCCGCGGCGGCGATCTGCAGGGCGTGTCGATCCCGGCGGCGCAGACCGTGCTTGAAGCGGCCGAGTTCGGTGTCGCGAAACAGGCGCTGCCCGCGCCGGCGCCGCTCACCGCATGGGGCGTGACTTCGTCGGTACTGAGCTTCCACGTCGGCGCCGGCGAAGCCGCCTTGCTCGGAGGGGAAATCGCCCTGCAAGCAGGCAGCGGAGGAAGCCAGTTCATGATGTCGATGCTGTCGGGGCAGGCGGCGCCGGAGCAGGGCGCGGCGTTCTGGAGAGGAGCGCCACGCAAGCATGGCCTTGCGGATCTATAAGGAAGGCGCTTCTGTGGGATCGTGCCGGCCACCCCTGGCTGGCGCGCGCCGACCTCACGCTCGCCGACCTGGCCGGCGCCGCCTGGATCATGCCAGCGGCTGGCCGCGTGCGCGAGCAGTTGATGGCGCTCTTCATCGGCAAGGAGCTGGTCCGTTCGTGGGCACGGGCAGCATTCTCGTCCCCGATCAACCGTTCTCGATCGACGCCCACCCATACCGGCATGTCGACGGCCAGTGGTACCTGTTCTATTGCGTCGACTTCCTCGAAGAAGCCGGCGAACACCGGGTCGGCACCGGCATCGTGGTCGACCGTTTGCTGGACATGCGCACGCGCGCCGACGCGCCGCGGGTCGTGGTGCGCCCGCACCAGGACTGGCACGTGTTTCGCAAGGAGCGTCCGATGTAAGGCGGCGTACATGACTGGCACCCGGCGGAAGCGCGAGAACTACGACATCAGCTGTGTCGTGGCGGACCATCCGCTCGGGCCCTGCCGCAGTCCGGACGGTGGGCACGAGGCGCTCCTGATGCGCAGCCGGCCGGGCGCCATCGGCCTGAGCGACACCCTCACCAAACTGGCAGGTGCGTTTTGCCCGTTAGTGGCACACAATGGCGCTGTTGACTAGGGAGGAAACGGATGCGTGACGCAATCATTGTCGGCGGTGGCCACAACGGCCTGGCATGCGCCTTTTACCTGGCCCGCGCCGGTCTGAAGGTAACGGTGCTCGAGGCGCGCGACGTCGTCGGCGGCGCGGCGGTGACCGAAGAATTCCACCCCGGTTTCCGCAATTCGGTCGCGGCCTACACGGTCTCGCTGCTCAACCCAAAAGTCATCCAGGACATGCAGCTGGCCACGCACGGCCTGCGCATCGTCGAGCGGCCGCTGTCGAATTTTCTCCCGCTGGGCGACGGCCACTACCTGAAAATCGGCGCCGGGAAGACCCGTGCGGAAGTGGCCAAATTCTCGCAGCGCGATGCGGACCGGCTCGACGCCTACAGCGCCCACCTCGACAGCGCCGCCGACCTGCTGCGCGAGCTGGTGCTGCAGACGCCGCCCAATCTGGGGCAGGGCGGCTGGCTCACGGCGCTGCCCGAGCTGATCAAGGCAGGAAAAATCGGCAACCGGATGCGCAAGCTGTCGCTCTCCACGCAGCGCGAGCTGCTCGACCTGTTCACCAAGTCGGCGGGCGATTATCTTGACGGCTGGTTCGACAGCGCGCCGATCAAGGCGGTGTACGGCTTCGACAGCGTGGTCGGAAATTACGCCAGCCCGTATTCGCCCGGATCGGCCTATGTCCTGCTGCATCACGTGTTCGGCGAGGTCAACGGCAAGAAGGGCGCCTGGGGACACGCGATCGGCGGCATGGGTGCGATCACGCAGGCGATGGCGAAGGCGGTGCAGAGCCTGGGCGTCGAGATCCGTACCGGCTGCGCGGTGGACGAGGTGCTGCTGGAGAAGGGCCGCGCCACGGGCGTCGTCACCGCCAAAGGCGAACGTCTCGATGCGCGCGTGGTCGTGTCGAACCTGAACCCGCGCCTGCTGTATACGAAGCTGGTCGATCCCGCGGCGCTGCCCGACGATTTCCTGCGCCGCATGCGTGCCTGGCGCTGCGGTTCCGGCACCTTCCGCATGAACGTCGCGCTGTCGGAGCTGCCGAGCTTTACCTGCCTGCCCGGCAGGGAGGCGGCCGAGCACCATGGCAGCGGCATCATCATCGCGCCCAGCCTGCAGTACATGGAGCGCGCCTACATTGATGCGCGCAGCTTCGGCTGGTCGCGCGAACCGA
>Ga0213836_100551_pt1 | contig 29809 bp, 25 predicted proteins | sample SWPATP03_FD_160578 | JGI IMG/M metagenome (GOLD analysis project Ga0213836, IMG submission 160578) | Coastal seawater microbial communities from Marineland, Florida, United States - SWPA TP0 #3 | ecosystem: Environmental > Aquatic > Marine > Coastal | place: USA: Florida | collected 2016-08-05
AGTTGGAGTTTATCTTAATTCCAACATTGAAGCCAGGTCAGACTCTAGTATTGGACAATGCAACGTTTCATAAAGGGGGGCGGCAGGCTGAACTGGTGGAGGCAGCTCAATGCCGTTTGCTCTATCTACCACCTTATTCGCCAGACCTCAACAAGATAGAGAAATGTTGGTCGTGGTTGAAAGCCCGCATTCGCCATTGCACGTGAGCAGTTTGATTCTCTCGATGATGCCATGGATTCTGTTCTCAAGGCTGCGTCCTAACCGTATTGACTAGTGCTATAACGCACCCTACGAGCCGTATGAAGGGAAACTTTCAAGTACGGTTTTGAATGGGAGGGGATGGAGGCGACTCCATTCTCGACCCCTAATAATGCCCAACTTGCGTCATACCCAGACGAATTAGTATAGCTCCCCACTTAAGTACCGAAGAACTTGGCCGGGCTGATCACCAAGCCCAAGAGGGCTTGGAAAGTCGCCAAGAGCAAATTATTTGGTTGTTGGCTCAGGGGAAGACCACGGAGGAAGTCCAAGAAATTACGGGCTACAGTCGCATCTGGATTTATGAATTGGTAAAAAGATACAACCAATTGGGATTAAAAGGGCTGGGCGCGCGCCTCTAGGGAAATCCCGGACATCCACCGTTAATTGATGATGTGACCCAAGCTCAGTTATGGCAAGCCCGGCAAGGAACAGCGCCGGATGGGGGACTGTGGAACGGTCGCCAGGTGGCAGACTGGTTGACAGGAGTAACTGGACGAAAAATTAGCCGACAAAGGGGATGGGAGATTCTGCGACAAATGACATTTCGGCTTCGTGTACCGAGACCGGCTCACATCGAAAGTGACGAAGACTAGCAGCAAGCCTGGAAAAAAACTGGTAACGGAGTTAGAGGGACTTCGCCGGAGATATCCTGATGCACAGGTGCAATTGTGGAGCGAAGATGAACACCGTCTGGGACTCAAACCGGTGATGGGACGCTCCAATAGCGGAAGGTTGTCAACCACTCGCCCATATTAATTGGAAATGCGAGTGGTTATGGTTATATGGTTTTGTCAGACCGCAGACGGCAGAGACTTATTGGTGGATCATCCCTTAGGTCAATACAACTCTATTTGGTCGAGTGTTACAGGAGTTTGCTGCCGAATTGAAATTAGGTCCAAATCAACACATTATGTTAGTGGTTGACCAAGCCGGATGGCATATCAGTAAGAATCTGAAAGTACCCGAAGGACTGCATTTAATGTTTCTACCGTCCCATTCCCCGGAACTGCAACCGGCGGAAAGACTGTGGCCTCTGGTAGATGAACCCATTGCCAATCGCTCATTTGAGAATCTTGAGCAGCTAGAGGAACTCTTGTGTGCTGGCTGCCGAAGTTTGTGGGAACAGCGCGAATTAATTCGAGGCTTGATGAGTTTTCATTGGTGGCCTCAAATCGAGACTTCACTATAATTGATTATCCGGACTTGATATGACGCACCCTACGACCCGTGTGAGGTGAAAGTCTCAAGCACGGTTTTGAAGGGGAGGGGGAGAAGGTGACTTCTCTCTCGACCCCTAATAATTATTACCAAAATGCTTGACATTATACCCAAGTACTGATAGACTCCAAACCGTTGTCGTAGGATGATGCCCCATAGCTGTTTAGTGGTGGACGTGAAGTACATAGCCTGTATATCTTGGTTTTAAAAAGGCGATTTGTACGTGACAATAGTCCTCTTTGAACAGAATGTTGGAGGCTTTGAGAGATACCTTCACCAATGGCATGATTGCCTCGCTATTGATTGTATCATACTCAGAAGCTTCGGGCTATTGCCACATTCTTGACAGTTAAATCTGTCTCGATTCTGTATGATGGAGGATAACAGGACTTCCCTGGTAGCCTGGTCAACAGTAATACTAGCAACAATCTACCATGACAGCCTAGCTGGACGGTGGTGGTGTCAACATGAAAATTAAGAGGTAATTGACTCATGGCAGTTGAAAAAGTAAACTCGTCTTCGAGCTTGGCTGAGGTTATTGATCGTATCCTAGATAAAGGGATTGTAATTGATGCCTGGGTTCGTGTTTCCTTAGTGGGCATAGAACTGTTATCGGTAGAAGCAAGGGTTGTGATTGCATCTGTGGAAACTTACCTCAAATATGCAGAAGCTGTGGGTCTAACGGCTCAAGCTGCTGTTCCTTCTGTATAAAGGGTTTCACAGTTAACTAGCGGTCGGACATCTGATTGTGTCTTCTGATTAAGTCCATCTAGCTACAGCCTGAATCTGAGTCGGAAAGCCAATGCCTGAGTTTCAGGGGGCTATATGATTCTCTAGGGAAGACCCTAAAGTAAGGCTGACAGGAAAGACTACAGAAAACCACAGAAAACCACAGATGTCCGATGCTTAAACACCAACTGGGGGGATATCCTTAAGTACTATGGCGTTACAGGATGATTGGCAACAAAGCCACCTAGAGCGTCGCCAGGTTTTGGCTGCAAGCCAAAAACAGATTTGGGCGACGATCGGTTTATGGCAACGAGAACGATACAGCCAGGCGATCACTCAAAAACAAGATCGACAGGCTTTTGTATCTCAATTAAAACAAGAAAATCAAGCCTTTTTGGCAGACGCTCATAATAACCATCGTCAGCAAGCAGAACAACTAGCTGAGGATTTAAAAGAGTTTGTGCGATCGCTTCAGAAAGAAACTGCTACCTTTCTGGAGGAGAGCGCCCAGTCCCGAACCGAAAAAGCTGAGGAATTAGCCCAGGAGTTACGGGATTTTCGGGCGGAACTTCGAGATACGGTTGCTCAATGGCAACAGCAGTGGCAACAACAAGACCAGGAAAGAGCCGCCGGTCGCCGAAAACTCGCCCAGCAGGTATGGCAATAGTTCAATATGATCTGATCCGCACCATTATGGCTGAAAAATTGCTACAGCCAATCCAAGAGGCGAAAGCCGAACGCCTAGCAGGTATTCAGTCCATGTTTGAGGATATGGGTAAGTTTCGGATGCAATGACAAGAGTATCATCGGGAACGGGAAAAGTCGGTTTGGGGTGGTGAAAGGGTGAAATCGACCCCAGCAAAGCCTTAGAAGGCGAAGGCTAGTCAAACCCTAATAATTATTACCAAAATGCTTGACATTATACCCAAGTACTGATAGACTCCAAACCGTTGTCGTAGGATGATGCCCCATAGCTGTTTAGTGGTGGACGTGAAGTACATAGCCTGTATATCTTGGTTTTAAAAAGGCGATTTGTACGTGACAATAGTCCTCTTTGAACAGAATGTTGGAGGCTTTGAGAGATACCTTCACCAATGGCATGATTGCCTCGCTATTGATTGTATCATACTCAGAAGCTTCGGGCTATTGCCACATTCTTGACAGTTAAATCTGTCTCGATTCTGTATGATGGAGGATAACAGGACTTCCCTGGTAGCCTGGTCAACAGTAATACTAGCAACAATCTACCATGACAGCCTAGCTGGACGGTGGTGGTGTCAACATGAAAATTAAGAGGTAATTGACTCATGGCAGTTGAAAAAGTAAACTCGTCTTCGAGCTTGGCTGAGGTTATTGATCGTATCCTAGATAAAGGGATTGTAATTGATGCCTGGGTTCGTGTTTCCTTAGTGGGCATAGAACTGTTATCGGTAGAAGCAAGGGTTGTGATTGCATCTGTGGAAACTTACCTCAAATATGCAGAAGCTGTGGGTCTAACGGCTCAAGCTGCTGTTCCTTCTGTATAAAGGGTTTCACAGTTAACTAGCGGTCGGACATCTGATTGTGTCTTCTGATTAAGTCCATCTAGCTACAGCCTGAATCTGAGTCGGAAAGCCAATGCCTGAGTTTCAGGGGGCTATATGATTCTCTAGGGAAGACCCTAAAGTAAGGCTGACAGGAAAGACTACAGAAAACCACAGAAAACCACAGATGTCCGATGCTTAAACACCAACTGGGGGGATATCCTTAAGTACTATGGCGTTACAGGATGATTGGCAACAAAGCCACCTAGAGCGTCGCCAGGTTTTGGCTGCAAGCCAAAAACAGATTTGGGCGACGATCGGTTTATGGCAACGAGAACGATACAGCCAGGCGATCACTCAAAAACAAGATCGACAGGCTTTTGTATCTCAATTAAAACAAGAAAATCAAGCCTTTTTGGCAGACGCTCATAATAACCATCGTCAGCAAGCAGAACAACTAGCTGAGGATTTAAAAGAGTTTGTGCGATCGCTTCAGAAAGAAACTGCTACCTTTCTGGAGGAGAGCGCCCAGTCCCGAACCGAAAAAGCTGAGGAATTAGCCCAGGAGTTACGGGATTTTCGGGCGGAACTTCGAGATACGGTTGCTCAATGGCAACAGCAGTGGCAACAACAAGACCAGGAAAGAGCCGCCGGTCGCCGAAAACTCGCCCAGCAGGTATGGCAATAGTTCAATATGATCTGATCCGCACCATTATGGCTGAAAAATTGCTACAGCCAATCCAAGAGGCGAAAGCCGAACGCCTAGCAGGTATTCAGTCCATGTTTGAGGATATGGGTAAGTTTCGGATGCAATGACAAGAGTATCGTCGGGAACGGGAAAAGTCGGTTTGGGGTGGTGAAAGGGTGAAATCGACCCCAGCAACGCCTCAGAAGGCGAAGGCTAGTCAAACATTGGTTCCTAAAACCAAGCCGAAGGCGGTTAAATCAGCGCCTAGTACTACCACAGCAGCCCAATCAACAACACCTACCGCTGTGGTGGTTGCTGAACCAACAAAACCAGCAGTTCCCCCTAATCAGCCTAAACCAACTACTGTTGTTCCTCATCCCCCTAACCCCGGATGAATGGGTTTATGATTACATTTATCAGCAGTCGAGGGTACGATTGACTGATATTGAGGAGGATTTGCAGTTAAATCGCATTCAAACCGTTGATGCTTTGCGATAACTTCTGAAACAAGGTTGGATTGTTCAGAGCGTTCAAGCCTACTATGCCAACAGTTCAAATGAAAATAGGGTTCGGGACTAAAATATCCCTAGCCTGGTAGCTTACAATCTAACATTAATATGACCACTGTGCTTCGTGCTGTTCCTAAAGGATTTGTTAACACTCCAGCCATTGAAAGAATTACAGTTAGGGCGTTGCGGTATCTTCAATCAGGGTTTTCTGTGCATTTGCGCGGACCAGCGGGAACCGGAAAAACTACCCTCGCCCTACATTTGGCAGATTTGCTTAATCGTCCGATTATGTTGATTTTTGGGGACGATGAACTCAAGTCCTCCGATATGATTGGTAATCAAACTGGTTACACCCGTAAAAAAGTGGTGGATAACTTTATCCACAGTGTAGTTAAATTAGAAGACTCACTCAAGCAAAACTGGATTGATTCCCGTTTAACCCTCGCCTGTCGCGAAGGATTTACCCTCGTTTATGATGAGTTTAACCGTTCCCGCCCTGAAGTCAATAACGTTCTGTTATCGGCTTTAGAGGAAAAACTATTAGTGCTGCCTCCCAATAACAGCCGTTCCGAATATATTAGGGTTAACCCCCATTTTCGGGCGATTTTTACATCTAATCCTGAAGAATACTGTGGCGTTTATAGCACCCAGGATGCTTTACTTGATCGCCTCATTACCATGAATATGCCGGAACCGGACGAGGCTACCCAACAGGAAATCCTCATCCAAAAAGTTGCAGTTACACCGGAAGAAGCCCAAACTATTGTAACATTAGTGCAGCAATTCCGAGAGGCTACCCATGCGATCGCCCCTAGTAAAATTCAGACGGTAGCCAGACAACAAACTAACGCCGATAAAGCCTCTGGGTTGCGACCTAGTTTGATGCTAGCCAGAATATGTCAAGAACATAATATCCCTATTGTTCCCATTGACCCCGATTTTCAAGAGGTTTGCCGTGATATCCTCTTATCGCGCGCTATTGGAGATATTACTGAATTAGAAAGCCGACTTCATCAGATATTTGACCATTTATCAGGACTGGAAAATGACCAGATTATCGCTTTACCCCCTAGGGAAGAATTGACCACTTCATCAGTACCTAATAATCTTTCCGATACCGAACAGAAAATCTATACTTATATCAAAGACTCTGATGGGGCGCGAGTCTCCGAAATTGAGATAGCTTTGGGGTTAAACAGGGTGCAAACTACTGATGCTTTGCGATCGCTGTTAAGAAAAAGTTATTTGACACAACAGGATAATCGCCTGTTTGTTGTTTATGAGGGTGATTAATGACATTACAATCACGTTCATCTAGTCCTCAGCGCGGAGTGCCGATGTCTACCTCCGGTTCATCCCTCGCGGATATCCTAGAGAGGGTTTTGGATAAAGGCATAGTTATTGCTGGGGATATTTCCGTCTCGGTCGGGTCTACGGAATTGTTAAGTATCCGCATTCGTTTATTAATTGCTTCCGTAGATAAGGCTAAGGAAATTGGGATTAATTGGTGGGAAAGTGACCCTTATCTTAGTAGCCAGGCGCAGCAATTATCACAGTCTAATCAACAATTGTTAGAGGAGGTTAAACGACTACAGGAAGAAGTGCGATCGCTTAAAGCCTTGACCTCCCAATCATCACAGCCAGTCACTCCCCCTAACTCCGAAAATGATGATTAATTTGAGCAAGGTAAAGCCGGAACCACTGGACTAAATCGCCGAAACTCCCCTAGATATTCTTCTAGGATAATCATTTGACTCAGGTTAATGCTATAATATATCCATCGACCCTCTTGTCGTCCTTTGATTAATCCCACTTCTTTGAGCGTTTTGAGATGAAAGGACAGTTTCGACTGGCTAACCTCTAAGGTTTCGCAGATTTCGCACACGCATAATTCCTGGTGGCGTAAGAGTTCTATAATCTGAATCCGTAGGGGGTCAGATAGCGCGTGAAAGCTCAGGGAAATGTCTGTGTTGACCATTATTCGGAATCTTAACATATTCTCCACTTTAGCAAATTAATTGGCGGATTTCACACGCCTCACTTGTCCACAAAGTAGCCCAGCTAATATGTAAATTTTTGTAAACAAACCCATCATTTGGGGGGTATAGGTTGACTTATCCCTTGACCATGGGTTATTATTTTAAATAATGGGAATACACCCAATTTTTTTCAGTTTTTTATACTCAATTATAAAAGACTATATCCAATATTATCACGGATTCGGGTTCTCGTCAACCCCTGGAAAGGCGGAAGGCGCACCAGTTTTTAAAAACATATCAGACAACCGGGGAAGGGAAAACTTGTGGGGTCCTACCGGACTTGATGAGATAGTGCTGCTAGGGGTTCCCCCCAACTCAAATCGCCCTATCCCTATGGCGGTTGATGAAGGTTAGACTCAGGGTAATCAGTAAGGTATCTCATACACTCGGCTGACCACCCTCCTCGCGAGTTGCGCCTGATATCTGATAATATGCCCTAGGAGTACCCCAGAACAAGTATTGGGGGAATTCATGACTAAATATTTGTCGGATATTCAGAGGAAGATTATGTTAAAGAAATTACCAGTTTTGGGGTTAATTATAGTTCTAATTGCTGGATTAGTGTTTGGCGTGGGTACAGCAGGGGTTTTAGCCGATACTTCTTTACCACAACCCAATGATAATGGTGATTATATTGGCAATTCTAATCACCTATATTGGCAAGTAGTTGACCCTGACCCCAACGGCTTAAATTGTCGCATGGGTTCTGAGTCAATTAAGGAAGTATGGAACCCCGAAAAATCTGGTTTTCCTAGGATTATAAATTTCCCCGTGGTTGAACGTTTACAGACTGATGAGGTATTTACTGGTAAGTTGAGTTATGGCGGGTTTATTGTAACTTTGGATTCTGATTTGAAACCCTGGATATATATTGAAGAAAAAGCTGACGCAACTCCCGCCAATTGTTTTGTTAGGGCTAATGATTTATTTATTAAACCCATCGAAAAACCTGCCCTAGAAGAAACCCTAGAAGAAACCCTAGAAGAAGTCGAGGAAGTTATCGACAATGGATGATTGATAATTATCTGATCAGGGAATGATCACCCCAGAATTACCAACTGACGCACCTCACACTACAGACAAGGTATACCTTGTTTCTGCCATTCCCTGTTACTTATTAGCAATTCCGAATCATTCAGAATTGCTATAATTATTGATTATCAATTATTCAAGATTAACTGTTCCCATGACAACAACTACCGTAGAAACTCAAACTTGGCTGTGGAAAGGGTTTCCTATCTGTTATAGCGCCGCTGGAGACACAGGACCAGCGGTAGTATTAATTCATGGGTTTGGTGCAAGTTGGGGACACTGGCGCAAAAATATCCCCGTTTTAGCTAATCAATGTCGGGTATTTGCGATCGACCTTTTGGGGTTTGGTGGGTCAGCTAAACCTTTACCCTGTAGTAGCCTATCTTATACCTTTGAAACTTGGGGTGATCAAGTGGCAGATTTTTGTCGGGAGGTGGTCGGAAGTCCGGCTTTTTTAGTGGGAAATTCTATTGGTTGTATTGTGGCTATGCAGGCGGCTGTCTCTCACCCAGAAATAGCGATCGCTGTAGGTTTATTAAATTGTTCTCTGCGACTATTGCACGATCGCAAAAGGGCAGAAATTGCCTGGTATCGGAGTCTCGGTGCAGCAGCAGCTCAAAAAGTGTTAGGTTTAAGATGGGTTAGTCAGCTATTTTTTCGACAAATTGCTACTCCCAAAACAGTCCGTAACATCCTCCTACAGGCTTATCGGCGCAAAGAAGCTGTCACCGATGAATTAGTTACCATGCTTCTCACTCCCGCAAATGAACCCACTGCTGTCGATGTTTTTGTGGCTTTTACCACTTATTCTCAAGGACCTTTACCAGAAGATTTACTCCCCATTCTTCCCTGTCCGGCGATAATTTTATGGGGGACAGAAGACCCATGGGAACCAATAAAACTTGGACAAGAATTAGCTAAATTTGACACAGTAAAACAGTTTATTCCTCTGGAGGGAGTTGGACATTGCCCCCAGGATGAAGCACCGGAGTTGGTTAACCCTATCCTGTTAAAATGGGTGTTAGATAGTTAACAGTTTATCTAACAGTTTATCCCCCCTATATTCACTGACATGGGGGGGATTTATTTCTAGGGATTATTAAACAGTTCCGGGACTCGTTGCTGGAGTTGTCTGTTTAACTCTGGGAGGCGATCGCACATTTCTAAATACCAGCGGTGACGCTGTTGGTAATGGTGACAAAGTAGGCGATTTTGTTTAACCCAATTATAGGCATTATCCGCAATTTGGCGGCGTAAGGTATGGTTATTAATTAGGCGGTTGAGTTGGGTTTCAAATTCTCGGATCGTCCGATAAATTAACCCGGTTTTTTCCGGCTGAATAGATAATTCATAAACCGTAGGACTGGCGAGGACGGCTACCCCATTACCCGCACATTCTAGGAATTTTAAATCTGATTTCATCATATTAACTGCTGTCGGGGTCAGGGGAAGTAAGGCTATGTCGCAGTTTTGCAGAATTTCTAAATAGCGGTTATACTGACAGAAAGGTTCAAAGGTTTTTTGGTCGGTGGCTAAGGCTTCAAAAAATTGGCGATCGTGAACTACTCGCACCAGGACTCGACCGGAATTGGCTAATAAAACTTTATTTAGAGATGCCATAATGGGGTCCCAGTCCTTCTCGCGGTTTAATGCGCCAAAAAATAGACTGATTTTCTCGTTGTCATAATTATGGCGTGGGGGGGAAACTTCGGTTAGTTGGTTAGGAAAAACTGCTACATTAGGATTAAATTGTTGCAGAAATACTCCTAAAGGTTTGGTGGAAGTTTGGACACCGTGACAGCCTCGATAACTTAGATAATTATGCTCTGCATATTCTCGGCGACGCAGGGGGTTATCGTCAATTTCAGCAATGATTAAATAGTTTTCCTGTAGTAGTCTTTTCAGCACGGAAAGATGTTCTCGCGCTGACATGATGGTGCGCTGCCAGATGAAAATTTTGGCTTCCTGTGGTATAGTTGGTATAATTATCGCTGACCTGACTGAAGCAAAGGTGCGGACTCCGGGAATGGTGGCACTAAAGCGATCGGGATCTAAAACTCGAATGCGATCGCACCCCGTTGGTGCCATGATTGCTGTTTGGATTAATAGCCGTTTTGGGGGGTTACTCGACTTTATACCCCGCACTAGATAGTTTTCCGCTACCGTTTGCGCTCTATACTCTTTCAGGTAGACAACAGTAGAGGGATTAGTTGATTTCAGTCTCTCTAAAAACTGGTTAAACTCCCAACTGCGATCGCCTTTTGTCCGCACTTCATAGATATATAATCCCGCTCGATTAAAATGCGATCGGATTTCCTGTAAACTTAAACCTACATCCGACAACTGTGGCTTATCCAACGCTAAACTAACTAGCCGCCGCCAGTATTCGCTGTTAGGAATATCAGCGATAAATTGACCGTTAGGTTTCAGCCAGACACTGTAATCATTTACCAGTTTACCAAAATCATGCCCTGGAAAATTGACACAGGTATAAACCAAAACATCTATCTTCCCAAGATAATCACAAATTGTGCTTTTTGTCAAGTCCTGATCGGGAGAAATCTGCCAATATTGACATTCTGGGTTATTCCGCAGATAGGCTGACTTCTTCATATCTGGGTTAAGGCGATCGCTAATTTCAACAATGACGCGGGCATCTACAGGTAACACCCTCAACAATTCCGAATTCAATGTCTTCACCCAATGATTGTTTAAACTCTAATCTTCTTGGCTATAGGTTCGCCAAAATCTTGTCAATTTAGACACAGTTGATAACCATTGTAGCATCGGTGACAGATTCGGGAGCCTCTCGCAGGAGGAACCCATCAAAAATTCCCCATGGCTAATGTAAGTGATAGATAAATTTCGAGGCGATCGTCTCCTTTAATTTTCCAGACACCCATATATTGGCGGGTGTATATAATCAGCCTATCCCTCATTAATTATCATCATTGAATAGCCCACCTATTTCCGGTGGCGGGTCAAGTAGTTTGTCCGTGAGTGTCTAAGTATTGGGGAACCCCAAAATTCAGTAGAAACCAACCTGCTGAAATCATACCATCACAATTAAAGTAGATCGTGATTAGAGACAGTTGTCATATAATAGATGATCAGGTATCTCCCCTGCTCAAAACCCATGGACAGAGAAGAGAGTATCCTTAGTGATTAATGCAATTGGTAAATTATGCAGTGTAAAATTTGTGCCTCTGCTACCATATCCTTCGGTCAAACCATAGTTTTGAACCGATATAATGTTAACTATTTTCAATGCCAGAATTGCGGATTTGTGCAAACCGAAAATCCCTACTGGTTACCAGAAGCCTATAATCAACCCATTGCTAACAGCGACGATGGTTTAGTTTTCCGTAATCTCATGTTAGCTCAACTAGCCAGCCAAATCATCACCCATTTTTTTAATCCCGATAGTCAGTTTCTCGACTATGGAGGCGGTTACGGTTTATTAGTGCGGCTCATGCGAGATATCCGATTTAAATTTCACTGGTATGATAGCTTCTGTCCCAACCTATTAGCTACCGGGCTAGAAGCCAATTTAAACCCAGACCAACCCTATGAACTCATCACCGCATTTGAATTATTGGAACACTTTGCTAACCCCCTAGATGAAATCAACAAGATCCTGAAATTATCCAAAAATATTCTCTTCTCAACCGAACTTCTCCCCCCCCATAATCCCCAGCCTGGTCAGTGGTGGTATTATGCACCCCAGGAAGGACAGCATATAGCTTTTTACACCCCAAAGTCATTAGAAATAATCGCCCAAAAATTCGGCTTGAATATTTACTCTAACGGTTCATCCCTACACCTATTAACCGAGAAAGTTATCCCCCCCGGAGAATTTACCAAAATCGCTCAATATAACGCCCCCAATTTGCGAAAAATATTGTGGTCTTCCCGTAGCTATAGCCAAACTTTAGCCAAATTAGAAACAGTCGCACCCTCCCCAAAACCGAAAGTTATTACTCCCGAATTAGGTGTTAATGTCGCTGGCTTTGTTAATGGAGAATTTGGCATTGGTGAAGGAGTACGCGCCACCTTGAGAGCTATGGAAGCCGTTAACTTAAATGTGGCAATTAATAACTTTACTGGGAGTCCTCACCGTAAACAAGATCATAGCTTTGAAAATTTTACTTCCGCACATCCTTATCCCATCAACCTAATTCAAATTAATGCTAATGATGTGCTGAGATTTGCTCAACTTGTCGGCGCTGACTATTTTAAAAATCGATATAATATTGGTTTCTGGGCGTGGGAATTACCAGAGTTTCCCCCAGAGTGGGTTAAAGCATTTTCACTATTTCACGAAATCTGGACTTATAGTGATTATTGTGTCTCTGCTATTCGGCGGGTGTCGCCAATTCCCGTAATTAAAATGATGCCTACCGTCTCACTTCCAGAGGTGACTTTAAGTCGGGAACAGTTATCAATTCCCCCCGATAAGTTTATCTTTTTATTTATGTTTGATTTCTATAGCCGCATGGCACGCAAAAATCCCTTGGCGGTGGTGGAAGCCTTTAAAACCGCTTTCGGAAATCATCCTACTAATGTGGTGTTAATCTTAAAGTGTTCTAACTCTGATCGTTTCCCCAAAGAAAGAAATCACCTTTTTCAAGCGATCGCTAATTGTTCAGCCATTCAAATTATTGATGGCTATTTATCACGGGAAGAAATTAACGGCTTAGTTTATAACTGTGATTGTTATATTTCCTTACATCGTTCCGAGGGTTTTGGTTTAACCATGGCGGAAGCAATGTTTTATGGTAAACCCGTCATAGCTACTGGCTATTCTTCCAATACGGAATTTATGAATTTAGCCAATAGTTTTTTGGTCAAATATCGACGAGTTTTAATTGACCAAACAGACGGACCCTATCGACCGGGGAATGTGTGGGCTGCTCCCAACATTAAACAGGCGGCTGAGTTAATGCAATATGTCGTTAATAACCCAGAAGCTGCTTCCCAAATTGGTCAGCAAGCCGCTACTGATATCAGAACCCAATTAAGTCCTCAAACTATCGGCGATCGCATTTTTTCTCGCCTCCAAATTATCCAAAATGCTACCCAAAACTTTACTGATATACGTTCAGTTCCAATTAGGGAATTTTCACCGGAAACTACAACTCCTCCCTTGGTCAGTATTTGCATTCCCACCTACAACGGCGAAACCTTTATTAAAGACGCAATTCTCAGCGCCTTAAACCAGACCTATAGTAATTGTGAAATTATCCTAGCTGATGATGGTTCCATAGATGATACTATAGCGATCGCCAAATCTTCGCAAGCCTCATCACCTATCCCTTTTCGTATCCTCACTCATATTAACTATGGTTTAGTTGATAACCTCAATTTCTGTATTTCCCAAGCTCAAGGAAAATATGTTAAATTCCTATTCCAAGATGATACCCTTGAACCCAACTGTATAGAACAACTCGTGGCTATGGCTGAAGCCAACCCAGAAATTGGGTTAGTTTTCTCCCGCCGCCATATTATCCTTGATGATAATTCCCAGACTCATCCCCAATGTCAAGCCGCCTATAAAGGAACCCAAAACCTGCATCAAGACTGGTCAAACTTAAAAACAATTCAACCCGGTTCCCAATTATTATCAGACCCTAAATGCTTCCGAGGTCGGTTAAATAAAATCGGCGAACCGACAACTGTTTTAATTCGGCGTAATGTCTTTTCTCAATTAGGAGGATTTGACCCCGACCTACATCAATTATTAGATGCAGATATGTGGTTTAGAATTATGGCAGATTATCAAATAGCCTTTGTTGATCAAGCCTTATCTACCCTACGAATTCATCGCCAACAACAAACTCAACTCAATATTATTGCTGGTGAGAATATCCGAGACTATAGCCGACTATATCGGAAAATTATTATTGACCCTGACTATCGGTTTTTGGCGTTAAATATCAAAGAATATATCTTTCAACAACTGTTGTCTAAGTCTCCCCAAGATTATCTAAACTTAGCCGAAGAATTGGTTAATCAATATCGTCATAACCCCCACCATCAACCTACCCAGCAACACCTTCGACTCCTGCGAAAAATGACGGCGATCATCTGGCTTAAATCTCAGGCTGTTTCCTTGCAAAAATTATCTGATGGTGTTCAAGGAAAAGTGCATAAAATTCTCCTTAATAGTGGTATCCGTGAGTTGACATTGACCAACAGCGAATCTGAGTTTGTGGAATCATTGAAAATTCGGGTTTCTCAGGGATTTTCTGTTGAAAATGGTTGTCAATCTTGGTTGGCTGCTATGCTATATAAGCCGGCTTATCAATTGGGGATAAATTATCATAATGCGGTGATTCCTAATTATTTATTTGAGGATTTTCTGAAATTCATTTTCTCCCCTAGTTACCAATTTGCTGATGAAAAAGATAGGGCTGATTATGTCAATTTTACTCGCGGGGTATGGAAATACTTAAAACGCCATATTGACGAATCACCTTCCCAAGTCAGTCTCTGGGTTTATGTGGCTAAAATTGCTTTGGAATTATGGGATGAACGACCTTTGATTAACCTTAATCAAGATATCAGTGCAATATTGAGCGATCGCCATGGGGTTTGGGTTTTTTATAGTCGTCACAATAACCCCTAATTTTGACCGCCAATTATCCCATAATTCGGCTTTACCAGGCTTTCAATTAATCGCCAATTATCGGTTAATTGTCATTGCTTAAACTCCACAAAATCGGCTTTTATCTTATTGTCAGAAAACTTTATTTTTGAGGCACTTGACATTATAATTAAATTTTGTACAATATAGAAAGGTATAATTGTCCTGTTTTGTGCAAATTTTCGCCAATATCCCAGATAACCCCAACTTTGAGGAGGTTAACCGGAAACACCAATCACTATCAAAGCCATATATATCAAGAGTTTCCAGGTGTCTATCCCTACTTAGTCCTGAGTCTCTCAGCCAGTATCCCCCGCCTAGCCACTGTGCTAATTATGGCTGGCGCGTCACCAGTTTGGGGAATGATGGCCATAATTGGTCTGGACTCACCACCTTAACTTACAGCTTGTTCACCAGTCGCTTAATACATTGCCCTCACCCTAAATCTGGATCCCAGAGAGGGAGAGGGACTTTGAGAGGTGATCAGATGATTTCTGAACAGGCTGTAATGGGGTTTGGGTTTTTTATGGTCGCCACCACACTCCCTAATTTGTACCGCCAATTATCCCATAATTCGGCTTTAACAGGCTTTCAATTAATCGCCAATTATCGGTTAATTATCATTGCTTAAACTCCACAAAATCGGCTTTTATCTTATTGTCAGAAAACTTTATTTTTGAGGCACTTGACATTATAATTAAATTTTGTACAATATAGGAAGGTATAATTGTCCTGTTTTGTGCAAATTTTCGCCAATATCCCAGATAACCCCAAATGTCAGGAGGTTAACCGGAAACACCAATCACTACCAAAGCCAGATATATCAAGAGTTTCCAGGTGTCTATCCCTACTTAGTCCTGAGTCTCTCAGCCAGTATCCCCCGCCTAGCCACTGTGCTAATTATGGCTGGCGCGTCACCAGTTTGGGGAATGATGGCCATAATTGGTCTGGACTCACCACCTTAACTTACAGCTTGTTCACCAGTCGCTTAATACATTGCCCTCACCCTAAATCTGGATCCCAGAGAGGGAGAGGGACTTTGAGAGGTGATCAGATGATTTCTGAACAGGCTGTAATGGGGTTTGGGTTTTTTATGGTCGCCACCACACTCCCTAATTTGTACCGCCAATTATCCCATAATTCGGCTTTAACAGGCTTTCAATTAATCGCCAATTATCGGTTAATTGTTATTGCTTAAACTCCACAAAATCGGTTTTTATCTTATTGTCAGAAAACTTTATTTTTGAGGCACTTGACATTATAATTAAATTTTGTACAATAGAGAAAGGTATAATTGTCCTGTTTTGTGCAAATTTTCGCCAATATCCCAGATAACCCCAACTTTGAGGAGGTTAACCGGAAACACCAATCACTACCAAAGCCATATATATCAAGAGTTTCCAGGTGTCTATCCCTACTTAGTCCTGAGTCTCTCAGCCAGTATCCCCCGCCTAGCCACTGTGCTAATTATGGCTGGCGCGTCACCAGTTTGGGGAATTATGGCCATAATTGGTCTGGACTCATTACCTTAATTAAGTGTAAGGCATATCACAAAACACGGAATTTGTCAATAGCCCAAATAAAAAAATGTTTAAATGTTGTGGAGAAGGGGAAAAGAGGAGATCAGCAATTGAGGGGGGGTCAATTAATGTTCCTGATGCGATCGCTACAGATTGGCAATGGTATATAAGAGAGAGTAGCTGAACTGATGATGCAATATGTAGAATATATTAGGCAATAATTTAGGGAAGCCAGTGGTATGGCAGGCGGAACCGAAACTTGTTTTGCTTCGTCAGGACAGGAGCGGCAAAAGGTCTGTTATCATCGGTGCTTAATATGAAAAACTTGCATAAACACAATCATTACCCTAGGGTAGTGAAGCGATAAAAGCTCAGGGGGAAGCCCCAGTCAGTGGGAGAGAGCAATGACCGGAGTGTATAAAGTCGGAGAGACTATTATTAAGGCAGAGGAGATCCCGTCGCGGCTAAAGCACTATCAGATGATGGTGCCATTTGTGCGTGAGGTAATTTTAGACGAAGCGATCGCCGAGATTACCTGCACAGAAGAGGAAGCAGCGGCGGCGCTGGAAAAATTTGCAGCCCAACACCAACTGACCTCTCCAGAAGCTCAAAAGGCCTGGTTAAACTTAAATAAACTAACCTTAGAAGAAGCTCAGGCGATCGCCGAGCGTCCGATTAAAATAGAAAAATTCAAGCGGGAACGGTGGACTAACAAAGTAGAAAGCTACTTTATCACCCGGAAAAGTAGCCTAGATCATGTAGTGTATTCTTTAATCAGGACCAAAAATCCTGGACTAGCCCACGAATTGTATTTTCGTATATCCGAAGGAGAGCAAGAATTTTCCGAAGCGGCACGGGAATACTCAGAGGGGCCAGAATCTCGGACTGGTGGAATCATGGGGCCGGTGTCCTTAGCCCAACCCCACCCAGCAATTAGTAAACTGTTAGCAGTAAGTCAACCGGGACAACTGTGGCCCCCGCGTCCCTTATCAGAATGGATGGTAATTATTAGACTAGAAAAATTCATCCCAGCCCAACTCGATGAGTCCATGCGCCGTCATTTAATTGACGAACTATTTGAGACTTGGCTCCGAGAGGAAATAGCCAAAGTTGGCTGTCTTGAACCCCTGCATACTGAGGTGTCTTCCGTATCATGACCACATCTGCCGTTTCCAACCTACAGATCCAGGAATTTCTGCTGGAAACTAGCCCCTTCGATCGCATCAGCGAAAAGGGGCTACGAGACATATTACCCCAATGTCAGTTATTAAGCTACCGGACAGGACAACCAATTTTTGAGCGAGACAAACTCCCCACCCAGGTAGCAGTAATTTATCAGGGACAAGCTCGACTGTTAGCTTATGACTCCAGAAGCCAACGCCATACCAGCTTACAACTACTAGGAGCCAAAGAAATCCTGGGATGGGCTGGTTTACTAAGGGGAGTTCCCTGCGAAACAGTGATCGCTTCGACAGAGATGATTTGTATAAGCATCCCGGCGGCGGTCTTTATTAAACTAATGGATAAAGAGCCCCAGTTTGCGGAGGCATTTAGAGACCATGCAGCCATATCAGAAGTATTTGAGTTACTGAGCCAAAACCTGCAACAGGTAGCGAACTCCGGCGGTAACATCAAAGAAATGACCAAAGAATATTGGCCAGATGCGATCGTCGTCAACCTGCTAAACGGTCAAACCAAAGGCTCAGATCTAAAATTCAGACTAGATACTAATCGACTCTGGTTAGTTAGTAGCGGAGTGGTGGGAGATTACTCCGTCGGAAATGGCATCAATTTAGAAACCTTGGGTAAAAGCCTGAAAGTAGAAGGACCCAGGGGAGCGCGACTGGTAGGGTTGCGACAGGCTCCGACACACACCGAAGTAATATCGGAAGAAGACACATCACAGGACGGGTTAAAAGCATTATTACCCCATGTTATCCCTGGGCCAGAAACCCCCCCAGAGCCAGAACTAGACTCCTCCCAACAAATTCAAAGATTCCCCGTAGTGCGGGGACGGGGTACTGTTGACGCTCCCTTAGCTTGCTTTAATATGTTGAGCAAGCATTTTCGGGTAAATTTCCGCAAAGAACTAATTCGGCGCATCATTGAAGGTCAGCTAGAAACTGCGGGTTCTCTAACCCTACAAGCCTGTGGGGCGATCGCTCAAATGATGGGAATTACCGCCCAGTTAGTGCAAGTCCCCTCCAAAGCCTTATGCCGACTCAAAGCTCCCGCCATGATCCCGTGGCGAAATAGCTTTGCCATCATTTATAGCATCAGCGAAAAACAACTGATCATGGCATCCCCGGAAGAAGGGATAGTAAAGATGCGCCCTGGCCAGTTTGTGGAAGTTTACGGAGAAGCCTGTCAAGTTCTCCTACTCCAAGAAACCAAAGGTGATCAGCAGGAACAGTTCAGCTTTTGGTGGTTTGTTCCAGCCATTATGGAACACCGGGGAGTCTTTATAGAAGTCCTGCTCTCCTCCTTCTTTGTGCAACTCTTCGGCTTGGTTAACCCCCTGCTGACCATGATCATCATCGATAAGGTGATGGGACAGCGTAACATTGACGCTCTCAATATTTTGGCATTTTTGATGTTGGGGGTAGCTCTATTTGAAGCCCTACTCTCAGCCTTGCGAACATACCTGTTTGTTGATACCACCAACCGACTCGATGTTAAACTCAGTTCCGAAGTAATTGACCACCTATTGCGCCTACCTCTCAACTATTTCGATAACCGCAAAGTAGGAGACTTGATGGCACGGGTTGGGGAACTCAGTAATATTCGTAACTTCCTCACAGGTACAGCCTTAACGGTTGTGTTAGACGCGGTTTTCTCCGTCGTTTATGTGGCGGTCATGTTCTATCTGAATGTGACTATGGCTCTAGTAGCCTTAGCACCCCTACCCCTGTTTGCTCTGATTATTGTCATCAACTCCCCGATTATCCAAAGACTACTCAGGAGAAAAGCCGAGTTGTACGGTCACTCCCAAGCCTATCTGGTGGAGGTGCTTAACGGTATGCAAACCGTCAAAGCTCAAAATATTGAGTTGACCTCCCGCTGGGAATGGCAGGGACGCTATGCCCGTTATATGAGCTCTAGTTTTAAAACTATTCTCACCCAGACCGCTGCTAACTCCATCAGTGGCTTTTTGAATAAACTTTCAGCCCTAGCCCTATTGTGGGTAGGTGCATATTTGGTAATTAACAATGAATTAACTATCGGGGGATTGATTGCCTTCCGAATTATTGCCGGAAACGTCACCGGATCTCTGTTGCGCTTTGTCAGTGTGTGGCAGAGTTTCCAAGAGGTGGGAATGTCTGTAGAACGTCTGCGAGATGTCTTAGATACGGCTCCCGAAGCTGATGAAGCCGATCGCAATAATATCCCCATGCCGGAAATTGATGGCTCTGTTATCTTTGAAGAGGTATCTTTCCGTTTTGGACCCAGTGGCCCTTTGCAATTGGCAAATATTAATTTAGAATTCCCAGCCGGTTCCTTTGTGGCAATTGTCGGGTTGAGTGGTTCAGGTAAAAGTACCTTGATGAAAATCCTCGAACGTCTCTATCCACCTATGTCCGGCCGGGTTAAAATTGATAATTACGATATCAATAAGGTCGAACTATATTCCCTCCGTCGTCAAATTGGGGTGGTGCTTCAGGATACTTTGCTATTTAGTGGGACAGTACAGGAAAATATCGCCCTCACTAACCCAGAAGCTAGTACCGATGAAATTATCCGAGCCGCTAAGGTCGCTGATGCCCATGAGTTTATTATGGGTTTACCTAATGGGTACAATACGGTGGTGGGTGAGCGTGGTTCCGGTCTCTCCGGTGGACAGCGACAACGGATTGCGATCGCCCGTACCGTTCTCCAAAAGCCAAGACTATTGATTCTTGATGAGGCAACTAGCGCCCTCGATTATCAGTCAGAACGCTTAGTTAGTCAAAATCTCAGTCAAGAATTTCATGATCGGACGGTGTTCTTTATTACCCACCGCCTCAGCGCTATCAAAAATGCTGATGCTATCATTATGATGGATCAAGGGTCGATCGTAGAACAAGGAACCCATGATGAGTTAATGGCTATCAAAGGACGTTACTATTGCCTGTATCAACAGCAAGAGGCACAACAGTAAGGCGATCAACGTCATTGGTGGTAGAGGAGTCGAGTTTTTAAGCATTTTCTATTGGTATTGAACAACAGATAACAGAACTTATGAAATCAGCATCTATTTCTGAACAACCGGTCATCCTAGAAAAACCTGGTCTCCTCTCCCACTTGTTTCTGTGGATGATTATGCTAGTAAGCACCACATCCGTCATTTGGGCTTATTTTGCTAATATTGAGCAAACAGTCCCAGCTATGGGACAATTGGCCCTGACATCGGGAGCTAGGGAAATTCAAGCCCCAACTACTGGCGCGGTGGTCCGCTTGCACGTCGAAAATGGCGATCGGGTCGAAAGAAATCAGCCTATACTGACTTTTAGCCCCACTAATCCTAGCGCTGATCTGCGCGCCGTTGAAAGTTTGCGAGCCGCCCTAGAAAAGGAAAACGAGTTCTATGAGAGCATTGTTAATAATCAAATTACTACTAACTTACCCCCACAGTTAGCAGATTTGGTCAGAGACCGAGAAGCCCGCATTCAAGAAAATCAAACTCTACAATCCTTGGTGGACGAACTTTACCATGACCGAGGAACTGCTGTCAGTTTTAGCCCGAATATGGCGGGTTTGGTCGCTAACTATCGCGCTGAATACCAATCCAGAGTCGCGGCGGGTGAACTGAGAATTCAAGAACTGGAAAAACAATCGATTCAAAATCAAGATACCCTGGCGGCTGCCCGTCAACAACTGCGCTATATTGAAAATCAATTGACCTATTCTGAACAACAGTTAAACTTGGCTGGCAATCAGTTATCTAAGTCTGAGGAACTCCTGAGTGTTAATGAATCGATTTTAGCTCAAATTTCTCCCTTGGTTGAGCAAGGGGCTATGTCTGACCTGCAACGCAAACAGCAAGAACAGGATATCCTCAGAAACCAAAATGAGGTGCTGCGACAACAAGACCAAATTCAACAACGACAAGGTGAAATTAATCAGCGCCGCCGGGATATTGAACAACAAAGAGCCGAAATTGAACGGCTACAGAATGAGGAACAACGTATCCAGACATCTATTGCTCGCACTAGGCAGGAGTTGCAAAATACTAAGGACTCCTGGGCTAGAGATATCTATAGTCGTATTCAAGAAAATCATAAACAAATTGCCAGCGCTGATTCTCAACTCAGCCGTTTGCGGTTGGACAATGAAAAAAGAATCTCTGACATTAAGTCTCAAATCGAAAAGTTGCAGGAACAGAGAAATACTCAGGTTTTGAGAGCGCCCGCATCGGGGATTATCTTTGAATTGCAGCCTTCGACTAAATCTAATGCTGCTTTGGATATGAATCAGGATGAGATTTGCTCCTATGTCATCAATTCTATTCTCCGACCTGGCGATCCGATGCCTTCCCGTTGTGATGAAGCCTATTTTGAGGCTCAACAAACTCAACCTCTGCTGACGATTTTAGATGACGATGAAGGCTTAAAAGCAGAAGTTCATATCAATAATAGTGATATGGCGCTGGTGTTAAATGCTCTGCGGGTTAAACGGGAATTGTTGACTCCTTTTGACGGCAAGGAAGTGGCAGGAGAGGTGATTGAGTGTCAGGTGGAAAAAGACTGTATCTGTCCTACCTCGGCGGCGGCGCGAGAGCAAATTGGTATTGCTGATGAGCAGTGTATTGGCGTGGAAGTTAATATTGATGCCTTCCCTTCTAATGAGTTTGGCACGGTTCCGGGTGAGTTGATATGGATTAGCCAAAATGCTATTCCTCCAGAAGAAGGTCGCCCATTCTTTTCCTTTAGGGCAAATATTAAGCTGGAAAGACAATATTTTATGCTCAATGAAGATGTACCAGGACAGGAGGTGACAATTAAATTGCAGTCTGGTATGGCGGTCAATACTAAGGTTAATATCGGTAAGCGCACGGTTTTGCAAATGCTGTTTAGCCGACTCACAGGTAAGTTTGAAAGTATCACTAACTTGAGATAAGCCTAATTGACTTTAAATGTTTGATACCCCTCGGCGATCGCTACTTAAATTTCATCATTCTGGGTTGTGGGTTGGTTATCTACTTCCTGTGCTATCTGCGATCGCTTTTGTGGGGTACTTTGCTGTAGATGTGCCTTCCTTTGACCAGTGGGTTTTACCCGGTTTATTTGAAAAGACCGCTAACGGAAATTTAACCTTTCCTGATTTATTTGCTCTTCACAACACCCATAGAATTTTCTTTCCCAGACTGATTTTTATCGGTCTGGGTTTTCTGTCACAATGGAATATTAAAGCCGAATTATATTTTAGTCTGGGTCTGGCAATTATCTCGTTTTTGGGGTTATATAAATTGTCACTTTCAGCTAATGGGGTGACTCATATTTACCTCTTTCATCTCGCTAATTTTCTCGCCTGTATTCTGTTTTTTTCCCTCAATCAAGAATGGCTTTGGGGATTTCAAATCCCCATTTTTTTGATTAACTTTTGCATCATTTTCGCCCTGTTAATCTTTATGCCAAGTCCCTTAAATCCTCGCCATAAGTTCTTGATAGCTGCTGGTTTATGTGCGATCGCTAGTTTTTCCTCCGCTCAAGGTTTGGTGTCCTGGTTGGCGGTTATGCCTTCCCTAATTTCTCTACCAGGAAATGCTACACAACAAAGAAAGCGATCGCTTATTTGGTTACTCCTCTTTTTGCTATCCTGTGGATTATATGCCATTGGTTATCAACGGGAACCATTATCTATTACCCTCTCTGGTTGGGAGCGAGTTTATACCTTTATTCACTTTTGGTTAAATGTTCTCGCTGCACCCATAGTTCAATCTCCCCAAATCTCCTGGTTATTGGGCTTAGTAATTATCATATTTTTCCTGTATTTACTATACTATCATAGCCGAAAATACTCCAAATTTCAAACATTTTTAGATGCTAGTCCCTGGATTTCTTTGGGCATATTTTCCCTATTAACATCTCTATTAATGACCTGGGGAAGAGTAGATTTAGGCGCGAACTATCCCCTAACAGCCGTTCGCTATACCAGCCATACCACATTATTACTAATTGCCATAGTTTATCTCAGCATTCAGTGGATTTCTGAGAAGTATGCTAGTTTTAACTTGCCTATTCCTACTTTAATTTATAGCTTTATTTGTGGGATTTTAGCCTGTTTGGTTTGGGTGAGTTCAGGAAATGCGATCGCCAGAGTTCAGACCAATTTATTTTATAGCCAAACCGCCCAAACTTGTCTATATTTATTTCCCTATTTGGACTCACAATCAACCTTTTTTCAAAACTCCCCGCAACGTTGTTTACTCCCCCTCAGTAGATCGACTTGGTGGATTCAAGAAGGCGTAGAATCTCTCCAAAATATCGGCTTTAGAAACTTCGCCAACCAGCTTAAATTCACCGATAGTCCTGACTTAAACTATGGTTATATTGACTTTCCCTTAAATCCTGATTCTCCCCAAGTCATTCAATCATCAGAATCCTTAACTCTTAGAGGTTGGGCTATTTTACCAGACCGAGACCAACAACCACAATTAGTATTTTTATCTAAAGACGACCAACAGCTATTTTTTGCTAGTGCTTATGTAAACTTATACAGTCCTGACTTAGCCGATATTCTCCAAAGCGATCGCTACCAACAATCAAGATGGACAACCACCCTCCCCCCCCAATCTCTACCACCCGGAGAAACCCAAATCAAGGCTTGGGTTTATGACCCAGAGCAACATCAATTTTTTCGCCTCAATGGACAGATAATTGTGCAAATTACTCCACTTTGATTATTTTATATCCCCCCATATAGTAAACTAGAGATTGATGCCATTTTGTGGAACTGTCAAATGAACGTTATTCCCACGAAAATTCCTGATGTTTTCCTCGTCGAACCGAAAGTTTTTGGAGACCATCGCGGTTTTTTCTTTGAAAGTTTTAACCAGAAAGTATTTACCGAAAAAACAGGTGTGACCACAGACTTTGTACAAGACAATCATTCTCGGTCTAGTCAAGGAGTGTTGCGGGGTCTCCATTATCAAATTCAACAAACCCAAGGTAAACTACTGAGGGTAGTCCTGGGAGAAGTCTTTGATGTAGCAGTAGATATTCGGAAAAGTTCCCCAACTTTTGGTCAGTGGGTAGGCTATTATCTCAGTGCTGAAAATAAGCAACAATTATGGATTCCTCCCGGGTTTGCTCATGGTTTTTTAGTAACCTCTCCTGTAGCCGAAGTTCTCTATAAAACCACTGATTATTATGCACCACAGTATGAGCGATCGCTTCTCTGGAATGACCCAGACATCGCCATTGAATGGCCCCTAGAATCCCTAGAACCTAAATTATCTGAAAAAGATAAAAATGCCCACACCTTGACCAATGCAGAAGTTTTTGAATAATGCGTATTTTACTAACCGGAAAAAACGGACAATTAGGGTCGGAATTACAACCTTTACTCACTCCCCTGGGTGAAGTTTTCGCCGTCGGACGAGATACCCTAGATTTAGCTAAACCTGATGCTATATCATCATTAATGGCAGAGATCAAACCCCATATAGTCGTTAATGCCGCCGCCTATACAGCCGTTGATAAAGCCGAAACAGAAACCGATTTAGCTACCGCTATTAACGGCATAGCACCCGGCATTTTAGCAGCCGAAAGCCAGCGGATTAATGCTAAATTAATTCACGTCTCCACTGATTATGTCTTTGATGGCACCCAAAGCCATCCCTATGTCGAAACAGACCCCACCAACCCATTAGGACAGTATGGTGCATCAAAATTAGCCGGAGAACAAGCCATTTTAGCCACTGATGCCAATTATGCCATTATTCGCACCGCCTGGGTTTATGGCGCAGGAGGAACCGGAAATTTTGTCAAAACCATGCTCCGTTTAAGTCGGGAACGAGAAGAGTTGAGAGTCGTCATGGATCAAGTGGGGACTCCCACCTGGACAGGAGATTTAGCAACCGCAATTGTCCAGTTAATTCCCCAATTAAATTCAGAAACATCTGGTATCTATCATTATACCAATAGTGGTGTTACCAGTTGGTATGATTTTGCGATCGCTATTTTTGAGGAAGCTAAATTATTGGGTGTACCTCTCAAAATTCAACAGGTCATTCCCATTACAACCGCTGAATATCCTACTCCCGCGCGTCGTCCGGCTTATTCGGTTTTGAATGGTAAAAAGTTGGCAACCCTCCTGGGAAATCATCCTCCTCAGTGGCGGTCTGGACTCCGAACTATGCTCAAAACCCTAATTAATCAAGGCTAAAACATCACTAAAACAGGCGATAAGCCTGTTAAAAACTTTTCAAAAACAGTCCTAATTCGGTGAATTTTAATGAAAGCATTAATTCTTTCTGGTGGTAAAGGAACTCGACTAAGACCCCTCACTTATACTGGTGCAAAACAACTCGTTCCCGTCGCTAATAAACCTATTTTATGGTACGGAATTGAGGGAATTGTCGCGGCTGGAATTACCGATATTGGCATTATTATTAGTCCTGAAACCGGCGAAGAAGTTAAAACTTTGACAGGTAAAGGCGAGCAATTTGGCGCGAAAATTACTTATATTTTGCAAGATACCCCCGCTGGTCTCGCTCATGCCGTAAAAATTGCCCAGCCTTTTTTGGGTAATTCTCCCTTTATTATGTACTTGGGAGATAACCTAATTCAAAATCCCCTATCTCCCTTTTTAGAACAGTTTAAACAAAAGCAGCTTGATAGCTTGATTTTGCTGCGACCCGTCGAAAATCCCACGTCTTTTGGTGTAGCCGTTGTCGGTGATAATGGGAGAGTATTACAGTTAGTAGAAAAACCTCAAAATCCTCCCTCTAATTTAGCCTTAGTAGGCGTTTATTTCTTTGACAATACCATTCATGAGGCTATAGCTAATATTCAACCTTCCGCTAGGGGAGAGTTGGAAATTACTGATGCGATTCAACAACTAATTAACACTGATAAAAAGGTTGATGCTTGTACCCTCGATGGTTGGTGGTTAGATACTGGTAAAAAAGATGATTTACTCAGTGCTAATCAGATTATTTTGGATGAACGTTCTACCTATAATGTTGAAGGAGATATTGACCCCCAAAGTCAGATTATTGGACGAGTTAAAATTGGTCGGGGAACTAAGTTGATTAACTGTACTGTTAGGGGTCCCGTCATAATTGGCGAAAATTGTCACCTGGAAAATAGTTTTATTGGTCCTTATACCAGTATTGCTGATGCTGTCAATTTGATTGATGCTGAAATTGAGCATAGTGTGATTTTATCCGAGGCGAAAATTATTAATATTAATCACCGCATTGTTGATACTCTAATTGGTCGCCGCGCTCAATTGACTACCGCACCACAAAGACCCAAGGCTTTACGATTTATGTTGGGAGATGATTCTCAGGTGGAATTGACTTGATGGGATTTTCCTAATCCGTTCATCTCTTCCCTTCTCTCTGTAGGAGCAATTTACCCATTGCTCCTACCATCTTTTTTTTCATCCTTACTCTTGACAAATTATCCGACTTGACTTACTATATAAGAATGGGAATCTGTGGCGACATATATATGCTATTCTCAACTTAATTATGGCTACCCTGGGGTTAGTTCTGTAAACCCAACTTCTGATTACATCTAAAACCAGCTTTTGTGATTTATTGGATAGTTGTTAATTATCACTCTACTGATTTGATTGAAACACTAATTCAATCTATCGCTAATAGTTCAAGTATTGACCATCAGATTATTATTGTTAACAACTCCCCCCAAGATAAAAGCATCTGGAAACTACACAGAAAACAAGTCATTATTTTAGACGCTTCCCACAATTTAGGATTTGGTCGCGCCTGTAATTTGGGGTTACAGTGGGTTTATCACCGAGACAACAATGCTTGGGTGTGGCTAATTAATCCTGATGTCGTCATTCCAGAACATACCCCTAACCAAGTTTTAGCCGTCGTGACCGAAAATCCCCAATTCTCGATTTTGGGAACATTGGTTTATCAACCTGATGGACGGGTTTGGTTTGGGGGAGGAGAATTTATACAGGAAACCGGCTTGATTGTCCAGCAACAGCATCTCCCAGCATCGGTCTCTGATTGTATCTCCACTACCTGGGTTACCGCTTGTAGCTTGTTAATTAATCTCCAAAAATTCGGAAACTGTCCTCAGTTTGACGAAGATTATTTTTTATATTACGAAGATTTTGACCTGTGTTTGCGTTATAGTAAACTCGGACATCAAATTGGGATGACTCCCCACATTGGGGTAATTCACCATCCCTCATCGATTACTGGGAGAAATCCTCATCTGAAACTCAAACATAGTATCTATAGCTATCTGCTGAGTTTAGAAAAACACGCTAAAGGTTTGGCTTGCTGGTATCGAATACTACGGATTACTGTGGTTTCCCTAATCACTTTTCCCTGGTATCCCCAGGCTAGTTTGTCTAAATTAATCGGAGTTTTAGACTATGTTAAATCTAGGTTTTGGGGATAAAATTATTTACAGTCAATAGTGGTTAGTTATTATGGATATCAATAAATGTAAACAACCCGGAGATAATCGCAGCTATTATCAGCTACAGTCGGAATTATTTTGCTTAACTTTTGCACCTCCTAAATATTCCAGAGATCTGATTTTGATGGCTAATAATATGAGTCTCTATTATGACCCATTAAACCCGACCTGGTGCGAATATCCAGATTGGTTTGCGGTGGTTGGTTTATCTGAATCTCTAGTTAATTTACCTCGTGAACAAGGCTATTATATCTGGAAGGAAGGACGACGACCAGCAATGGTTATGGAGTTTCTCCCTAGCCGAGATGAAACCGCAAAACAACCATCATCACCTCAACAACCTACAGCTTGGGAGGTTTATGAGCAAATTCTGGGGATTCCTTTCTATGTGGTTTTTGACTATACTACCAATAGTTTACAGTTGTTTAAGCTGTTAGGCGATCGCTATCAAAAACAGGAGTTAAACAACAATCAGTTTTGGTTTCCTGGATTAGATTTGGGTCTCGGCTTGTGGTGCGGAGAATACGAAGGCTTAAAGCGCTTTTGGTTGCGTTGGTATGATAGCCGTGGTCATTGGATTCCTCTGCCAGAAGAGTTACCGTCAGACACATCAGCATCGGTTTCTGTAGAGGATAGCCAACCCTCTCAGACTCCATCTAAACTCGGTCAGCATTTACAACAGTTGGGAATCGTTACCCACAAGATTTAACTTAACTCCAGAGGCTAAAAATGGCTGAGGTCTCACTTATAGCCGAAAATTGTCATAAAAAGGGCAATTTTACCATGTTGATGATATTTTTTCACAAAAACGGCTTTTTGTCAAGCATACAGCAACAAATGGCTAGGTTATTGATAGAAATTCGGACAATTTAATGGACTTCATCGACTCCATATAAAATCTTCATTTAACCACAGATATCTGTGGTTATGAAGTGCGATCGCTTTTGGGTAAATCATCATCATTCCCCATTGACAAACTCCCCATCTTGACCTAATATAACACCATGGGAAACCGTGTCGGCTTATAGGGTACTTTCACCACGTTAAACACCCTTAACCGAAAGTAGATATCTGTGGTTATGAAGTGCGATCGCTTTTTGGTAGATACCCAGAATTTCCTCAACTCCCAAACTACAGTAGATATCTGTGGTTATGAAGTGCGATCGCTTTTGGGTAAATCATCATCATTCCCCATTGACAAACTCCCCATCTTGACCTAATATAACACCATGGGAAACTGTGTCGGCTTATAGGGTACTTTCACCACCTTAAACACCCCTAACCCAAAGTAGATATCTGTGGTTATGAAGTGCGATCGCTTTTTGGTAAATACCCAGAATTTCCTCAACTCCCAACCAACAGTAGATATCTCCTGGTTATGGAGTGCGATCGCTTTTGGGTAAATCATCATCATTCCCCATTGACAAACTCCCCATCTTGACCTAATATAACAGCATGGGAAACCGTGTCGGCTTATAGGGTACTTTCACCACCTTAAACACCCCTAACCCAAAGTAGATATCTCCTGGTTATGAAGTGCGATCGCTTTTTGGTAAATACCCAGAATTTCCTCAACTCTCAAACTACAGTAGATATCTGTGGTTATGAAGTGCGATCGCTTTTTGGTAAATACCCAGAATTTCCTCAACTCCCAACCAACAGTAGATATCTCCTGGTTATGGAGTGCGATCGCTTTTGGGTAAATCATCATCATTCCCCATTGACAAACTCCCCATCTTGACCTAATATAACAGCATGGGAAACCGTGTCGGCTTATAGGGTACTTTCACCACCTTAAACACCCCTAACCCAAAGTAGATATCTCCTGGTTATGAAGTGCGATCGCTTTTTGGTAAATACCCAGAATTTCCTCAACTCCCAACCAACAGTAGATATCTGTGGTTATGAAGTGCGATCGCTTTTTGGTAAATACCCATAATTTCCTCAACTCCCAACCAACAGTAGATATCTCCTGGTTATGGAGTGCGATCGCTTTTTGGTAAATACCCAGAATTTCCTCAACTCCCAACCAACA
>Ga0213836_100556_pt1 | contig 29733 bp, 20 predicted proteins | sample SWPATP03_FD_160578 | JGI IMG/M metagenome (GOLD analysis project Ga0213836, IMG submission 160578) | Coastal seawater microbial communities from Marineland, Florida, United States - SWPA TP0 #3 | ecosystem: Environmental > Aquatic > Marine > Coastal | place: USA: Florida | collected 2016-08-05
TTCCCAGCGACAATATTGATAAACCCGCCCTCTGGCCGGTTGTGGTGTCAATCTTCAATTCCCAGCGACAATATTGATAAACCCGCCCTCTGGCCGGTTGTGGTGTCAATCTTCAATTCCCAGCGACAATATTGATAAACCCGCCCTCTGGCCGGTTGTGGTGTCAATCTTCAATTCCCAGCGACTCCCAGCGACAATATTGATAAACCCGCCCTCTGGGAGAGGGGGGTAAGGATAAGGATAATCTTAGAAAATCAGAATTGAGGAATCATCTCTTACTGTATCTGAGATATTGGGGAAAGCACCAGATTCGTCGGGGGTAAACTGAGCAATAATAGATCCTCCCCCGAGTCCGTCAGCATTACTATCATAGATTAACTGTCCGGTTAGTCGTTCATAAATAATTACAGGTTGCGATACGGGTAGGGTATCGAGTAGGGTGTCAGCTTCGGTGAGTGTATCAGTGACCACAAATAAGGGGTCAGCCAAGATAAACTCATCGTTAAACTGTAAAGTATCGCGACCGGGGACAAAATCGGTAATCAAATCAGAGGCTGATAATAAGACATCATTAGTAGAGGAGTAGAGGAAAACATTATTTCCTCCCAAACCTGTGAGAGTATTACCACCAGACCCTCCGACTAGGGTATCATTACCAGGACCACCGATGAGAACATCATCGCCAAGACCACCTATAAGAGTATTATCACCAGGACCACCAACTAAAGAATCATTACCCTCATTACCCAATAGCAGGTCATTACCGAAGGCGCTACCTAGAAGAGTATCATTACCAGGACCGCCAATTAAAACAATAGGACCTAAGTGACCGGCGAGAAAATCATCACCTGCATTACCATCAATGGTGTCCACTGTTGCGATACTAACGCTAACCAAAGCGGAGGCGGTATTTCCTAGGGAGTCTTGTGCGGTATAGGTAAATTGACCACCAAATGGTCCTGGGAGAAGGGGGATAAACTCAACGGAGGTATTACCTGGGAGAATATTAACTTGTCCTCCGCTGACACCACTGATGCTATTAATGGTTAATCCACCGACGGGACTATCATTGTCTAGTACAGGAATTTCAATGCGGTTTAAGCTGGTGCCCTCTGCGAAAATAGTATCATTTCCGGGAGTACCTATTACGAGACTAGGGGTGGTAGCAAAGTTGGGGTTAGCGATTAAAGAGTCATCAACAAAAGTTTCGTCGTCGTCGGGAGGTGTCAGTGTATCTGTGGTGGTTCCAATGAGCAATATATCATCAATAGATAATGGAGGATTACCGATAAGTGTAGCGACGGTTACGGGGGGTTGTACTCCTGAAGCGTCGGGGTCATATATGAGGGTTCCGGTTTCTAATTCATAGGCGAGAATGGGGCTGCTAATGGTGCCGAGATTATCGGGATTCAATTCTCCGGTTTCGAGGAAAATAAATTGTTCAGGACTGAGGCTATTTTGGGGGGTAGTACCTATTTGAGTGAAGCGGAATTGATCACGGTCAAATAAAAGGCGATCGCTTCCGGGGGTAAAATCAACAATTAGGTCAACTCCTAAATTAATTTGATTAGGAGATAGATAAGCAAAGGTATCGCTTCCTTCACCACCGACGAGGGTATCATCACCAGCACCACCAATTAAACAATCATTACCAAGATTACCAAATAGGGAGTCATTACCATCAGAACCAATGAGGGTATCATCTCCTAAATTACCATCTATGGCGGTGAGAATATTAACATTAACGGGAACTCTAATTAGATTTCCTTGGGAGTCGATCGCTTCATAACTAAAACTGCCAATATTTCCGCCGGGGAGGGTGGGAATAAACTCGGCGGCTGTACCGCCTTCTAGGATATTCACATTTCCGCCGATTAAATCGGTGATGGTATTTATGACGGCGGGGCGTTCATTATCAGAAGCGGGAATGGTGACGGGAACCCCAACAAAGTCTACAGCATTGATGGTATCAGAAACGGCGATCGCATCATTTCCGGGAGTACCATTAATTAAGGCGAAGGCGGTGACATTTCTAGGGTCTTCATCTGTAGGATCATCATCATCTATGTCTGGTAGGGTATCATCTCCGGCTATACCAATCAAGATGATATCGTTAACAGATAGGGTAGGTGTTCCTTGTAAATTAGCAATAATTTCGGGGGGTTGTGTTCCTGAACCGTCGGGGTCATAGATGAGGTTTCCGGTCTGTAATTCATAGGCGAGAATGGGACTATTTATGAGGCTGAGATTATCTTGATAAGTTCCGGTTTCGACGAGAATAAATTGTTGAGGACTCAGGCTATTTTCGGGGGTAGTACCTATCTGAATAAAGCCGAATTGCTCCCGGTCAAATAAGATGCGATCGCTTCCGGCTTCAAAGTCCACAATTAAATCAGTTCCGGTAGTGATTTGACTGCGAGAAATATAGGCAAAAACATCATTTCCAGCACCTCCAAATAAGGTATCATTTCCGGCACCTCCAAAGAGGGTATCATCTCCATCATCTCCTAATAGGAAATCATCACCCTGTCCGCCATAGATAATATCATTACCAGAACCTCCATATAGCAGGTCATTTCCCAGACCGCCATAGAGTACATCTTCACCACTACCACCGACTAGGGTATCATTACCACTATCTCCGAAAAGGGTATCATCGCCGGCTTCTCCGAATAGGGAATCATCACCCTGTCCGCCATAAAGGAGATCGGGTCCTGAACCACCATAAAGGAGATCATTGCCGCCGCCACCTTTGAGGGTATCGGCACCACTACCACCGACTAGGGTATCATCGCCTGTTTCTCCGAACAAGCAATCATTACCCGCGCCGCCATAGAGGAGATCGGGTCCTGAACCACCATAGACTACATCATCACCATCTCCACCGGAAAGGGTATCGGCACCACTACCACCGACTAGGGTATCATTACCACTATCTCCGAAAAGGGAATCATTACCCGCGCCGCCATAGAGGAGATCGGGTGCTGAACTTCCGACCAAAACATCATCGCCACCTAAGCCGTTAATACGGGTGACGGGAAGGATATCGATAAATACATTAGCACTATCTTGGGTGTTGCCATCACTGGCGGTATAGGTAAAGCTGGCTTGGGTTCCGCCTGGTAATGTGGGGGTAAATCTGACAATGGTGTTATCATTGAGTAGAACTACGTCGCCGCCGGTGATGTTGCTGACGCTGCTGATAAATAGACCTGTCTCAGGACTATCATTGGCTAAAACTGGAATTTCGACGGGATTAAAGGGTTCTGGTGCGATCGCAAAAATGGTATCATCAGAGTCGCTGCCGTTTATTTCCTGGGGAGTGGCGGCGCGAACTTCTCTGGCGATGATGTTGACGGTTTCGGGGCGAGCCAATGAAACGGGATCAACTAGGATAATATCATTGGGGGATAGATTGGGGATGCTACCATCTTCTGATTGTAACTGTGCGATCGCTATGGGTGGAGAGGTTCCCAAGCCGTCTATGTCGTACTCGAGAAGTCCGGTAGTGGTATCGTAAAGGAGAATGGGGATTTCTGTATCTTCGGGTAGGGATTCTCGATTGGTGGTAAACTGTTGGGGGTTGAGGGTTTGGGTGTCGCTATTGAGAGCGGATAAACCAAAACCACCTTGGTCTAGGGATTGACTTTGAAAAACTAGGCGATCGCTATTTGGTGTAAAGTTTAAGATGCGATCGGGTTGCGTTCCCCTATCATTAGGAGACAGGTAAACTAAGGTATCATTTCCTGTCCCAGCGGTGAGGGTGTTTACGCCAGCACCACCTTCTAGCCAATTATTCCCGCCACCACCAGATAAGCAATCATTCCCCTCGCCCCCAAATAAGGAATTATTACCAATACCCCCCAACAGGGTATCATTACCCGCGCCGCCATCAAGGATATTATCTCCTGAGCCGGCTTGTAGGAGGTCATCCCCTAAACCCCCAAATAGAGAATCATTACCAACACCCCCCAACAGGGTATCGTTACCCACGCCGCCATAAAGGAGGTTATTACCTGAGCCGGCTTGTAGGCGATCGTTTCCACCTTGACCAAAGAGGGTATCATCACCAGGACCCCCTAAGAGGGTATCGTTACCACTTCCCCCTAAGATAGAGTCGTTTCCGGGGCCGCCGTCCAGGGTTTGGTCGAATTGATCACCAATTAGGGTATCATTTCCATCTCTCCCTTGCATGGCTGTTACTGGCCGAAAATTAATGGTGGCGGTAGCAGTAGCAAATTGGTTGTGGCGATCGCGCAATGTATAATCGAAGCTACCAAAACCGCCAAGGGAGGTTGTATCGGGGATAAATTCTACTCCGACTCCCCCAGGGAGAATGGTAGCACTGCCGTTATTGACATTACCAATATTAGTGATAACTTTTTCGTCGCTAATAAGATCTGGCGGTAGGGGTATAGTTAATCTGGGTTGTGCGGCTTGGAGAAAATCATTATTTTGTGTACTTACAACTAAGGTGGGGGTTGAGGTGATAATGGGGTCAGCAATTAGAGTGCTAAAATAGGAGATTCTAATATTATCTATGGCTAATTCGGTGGCTTCGGAACCAATGGCAATAATTCCGGTGTTAGGAGGTAGGGTGGTACTAAAGCGCAGAAATTCGTTAAAGGTTTCTCCGGGGGTGGAAAATAAAACGCCACTCCCTAGAGAATTGCCTTCTCGGTCAAATATTTCGACGATATGTTCTCGGTTAGGGGAGGTATAGAAAAAGGAAAAGTTACCCCATCCTATACCTGATGGTGATAAATTTCTGAGGTCAATGGTAATGCGATCGCCTGTGACTAACTCATTGACTTCTATCTGTTCGGAATCTTCGGCATCTTCGGTGTTAATAATCGCCTCGGCATAGGATATAACCGTGGTACCGGGGGGGGAAGTTCTGGTAGCATTAAATAAGCCTTCTCCCTCTTCATCAAGGCTAACCAAAGCTATGGCATTGGGGGAAAATCTCACCCCATCGATTGTGCCAATGGGTGCAAAGTTTCGAGTTTGGAAATCTTCAAAATCAAAAAATAGTTCCCGCATTTTATTGGCTTAAAAAAATATATATGTTTGCTGATAATTAACCTAAGTTAACCCCTGGGGGATTACCTTATCACATTTAACCGACTTTGGCAAGGGCTCCACCTCAAGATTAAGTTAATTGGTTGACAGAAAGAGTTATTGAACTTATAATTGAGAGGTATATAGAGCAGCAGTTTATCAATAGCAAGCCCGGTAGCGAAAAACAATGGCAAGCAACTCATCATATACGCCGACAGAATTAGAAAGCGCGATTATTAGAGAGCCGTTATTAGTAACAGTAGAAACAACGGTGAGGGAAGCGATCGCGCTGATGAGTGAAAGTCGCACCAGTTGTAGTATATCATCAAAAGCCAGTGTTCTATTAGAGGAAGTTTATGGAGAGGCGCGTTCCAGTTGTGTCTTGGTAGTAGAAGGGGAGCAATTAGTAGGTATTCTGACTCAGGGAGATATCATCCGACTCTGTACAGAAAAAAGACCCTTAGAGCAGTTATTGGTAGGGGAAGTCATGACCGCCTCAGTATTAAGCTGGAGGGAGTCAGAATTGAGCAACTTTTTTGAAGTGATTGATTTGCTGAGGAAAAATCAAATCTGCCACCTACCGCTAGTGGATGATAGCGATCGCCTAGTAGGGTTAATAACCCATGAAACTCTGCGTTATATTAGCCACCCCATAGACCTGCTGAGATTACGAACGGTAGAAGAGGTAATGACAACAGAGGTTATTTGTGCTAGTCCTGAGAGTAACCTGCTAGAAATTGCCTGTTTAATGACACAATACCGGGTCAATTGTGTAGTTTTAGTAGAAACCGATTTCGTGAACAATTCAACGGATGTCAATGTTCCGGTCGGGATCCTGACCGAGGGAGATATTGTCAAGTTTAATACCTTCTGCTTAGACTTAGAAAACTATAGCAGTCAACAGTTAATGAGTACCCCAGTGTTCTCGGTAGCAAAAAATGAGAATCTGTGGAGAATTCATGAGTTGATGTCATCCCAATATATCCGGCGAGTTCTAGTGACAGGTTCCCATGGTGAACTGTTAGGGATAGTGACCCAAACCAGTATGCTAAAAGTGCTAAATCCTCTGGAACTGTATAAAATGACGGAGATTTTAGAGGGTCGCATATCGGAGTTGAAATTAGAAAAAATTAGGCTTTTAGAAAATCAGGCGCACCAGCTAGATGAGCAGGTCAAAAAACGGACTTTAGAACTAGAACAGGCGCACCATAGAGAACAACTGGTATTTGAGATTACCACCCGGATTAGGTCTTGGTTAAATTTACCGGAAATTTTGGATGAAACGGTTAAACAAGTCCGCATTTTGTTAAATTGTGATCGGGTGTTAATCTACCAATTTAAGGCAGATTTTAGCGGTGATATCGTAGCGGAATCAGTAGTCGAACCCTATACATCCTGTTTCGATAAAAATATTAAAGATACCTGTTTTGAGGACAACCTATCAATCTATCAAGACGGAGATATTTTCGTAGCAGCAGATATTGATCAGGTGGGATTAAGTGAGTGTCATTTATCTCTGTTAAAACAATTGGAAGTGCGAGCGAATTTAGTAGTTCCTATTGTTTTATCTAACCATGAAGCGGAAAGCCCATCTCAGAGTTTGTGGGGTTTATTTGCGATTCATCAATGCAGTAATACGCGGCTGTGGTCATCAGAAGAAATCCAGATGGTGCAACAGTTGGCGCTACAGGTAGCGATCGCTATTCAACAAGCGATCGCCTACGATGAATTACAAAAGGAACTACAAGAACGCCAAAAAATTCAAACCTATTTACAAGAAACAGAAGAACGTTATGCGACTCTGACAGATTTAATCCCGGTGGGAGTTTTTCGGACGGATAAGGAGGGTGATTGTATCTATGTGAATGAGGAATATTGTCAGATGACGGGACGTATTCCTGGGGAAACAATTGGTTTATCTTGGCAAATTTCTGTACATCCTGAAGATAGCGATCGCATTAATGAAGCCTGGAAACAGACTCAAGCAAATCATCACCCATTTAAGGAAGAATATCGTTTAGAAGCCGGGGAAAATCAGTTGTGGGTGTTTGGTCAAATTGTCCCGGAATTTAGTGTAGAAGAAACAGTAAATGGCTATGTTGGTACTATTACAGATATTAGCGAACAGAAAGCGGCACTTTGTGAACGGGAAAAAGCGGAAACCGCATTACAAGATCTTAATCAATCTTTAGAAGCGACGGTCAAACAGCGAACCCAGGAACTTTCTCACCTAAGCGATCGCCTACAATTAGCGATTAAGTCAGCCCAAATGGGAATTTGGGATTGGGATATTTCTCAGAATCATCTAACCTGGGATGATCAGATGTATAAAATTTATGGAGTCTCACCTTTAGAGTGTCCCCAGACAGTGGAATTATGGAAAAACTCCCTACACCCAGAAGACGCTGAATTAACTCAGGCAATTTTACAGGAAAGTCTGCGAGGGGAAAGGGAATTTAATCCAGAATTTCGGATTGTACGTCCTGACGGTTCTATAGTTTTTATTAAAGCAAATGCTCTAATTATTCGCAACCCCGAAGGAGAACCTCAAAGGATGATCGGTACTAATGTTGATATTACCGAGAGTAAACAAGCCGAGTCCGACCGCCAACAATTACTAAGGGAGTTATCAGATCTAAAGTTAGCCATAGACCATTCAGCGATCGTCGCTGTTACTGATGCTAGTGGAGTGATTACCTACGCCAATAATCGCTTCTGTGAAATTTCCGGTTATTCCCAGGAAGAATTAATCGGTAAAACCCATCGTATCATTAACTCAGGATACCATCCCCATAGTTTTTTCACGAATTTATGGCGGACTATTTCTAGTGGTAAAGTTTGGCATGGAGAAATTTGTAATCGCTCTAAAAATGGTTTTATTTACTGGACGGAAAGTACCATTGTTCCTTTTTTAAATTCCCAGAAAAAAGTCTCTCAATATTTAGCTATTCGCTTTGATATTACCGCTCGTAAACAGGCGGAAGCTAGACTATTAGACTATTCCCATGAAATTGAAGACCTATATAATAAGGCTCCCTGTGGCTATCATTCCCTCGATGCTGAGGGTCGCTATGTCAAGATTAATGATACGGAACTGCAATGGTTAGGATACTCGCGTGAACAATTACTTGGGAGACGTTTAGCAGATTTTCTCACCCCTGAAAGTGGAGAGATATTTGAGAGTAATTTTGAGTTATTTAAACAGCAAGGATATCTCAAAGATCTGTTGCTGGAGATGATTAGTAGTAATGGTCATGTTTTCCCGGTACTATTGAATTCTAGCGCCGTTTATAATCCCCAAGGTGAATATCTTTATAGTCGTTCAACTTTATTTGATATTACCGACCTAAAATCGGCGCAAATAGCCTTACAAAAAAACCATAATCTCCTCCAGTCAATTACTATCGCACAATCCCAGTTTATAACATCCGAAAATCGCCTAACTATTTTTGAGGGTTTACTTAGCAGCTTGCTAACTTTAACTGATAGTGAATATGGCTTTATTGGCGAGGTAATGTTCCGAGATAATGGGGGAGCAACCATGGAAGAAACTTTCCTCAAAATTCGGGGAGTTCCTTATCTAAAAACCCATAGCATAAGTAATGTGGCTTGGGATGAAGCCACGGAGAAATTTTATCAAGAAAACCATGAAAAAGGCATGGAATTTGATAATATGAATACCTTATTTGGGGCGGTAATTATGACCGGGAAACCTGTTATAGCTAACAGTCCTAGCAGCGACCCACGCCGGGGAGGGACTCCTAATGGTCATCCGCCTTTAAATAGTTTTTTGGGGTTGCCGTTTTTTAGCGGTTCTACCATGGTGGGAATAGTGGGAATTGCCAATAAACCAGGTGGCTATCATGAGGAAATGATTGATGATTTACAAGCCTTTTTAGTGACCTGCGGCAATTTAATTGAAGGGTATCGTTTACACAGGAAAAGAAATGAGGCGGAAGAGGCTAAGAAGGCGGCTGAACAGGAAATTGCTAAACAGTTGGCGAGTATTGAAGCGGCGGGGGATGGTATTGGCATTGTTCAGGATGATTTGTATCAGTATGTAAATCACGCTCATTTGGTTATGTTTGGTTATTCTGAACCTGAAGATTTAGTGGGTCATAGTTGGAGAAAAATCTATTCTCCTACAGAAATTCAACGCTTTGAAAATGAGGTTTTCCCGATTTTAATGCGCGATCGCTACTGGACTGGAGAAGCGATCGCCACTCGTCAAGACGGGACGAGTTTTGCGGAAGAATTATCTCTGACCCTAACGGAAGATAAGCTGTTAATTTGTGTCTGTCGAGATATTAGCGATCGCCGAGAAACCGAAGCCAAACTGCGCCAGACTAATCAGGAATTGATGCGCGCTACCCGTCTGAAAGATGAGTTTCTCGCCAATATGAGTCATGAACTACGCACCCCCCTTAATGCTATTTTAGGAATGACCGAGGGTATGCAAGAAGAGGTATTTGGTACTTTAGGCGATCGGCAAAAACAAGCATTACAAACTATTGAACGCAGCGCCAGCCATCTCCTGGAATTAATTAACGATATTTTAGACCTGGCTAAAATTGAAGCCGGGGAAATGAAACTAGACCTTAATTATACTTCGATTCGCCCCCTGTGTCAATCTAGTATAGCTTTTATTAAGCAGCAAGCCTTTAAAAAAGGGATTTCCATTAATGTACAAATTCCCCAAGCCTTACCAGACTTATATATTGATGAACGCCGCCTGCGTCAAGTGTTAATTAACCTCCTCAATAACGCGGTTAAATTCACCCCATCCCGAGGTAAAATCAGCCTGGAAGTTAAGTTACAGCCACCCCCGATAGACAGCGATAAATCCCGAGTCCGTTTTGCTGTGATTGATACGGGAATTGGTATTAATGAAGAACAATTATCAAAACTGTTTAAACCCTTTACTCAAATTGATAGCGCTCTCAACCGTCAATATGAGGGAACAGGTTTAGGATTATCCCTAGTTAAACGCATTGTAGAAATGCACGGAGGTACTGTTAATGTGATTAGTAAAGTGGGGTCAGGAAGTCAGTTTATTTTTGAGATTCCTTGTGATGATATCTTAATCGGAACTAACACCCCCCATCTATCATCTAATACCTCGGATTTCCTGACGAAAACTGAAGATGTGGCTCAAGTTTCTCCCCTGATTTTAATTGCTGAAGATAACGAAGCTAATATCATGAGTTTGTCGAGTTATTTGGGTGCTAAAGGCTACCGTTTAATTATTGCTAAGGACGGTCAACAGGCGATTGATTTAGCACAATCAGAATCTCCTAATTTAATTCTGATGGATATTCAAATGCCGGGAATAGATGGCTTAGAAGCAATTAACCGTATCCGCCAAATCACCACCATGTCCCAAGTGCCAATTATTGCCTTAACTGCCTTGGCTATGACAGGCGATCGCGAAAAATGCCTAGAAGCTGGCGCAAATGATTATGTAGCCAAACCCGTTAAATTAAAACAACTCAACGCCAAAATCCAGGAAATTTTAGACTTATAATTGGAGACTTATAATTGATGCAGCATTCAGGAATATGAAACTATTGTGTTTAAGTAATGGTCACGGGGAAGATATCATCGCTGTCAGAATACTGCAACATCTGCGAAAACGAGTTAATAACCTAGCCGCTTTACCCTTAGTAGGGGAAGGGAAAGCCTATCAGCAATTACCGGATATTCCGATTATTGGTAGAGTCCAAAAAATGCCCTCTGGGGGATTTATTTATATGGACGGTTCCCAACTCCTGGGAGATTTAAAGGGGGGGTTATTACAGTTATTATATTCCCAGGTGCAGACGGTGCGCCAGTGGGGGAAAGAGGGGGGATGTATTTTGGCGGTGGGGGATATTGTACCCCTATTTTTAGCCTGGTTAAGTGGCGCAGAATATGCTTTTGTGGGGACGGCAAAATCTGAATATTATTTGCGGGATGAAAACGGCAAGTTATCTCGCCAGTCCTGGTGGCAAAAATGGGAGGGGTGGTCAGGTTCGGTATATTTACCCTGGGAACGTTGGTTAATGACTCATCGTCGTTGTCGGGGGGTGTTTCCCCGCGATGGACTGACGACGGAAACTCTGCAAAAGTGGTCAATTCCGGCTGTTGATTTGGGTAATCCGATGATGGATAATTTGGAACCTGGGGGAATTATTGCGCCGTCGCCACCAGGTGTGTTAAACTTGACTTTATTACCGGGTTCTCGTAGTCCAGAAGCCTATGAGAATTGGCGGTTAATTCTAGCAGCAGTATCGCAGCTAAAAATATCACCCCTCCGGTGTTTGGCTGCGATCGCACCTAGTTTGGATTTAGACCCCTTCTGTGAGGTCCTCCAAGCTACTGGGTGGGATAAAGTGCATGGTCATAGCAGCAAGGAACAACAATTGTTTCAGCGTGGCGATGATATCACTATGGTGCTGACCCGTGAGGGGTTTAATGATTGTCTCGACCTGGGAGATATGGCGATCGCCATGGCGGGGACGGCTACGGAACAGTTTGTCGGTCTGGGAAAACCAGCGATCGCTATTCCCGGAAAGGGTCCCCAATTTACGCCAGCTTTTGCTGAAGCACAAAGTCGCCTACTCGGTCCGTCACTAATTCTCGCTGAAAATCCCCAAGCAGTGGCAGGAGTGGTGCGATCGCTTCTACAGGACCCCCCACAACTAGCCACTATTGCCGTTAATGGTCGCCGCCGTCTCGGTGAAGCCGGGGCAGGCGATCGGATTGCTGACTATCTCATATCAAAAATTTTCCCAAATGTCAAGGGTTAGCCATGACGTTTTTGATGCCACTGCCAAGCATGGCTAATGATATCGTGAATTTGGGAATATTGAGGATTCCAGCCTAAGATTTGCTGGGCTTTTTCGCTAGTTCCCACTAAACTGGGGGGGTCTCCGGGGCGGCGATCGCATTCTACCGTTTTAATCTCTCGTCCCGTGATTTCCCTGGCGCTTTCAATCACTTCTTTAACCGAGAAACCCTTACCATTTCCGAGGTTAAAAAACTCAGTTTTCCCCCCCGAAAATAGATGTTGTAACCCCAAAACATGAGCATCTGCTAAATCACTCACATGGATATAATCGCGGATACAAGTACCGTCAGGAGTCGGATAATCAGTCCCAAAAATAGAGATATGATCCCGTTTTCCTAGGGCTGTAAATAACGTGAGGGGGATTAAATGAGTTTCCGGGTCGTGGTCTTCTCCCAGTAATCCATTGGGGTCAGCGCCAGCAGCATTAAAATAGCGAAAACTGACCGATCGCAAATTATAAGCCGCGTCAAAATCCGCCAAAATTCGTTCAACCATTAGCTTACTCGCGCCATAGGGACTAATGGGATTTTGGGGGTGGTTTTCAGGAATCGGAATAATTTGGGGAACCCCGTAGGTCGCACAGGTAGAAGAAAACACAAATTTATCAATTCCCGCTGAGTTCATCGCCGCCAAAAGGGTGAGAGTTCCCACCACATTATTACGATAATATTTCTCAGGATTAGTTACCGACTCTCCCACATAAGCATAGGCGGCGAAGTGCATTACCGCGTCAATTTTCCGGCTAGAAAATAGCTGATCTAATAAAAGGCGATCGTTAGTATCTCCCTCGATTAATTCCACCTTCAGCACATTTTCCACCAATTCTTGATGTCCGTAAACCAAATTATCAAGAACTATCGGATTATAACCCGCCCGTTGCAAAGCCAACACCCCATGGGAACCAATATAACCCGCCCCTCCTGTAACCAAGACATTTAGCTGATTTTCAGACACTGTTAAACATCCTTTAACTGATATTGTCAATCTTCTAGGACTCGGGAGGAAACATCAACCGCCTTAACATCAATAGTCCCTGGTGGAGTAAGGCGGGTAAAACGTCCCTGTTCAATTTGAATAGGTTCACCACAATTCGGACATTGACATTGAGTCTGATTTAGGGCTATAAACTCATGGGAACAGACCGGACAGGAATCCTCAATCAAATTCCGGTTTAGCCACCAACGCGCCCCAAACACTAAAATAATGGGGGTGATGACAGCCAGACCAATCAGAATGAGAATCGAGTTTACCAGCCAGCCCAAACCAACTGAGGCTAGTAAACCCATGATCCCTATAACAACGATCCAATTGCCAATTCCTGACCATTTCAATTGTAGGGTTGGTCGTTCCTGGTTCACAAAATCATCTCCTTGAGAGTTCAGGGCTGCTATTGACCATCAATCTAGCCTCACCCCATTGTAACACCAGAGCCGATTATTTTGTCAAAATCATTAATTGCTCAATTACCTGAATTAAGCCATTTTCTGTCTGAATATCAGAATCAATACTATGAGACCCTTCAACTGTGATAGTTTCCGAACCCACCTCCACCGGAATCGACAAATTTTCCTGAGTTGTTAAATATCTATAGATTAACTCCTCCGAGGTCATGGCATCGCTGTCATATCCATCATACCTCATAATCCTAATTAACTGTTCGATATTATTTCCTTTGAGGAGATTTTCTAAAACCGTCCGGGGGAGTTTAGAAAAGGCTTCATCCGTGGGCGCTAAGATAGTAAACACACCATCTTTTCGGAGAACATCCATTAATCCCGTCAGTCTTAACACAGTGGCTAAGGTACTAAAACGACCATCATTTAGCAGTAGATTAACCACATCTTGATTAACAGCCCGTCTAACGCGATCGCTCGGAAATTGGGCAAATTCCCCCAGATTTTCCGATTCCCAATTAAACTGTAATTCTGGGGAACTTTCAGCGATCGCCCTCCCAGTCCCCACCGACATACTGAGAACCATTCCCATTCCCAGACACACAGCAATTTTTCCCAGATAATTCGTGCCACTACAGATAGCCATATTTTTCACTCCCCAATGAAGCTGATAGTTGATTAATCCATTCTAGTCATCATTACAACAATTATTTCCCCGGTCAGGGATAATTGTCTGCACCCCACCCTGAAAATCTCCACCATTAGCCGAACTATTAAAATTATAGCTCATCACCCCCCATAGTCAACCCATCATCATTAAGCTGGCTCCCAGTCAAGGTTAAAGTGTCGCTATTAACATTCCTAATAGTTGTATTAGTCATCACATCAAGTCAGTTATCAACGGGAACAAAATCGCAGTTATTAACGTCCCCGCCACAGTCTGTAAGGTAGGGCGGGTTTATTCATCAAGTCGTGAGGATGAGAATTGCCAGCAGAACCCGCCCCGACAATTATTAATTATTAATTAATGGGGTGAGGGCTGTAATTCCCCTGTGGGGTAGGGCGGGTTTATTCATCAAGTCGTGAGGAATTGAGAATTGCCAGCAGAACCCGCCCCGACAATTATTAATAGAAGCCATATTACCTTTATTAATAGCTAGATTCTAAAGTTTCCTCTAAACTAAACGGCGATTCCTTTGGCAAAAAATTTAACTTAATTCCTGTTTCATCGGACGCTTTTAGACGTGCTTTTTGATAACAATCTTTAAATAATGCTGAAAGTAGAGGTTTCAAACTGGGACTGTCTTCTAACAAACCTTCAATAAAAATGCGTTGTTCTGTCATGGTGCTGCGCCAACTCTCACTCCGTTTGGTGGGTTGATAGTACCATTTTAATAAGTGCATTAATAACACAATTAAACGGCTTTTTAATTCCCGTTTTTCACTTCTTCCCATACTTTCAATTTCTTCAATCAAATTGGCGATATCAATTTGAGTAAATTGATTTTCTTTTAACTGTTCAGCCGTGATTTGTGTCCAGAGGTAAAAATCTTCTTCATATAAATTATTTGATGTTTTCATAGAATACCCATATCCTTGGCGATCGCTCAACCTGCCATATAGCAGTTGCTCAAGTCATAAACTACATTCCGAAGCCCCTTTCTGGGAGAGTAATTACCCGGTGAGGTAGGGCGGGTTTATTAATCAGGTCGTGAGGATGAGAATTGCCAGCAGAACCCGCCCAGACAATTATTAATTATTAATTGATGCCGAACTATTAAAATTATAGCTCATCACCCTAATAGTCAACTCATCATCAAGCTGGCTGCGAGTCAAAGTTAAAGTGTCGCTATTAACATTCCTAATAGTTGCATTATTCATCACATCAAGGAAATTATCAACCGGAACCAAATCGCAGTTATTAACATCTGCAGCCAGAGTTTTATAGTGGGTAGGAATCACCAATCTAGGATTGAGGGAAGCAATTACCGCCGCCGCTTCCGTGGGAGTATAAGCCTTCGGACCTCCACCCACAGGAATTAACAACAAATCCGGGCGACCAATCAAAATCCTTTCTTCAATATTAATAGGTCCTGCTAACCCTCCCATGTGCAGAATTCTGATGCCACTCTGAGTCCATAACCAGGCGACATTCTGACCAAATCTGCGACCTTGTTCACGGTCTTTAATAGTGCGAATACCCTGAATTTGGGTACCATTAAATTGATAAACCCCCGGTTCATATAATAGCGCCGGATTATTAGGAAACCCATCAATCGACCCTTCATCAAGTAAGCGACTGCTAATTAACACCAGGTCGGTCTCTATTTTCGGGCTACCAAATCCGGCGGTACATCCAATTTGTCGAAACGGATTTACCAGTATCCGCAAACCCTCCCCAGTAAACAGAAAACTGGTATGTCCAAGCCAGCGAATAGTCAAGTTAGATTCATTGGGTGTCTGGGCTTGGGAAACCTGCCACCGCGCCCCCAAACCGCCAGCCAAGGTAACTAGGGCACTGGTTTTAGCTAGGTTGATAAACTGTCGCCGTTTCATAGAAATTATATGACCAAAATATTACCGCAAATTTACCGCAAATTGATTAGCTTTCAACTGCCATTAACCGACAACTGTTGAGGAAGTTCTTTAGTAAAGTTTTTCCCGCAGTTGTTAAAATGCTTTCCGGGTGAAATTGTACACCCTGAATATGGGAATAATGGCGGTGTTGAACCCCCATAATTGTACCATCATCCACCCAGGCGGTAACTTCTAGGACTGACGGACAGGTTTGGGGGTCTATGACTAAACTATGATAGCGCGTCGCGGTAAAGGGGTTCTCTAAATCGCGAAATATCCCCTTGCCATTATGATGAATGGGTGAGGTTTTGCCGTGCATCAACTCTGGGGCTGAGATAATCTTGCCACCGAAGGCTTGACCGATGCTTTGATGTCCGAGACATACCCCTAAAATCGGTAAAGTCTTGCCTAATTCTCGGATAATGGCTAGGGAAATTCCGGCATCTTCTGGGCGACCGGGACCGGGAGAAATGACTAAACCATCGGGTTTTTTCTGTCTAATTTCTTCAACGGTGATGCCATCGTTTCGGTAAACTTCTATGCGATCGCATACAGGGTTTTCTGACCCTAATTCCCCTAAATATTGCACCAAGTTATAGGTGAAACTATCATAGTTATCAATAACAATTATCAATGTCTATACTCCTTGCAGCCAAACTTGCATCGCCGTTAACAAAGCTGGCAAAATCAGCACTCCCGCCACCAATAAAGCCGCCAAAGACGAGATTAACACAGCACCCGCCGCGCAGTCTTTAGCAATGCGTGCCAATTCATGGTAGGACTTTCCTACTGTTAAATCAACCACCGACTCAATAGCTGTGTTTAACAATTCTAAAGCCATCACCGCGCTGATAGTTAAACCAATAATAGCAATTTCTACAAAGTTAAGATGCAACCAGAAACCGAGACTGACCGCTAAAGTCCCTATGGCTGTATGGATGCGAAAATTTCGCTGGGTCCTGAATGCGTAAGCCACACCATTCCAGGCGTATTTAAAGCTAACCAATAGGTTATTGGCGATCGCCCAAGACTGAGATACTCGGTGGTTGGTGGTTTTAGTCTCTGGGGGGGTAGGAATGTAAGCGTAGTTGGCGGACCTAGTTACTAGGGGGGTGGGAAGTGCCGAAACACAGGTTTTTTTAGGTTTCATGGTTGGGTATCCTTAAATCAGCATTCAAGAGAAGTATCAGGATTTCTGATCAATTCTGGGTGCAATGTAGCACAATCGTGGCTTAGTTCAGATTTTCTTCCGAGTCCCAGGCGTAACCTGAACCAATTTGTAGGTTAACCTTCTGTAAGAGGGCTTTTTGTTGCTCCAACATTCGAGTTAAACTGCGATCGTCGGGATGATCCCACCCTAGTAGGTGTAATAAGCCATGACTCGTCAACCATGCTAACTCGGTTGTAAGGTTATGTCTGGCCTGTTGTGCCTGTCTAAATGCTGTTTCGACTGAGATGATTATATCCCCAAGATAGCAGGGATGCAATGAGAGGTGTTCTGCTGGCATCACAAGGCTGGTTTCTAGGGCGGCGAAGGAAAGTACATCTGTAGCCTGGTCTAACTGCCTATATTGGGCGTTAAATGCCTGTATTTCCCTATCGTCAGTCAAACGCAGACTAAGTTCATATCCCTTAGCTGGGGGTAAATACGGATCAAGTTGTTGTAACCACTGCTGAAACCATGATTCCCAGGTTTCAGATGCGATCGCCTTTTCTCCTCGTCCCCCAGAAGTCATAGACTCTCCATCTTTCCCAGACCAGAAATTATCTTCAATATTAACTTCTAACTGCACCTTCTCACCCCCCTACAGCACTTAATGTTTAACGGGTAAGATAGGCGAGACCCACCAGCAGGCCAATTAGACCCATAGTAGTCAAGAAAAAGTGAAATAGGGATTTTGAACCTTTCCTAACCATATTCCGCATTGCCAGTTTAACATAACTCGGTTGCGGTTCAGTAGCCGAAACCGGAGTTTCTGGGTTAGTAGTTTCATTCGTAGTAGTCTGGTTAGTCATGGTCTAACGTTAAAAAATTCAATTAGTGAGTTGTCACCAATTGTAAGCCATATTCGGAATTTCACAACTCCGGGGATACCCCCCACCTATCCCCCAGCCCCTCATCATCAAGTCTCTACCACCAAAATATCAAATTTGATTAATAATTGATGATAGTTATATCTGGATAAAAGCAGTTATAATAATTTCCGCACCAACAGTTAAACCAGTTGAACCACCTTACCCCCATAAGTTACCCATTTTATGATGTTGAATCATAATCTTGGTTTCTCATGTGTATATTCATATAACTTTATGGAAATATCCCAAGTAAAGACATGAATAATTCCACTCGCCGTCACTTTCTGCAATTCCTAGGTGCAGCCCTAGCCACCCTAGGAATTGACCCCGTTTTATTTCACCGACAAACCCAACGCCATCGCCAAGTCTTAGCCCAGAGTACCTCCCGCAAACTCGCCTTGCTAGTGGGAATTAACAGCTATTCCCAACATCCCTTAATCGGCTGTATTAACGACATATATTTACAGCGAGAACTACTCATCCACCGCTTTGGTTTTCACCCCCAAGACATCTACATATTAGAAGACAAACAAGCCACCAGAGACGCCATTTTAACCGCCTTTGAAGAATACTTAATCAAACAAGCCAAACCCGGAGATGTCGTAGTTTATCACTATTCTGGGCATGGTTCTCGCATTTTTGACCCCCAACCCATTTTCCGAGAAGTAGGAAGTACCCAACAACTCAACGGAACCTTTGTTCCCGTCGATAGTGATTTACCCCCTGGATATCCTAACACACCAGGAAGCGTCAAAGACATTATGGGGCACACCTTATTTTTATTAATGTCCGCCTTACAGACCGAAAACGTCACCGTTGTATTAGATAGTTGTTTTGCCGGAGGTGCCACCAGAGAAGCGCGAGTCCGGTCTCGTGATGGTGGTCAAAACGTCCTAGTTTCCGACTCTGAAAGAAGCTATCAGCAAAAGTGGTTATCACGCCTAAATATGTCACAGGAAGAATTTGTTAACGGTTACCGCACCGGAGTTGCCAAAGGCGTAGTATTATCAGCCACAGCCCCCCACCAACTAGCGAGGGAAGTTAATGTCAATGGTTTTGACTGCGGCTTATTTAGTTATTTATTAACCCATTATATGTGGAATTCTGATAGTAATATACAACAGATATTTACCAAAATCATCCCCGAAATTCCCAAAAACTTCTATCAACAGCCCCGTTATGAAGTCAAAGTAGGTAGTGGTTATCAACTTCAAACTCCTTATTTTATCAATAATCCGAACCCGCCAGCCGAAGCAGTTGTTACCCAGGTAAGTGGTAGTAACGCCCAATTATGGTTAGGGGGGATTGATTTACGAAATGTCAGCAGTGGCACAATCTTAACAGGGGTAAATAGTACAGGAAAAGTCCGAATAATTGACCGGAATGGCATAGTAGCACAAGCCGAAATCCAGGAACCAGTAACCGTAGGGACCCTATTGCATCAGGGCAGTTAATAGACTTATAACCTTCATGTATCCATTATCCCCCTGTCGCCCTCACCCAGCTTGATTCGTAGCTTAATTCGTAGGTTGGGTTGAGGCACGAAACCCAACATTATGGCTGGCTTCTGTTGGGTTTACGTCGTCAAATAAAGCTAGATTGTGATGCTTTCACTGCACTATTAATTATGCTCAAAAAAAACCAAGTAACCCATGATTAAACCACATAAATTCATCAAAATCGGATTAACAGCAGTCACCTTATCAGTGATTCTAGGGGAGTCAGTAGTGGCGACCTCATCACAGCTTTATTCGTAGGTTGGGTTTCGTGCCTCAACCCAACATTATGGCTCAAATCGCGGGGATTGACTTACTCAAAAAAACCCAGATTTTCTAGCTTTTACTTTTCCATAAATTGTCTGCAAAAATAAAGGAATGAACCCATGATTAAACCACATAAATCCATCAAAATCGGATTAACAGCAGTCACCTTATCAGTGATGCTAGGGGAGTCAGTATTGGCGACCTCATCACAGCTTTATTCGTAGGTTGGGTTGAGGAACGAAACCCAACATTATGGCTCAAATCGCGGGGATTGACTTACTCAAATAAACCGAGATTTTCTAGCTTTTACTTTTCCATAAATTGTCTGCAAAAATAAAGGAATGAACCCATGATTAAACCACATAAATCCATCAAAATCGGATTGATAGCAGCCACATTATCCGTGATGCTAGGGGAGTCAGTAGTGGCGACCTCATCACAGCTTTATTCGTGGGTTGGGTTTCGTGCCTCAACCCAACATTATGGCTCAAATCGCGGGGATTGACTTACTCAAATAAACCCGGATTTTCTAGGTTGTAATTTTCCATAAATTGTCTGCAAAAATAAAGGAATGAACCCATGATTAAACCACATAAATCCATCAAAATCGGATTGATAACAGCCACATTATCCGTGATTCTAGGGGAGTCAGTAGTGGCGACCTCATCACAGCTTTATTCGTAGGTTGGGTTGAGGAACGAAACCCAACATTATGGCTCAAATCGCGGGGATTGACTTACTCAAATAAACCGAGATTTTCTAGCTTTTACTTTTCCATAAATTGTCTGCAAAAATAAAGGAATTAACCCATGATTAAACCACAGCAAATCATCGAAATCGGATTGATAGCAGCCACATTATCCGTGATGCTAGGGGAGTCAGTAGTGGCGACCTCATCACAGCTTTATTCGTGGGTTGGGTTTCGTGCCTCAACCCAACATTATGGCTCAAATCGCGGGGATTGACTTACTCAAATAAACCCGGATTTTCTAGGTTGTAATTTTCCATAAATTGTCTGCAAAAATAAAGGAATGAACCCATGATTAAACCACATAAATCCATCAAAATCGGATTAACAGCAGTCACCTTATCAGTGATGCTAGGGGAGTCAGTATTGGCGACCTCATCACAGCTTTATTCGTAGGTTGGGTTGAGGAACGAAACCCAACATTATGGCTCAAATCGCGGGGATTGACTTACTCAAATAAACCGAGATTTTCTAGCTTTTACTTTTCCATAAATTGTCTGCAAAAATAAAGGAATGAACCCATGATTAAACCACAGCAACTAATCAAAATCGGATTAACAGCAGCCACCTTATCAGTGATTCTAGGGGAGTCAGTAGTGGCGACCTCATCACAGCTTTATTCGTAGGTTGGGTTGAGGAACGAAACCCAACATTATGGCTCAAATCGCGGGGATTGACTTACTCAAATAAACCGAGATTTTCTAGCTTTTACTTTTCCATAAATTGTCTGCAAAAATAAAGGAATTAACCCATGATTAAACCACATAAATCCATCAAAATCGGATTGATAACAGCCACATTATCCGTGATGCTAGGGGAGTCAGTAGTGGCGACCTCATCACAGCTAAAAACCAGTTCATCATCCCTTGAGTCAACGCCTATAATTCTCGCCCAAAATAGCAGTAATTCAGAAGCCGATAGATTGCGGCAAGAAGGATTACAACTATTTCAACAAGGAACCGCCGAATCATTACGACAAGCCCTAGAAAAGTGGCAAGTCGCCCGCCAACTCTATCGCGCTGCTGGGGATAGAAGGGGGGAAGCTGTCACCCTGCTGAGTATGGGGAGAATTAATGATTTATTAGGAGAAAAACAAACAGCCCTAGACTACTACAACCAAGCTTTACCCCTGTATCGGGCTGTGGGGGATAGAGGAGGGGAAGCTACTACTCTCAGCAATATTGGTGCTGTGTACGACTCCCTGGGAGAAAAACAAACAGCCCTAGACTACCTTAACCAAGCTTTACCCCTATTCAGGGCTGTGGAGGACATAGGGGGGGAAGCTGCTACTCTCAACAATATTGGCCATGTGTACGACTCCCTGGGAGAAAAACAAACAGCCCTAGACTACTACAACCAAGCTTTACCCCTAAGAAGGGCTGTGGGGGATACAGGGGGGGAAGCTGCTACTCTCAACAATATTGGCCATGTGTACGACTCCCTGGGAGAAAAACAAACAGCCCTAGACTACTACAACCAAGCTTTACCCCTAAGAAGGGCTGTGGGGGATACAGGGGGGGAAGCTGCTACTCTCAACAATATTGGCCATGTGTACGACTCCCTGGGAGAAAAACAAACAGCCCTAGACTACTACAACCAAGCTTTACCCCTATTAAGGGCTGTGGGGGATAGAGGAGGGGAAGCTACTACTCTCAACAATATTGGCGGTGTGTACGACTCCCTGGGAGAAAAACAAACAGCCCTAGACTACCTTAACCAAGCTTTACCCCTAAGAAGGGCTGTGGGGGATAGAGGAGGGGAAGCTACTACTCTCAGCAATATTGGCGCTGTGTACGACTCCCTGGGAGAAAAACAAACAGCCCTAGACTACCTTAACCAAGCTTTACCCCTAAGAAGGGCTGTGGGGGATAGAGGAGGGGAAGCTACTACTCTCAGCAATATTGGCGCTGTGTACGACTCCCTGGGAGAAAAACAAACAGCCCTAGACTACTACAACCAAGCTTTACCCCTATTAAGGGCTGTGGGGGATAGAGGAATGGAAGCTACTACTCTCAGCAATATTGGCGCTGTGTACGACTCCTTGGGAGAAAAACAAACAGCCCTAGACTACTACAACCAAGCTTTACCCCTATTAAGGGCTGTGGGGGATAGAGGAATGGAAGCTACTACTCTCAGCAATATTGGCGCTGTGTACGACTCCTTGGGAGAAAAACAAACAGCCCTAGACTACTACAACCAAGCTTTACCCCTAAGAAGGGCTGTGGGGGATAGAGAGGGGGAAGCTACTACTCTCAGCAATATTGGCGCTGTGTACGACTCCTTGGGAGAAAAACAAACAGCCCTAGACTACCTTAACCAAGCTTTACCCCTATCAAGGGCTGTGGGGGATAGAGGGGGGGAAGCTACTATCCTCACCGGTATGGCTTTTCTCCAACGTTCCCAAGGCGAACTCACCGAAGCCCTGGTTAATATGGAAAAGGCGATTAACTTGACTGAAGAACTCCGCAGCTTAGCCCCTCCAGGCGAACTCCGCCAAACCTTTTTCTCCACCGTTCAAGACCGTTACCAATTATATATTGAATTGTTAATGGAACTGCATCAACAAAACCCCCAAAAAGGATATGATGCCCTAGCTTTTCATGCCAGCGAACGTAGCCGCGCCCGCCGCCTTTTGGAACTTCTCGCCGAAGCTGGTGCTAATATTCGTGAAGGCGTAGACCCTCAACTTTTGCAGCAGGAACAAAGCCTAATACAACAACTCAATGCCATAGAACATCAACGGTATGAACTCACCCAGGGTCAATTTACCACAGAACAAATCGATGCACTGAAAACTCAATCCCAATCTCTCATTAATCAACTCAATCAACTACAAACCCAAATTAGGGTCGTCAGTCCCAACTATGCTAACCTGCAATATCCCCAACCTCTGAACTTAGAACAAGTGCAGCAACAGGTACTTGATGATGATACCTTGCTGTTACAATATTACCTAGGAGAAGAACGCAGTTTTCTCTGGGCGGTGACTAAGGATAGTATAACCAGTTATATTCTGCCTGCTCAAGGGGAAATCGAGGCAGTAGCTGCCCCTTATCGAGAAGCTATTAACCGTGATAATACCACCACAGTAGCCCAGGGATTACCCCTGAGTGAAATCTTAATTTCACCTGTAGTTAATCAACTGAATAATCAACGGTTATTGATTGTCGGAGATGGGATTTTACAATTCATTCCTTTTGCCGCTTTACCGATACCTTCTCAACCCGATACCCCCCTGTTAGTCGAACATGAAATTGTCACCGCTTCCTCAGCTACTCTCATTGCTATTCAACGAGAACAATTAGCAAATCGGGACACTGCTGCTAAAATTGTAGCGGTATTAGCTGACCCTATTTTTGAATCAAACGACCAGCGATTAAATCAAATCACCTCTGATAATAACTCCCCAAGTCTTGATGATTTAGCCTTAGCTAGGGCGACCAGAAGTTTAGGGTTAGGGGATACAGCCCCCCAGTTAAATCGATTAAAATATAGCCGTGTTGAAGCGGAAAATATTGCCGAATTAGTCCCGGAAAATGAAAGAATGAAAGCCTTGGGTTTTGAGGCTTCCCGCTACCTAGCCACTCACCCCAATTTATCTGAATATCAAATCATCCACTTCGCGACTCATGGGTTAATTGATACAGTCAATCCAGAATTATCTGGATTGGTGTTATCATTATTTAATTACCAGGGAGAATCGGATAATGGCTTTGTGCGTTTAAATGATATATTTAACCTGAATTTACCCGCCGAATTAGTAGTATTAAGCGCTTGTCAGACGGGCTTAGGTCGGGAAGTAAGAGGAGAGGGTTTAGTAGGTTTAACTCGCGGTTTTATGTATGCGGGGGCGCGACGAGTGGTGGTGAGTTTATGGAATGTCAATGATTTAGCAACTTCCCAGTTAATGACTCGGTTTTATCAGGAGATATTGAATGAGAATCAACAGCCAATTATAGCTTTAAGAGAAGCACAATTAGAGATGTGGAATTCCGGTCAATGGCAGTCTCCCTATTATTGGGGTGCGTTTACTATTCAAGGAGATTGGCGGTAATTAATTAATACAGCACCCTCACCCAGCTTTATTCGTAGGTTGGGTTGAGGCACGAAACCCAACATTATGGCTCAAATCGCGGGGATTGAATTACTCAAATAAACCCAGATTTTCTAGCTTGTACTTTCCCATAAATTGTCTGCAACAATAAAGGAATGAACCCATGATTAAACCACAGCAACTCATCAAAATCGGATTAACAGCAGTCACCTTATCAGTGATTCTAGGGGAGTCAGTAGTGGCGACCTCACCCAGCTTTATTCGTAGGTTGGGTTGAGGCACGAAACCCAACATTATGGCTCAAATCGCGGGGATTGAATTACTCAAATAAACCCAGATTTTCTAGCTTGTACTTTCCCATAAATTGTCTGCAAAAATAAAGGAATTAACCCATGATTAAACCACAGCAACTAATCAAAATCGGATTAACAGCAGCCACCTTATCAGTGATTCTAGGGGAGTCAGTAGTGGCGACCTCATCACAGCTTTATTCGTAGGTTGGGTTGAGGCACGAAACCCAACATTATGGCTCAAATCGCGGGGATTGACTTACTCAAATAAACCAAGATTTTCTAGCTTTTACTTTTCCATAAATTGTCTGCAAAAATAAAGGAATTAACCCATGATTAAACCACAGCAACTCATCGAAATCGGATTAACAGCAGTCACCTTATCAGTGATTCTAGGGGAGTCAGTATTGGCGACTTCATCACAGCTTTATTCGTGGGTTGGTTTGAGGAATGAAACCCAACATTATGGCTCAAATCGCGGGGATTGACTTACTCAAAAAAACCCAGATTTTCTAGCTTGTACTTTCCCATAAATTGTCTGCAAAAATAAAGGAATTAACCCATGATTAAACCACAGCAACTCATCGAAATCGGATTGATAACAGCCACATTATCAGTGATTCTAGGGGAGTCAGTAGTGGCGACCTCATCACAGCTTTATTCGTAGGTTGGGTTGAGGAACGAAACCCAACATTATGGCTCAAATCGCGGAGATTAACTTACTCAAATAAACCGAGATTTTCTAGCTTTTACTTTTCCATAAATTGTCTGCAAAAATAAAGGAATGAACCCATGATTAAACCACAGCAAATCATCGAAATCGGATTAACAGCAGTCACCTTATCAGTGATTCTAGGGGAGTCAGTATTGGCGACTTCATCACAGCTTTATTCGTGGGTTGGTTTGAGGAACGAAACCCAACATTATGGCTCAAATCGCGGGGATTGACTTACTCAAAAAAACCGAGATTTTCTAGCTTTTACTTTTCCATAAATTGTCTGCAAAAATAAAGGAATGAACCCATGATTAAACCACAGCAAATCATCGAAATCGGATTAACAGCAGTCACCTTATCAGTGATTCTAGGGGAGTCAGTATTGGCGACTTCATCACAGCTTTATTCGTGGGTTGGTTTGAGGAACGAAACCCAACATTATGGCTCAAATCGCGGGGATTGACTTACTCAAAAAAACCCAGATTTTCTAGCTTGTACTTTCCCATAAATTGTCTGCAAAAATAAAGGAATTAACCCATGATTAAACCACAGCAACTCATCGAAATCGGATTGATAACAGCCACATTATCAGTGATGCTAGGGGAGTCAGTAGTGGCGACCTCATCACAGCTTTATTCGTAGGTTGGGTTGAGGAACGAAACCCAACATTATGGCTCAAATCGCGGGGATTGACTTACTTAAATAAACCCAGATTTTCTAGCTTGTACTTTCCCATAAATTGTCTGCAAAAATAAAGGAATTAACCCATGATTAAACCACAGCAACTCATCGAAATCGGATTGATAACAGCCACATTATCAGTGATGCTAGGGGAGTCAGTAGTGGCGACCTCATCACAGCTAAAAACCAGTTCATCATCCCCTGAGCCCACGCCTATAATTCTCGCCCAAAATAGCAGGAATTCAGAAGCCAATAGATTATTAAATGAGGGATTACGACTATTTCGGCAACGAACAGCAGAATCATTACGAGAAGCCCTAGAAAAGTTGCAAGCCGCCCGCGACCTCTATCGCGCCGCTGGGGATAAAGGAAAGGAAGCCACCACCCTACTGGGTATCGGCACAATTAATGACCTATTGGGGGAAAAGCAGCAAGCCGTTACATAAGACTTACCCAAAGCTGCCCATAACTAGACTTTTCTATCTAAGATAACTTCTACTAGGGGTAGTTGGCGCTCATTTCCTGCTTCATACAGAACTGTCGGCAGCACTCTGTCCACAGGCTAACACCGTCTAACTGACGGCTTTCTCCAAATTGATGGAGGCATTCAAATCACGATCAATTTCTAGGCCGCAGTGGTCACACTTGAACACTCTTTCAGATAGGAAGAGTGTTTCTTTCTTTGTATGGCAGTTTGAGCAAGTTTTGGAGCTAGGGAACCATCGGTCAACTACTACAAATTCAGAACCATGCAGCTCACACTTGTACTCAAGCTGTCTATGAAACTCATAAAATCCCATATCTGCGATCGCTTTAGCTAGATTACGATTCGCCAACATACCAGATACATTCAAATCCTCAATCCCAATCTTGCCGTGGTTTTTGGCGAGGTAGGTGGTCAGCTTGTGTAATCTATCACGACGGATATTGGCAATCTGGCGATGCAGTCTAGCTATCTTTATTTGAGCCTTTTTCCAATTGTTAGACCCTCTAACTTTGTGTCGATTTAGCCGTTGCAACCTAGAGAGTTTATTCTCATATTTTCGGTAACTCTTAGTCCCTTCAAACACTTGACCAGTTGACAAAGTTGCCAGTGTTTTAACTCCTAAATCCACCCCGACAACTCCGACTAATTTAGGTGTGTGGGTTGGTTCAACTTCAATTTTCCAGCTAACAAACCATCTATCAGCCGTTCGACTAAACGTGAAAGATTTGGGTTGATATTGTATGGGTAAACGCTCATAAGTTTTTAGCCAACCTATCACGGGAACTTTGACACGGAAATGGTCAACTGCCAATGACCCATCGACAGTGAAGCTATCAGCACGTCCTTTTTTCTTGAACTTTGGGGGTTTCTTTCCCTTCTTAAATGCCTGCTTCCAGGCTTCTGCAAGATGTCTCAAAGCATATTGAGGAGCGCATTTACTCACTTCGTAATACCAGGAACACTCAGGCTTAACGATGGCGACTAGCCATTTATGAAGGTCTACCGCAGTTGGGAACTTAATCTTGTCCTGGGGATTAGCTTTATTGTGGTCAAGGATGTTTTTGGTTAATGCTAGTCCCCAATTCCAAGCGTGTCTAGCAACTCCACAATGCTTGGCTAGAGCGTTGCGTTGCTGGTTATTTAGTTTGATTGCCGTTTGAAATCCGAGTAACATGGCAACCCCTTAAATCCATTCCCATTTATGTTTGAGACATATTAGCACCTGAAGGTGCGGTAATTAATCTTTGTCAAAATCTTTAGCGCCTTCTAAGACAGGATTAAGGTCAAACCAACTACCATCATGATCGCAATATTCAAAGACAAATAGACTGCGGAGGAGAGTTTGATATTCTTCCTCACCTCGGACGGTTTTCTGCTGCGAAACTTGGCGGAGAAGTTCCCACTCGTCGGAGGTGATGGCTTTGCCTAATTCGTTGCGTCTCTCGCTAATTACCCGTTCAATCATGGTGCGGGTGAAGGGTGGATCGTCTTTTTGTAGACAATTAAATAGTAAAATTAGCAGGTTTCGTACATGACCACCACTCATCTGACAGAGATAATCGAGGGTGCTGGTAGAGTCAAATAATTTAGGGATTTCACGAAGGCGTTCTGTTTCGTTTAATTCGGGAAATGCTCGTGCTAATACCATTTGTCTGAGCAGATTAATTCCGGGTTCGCAGTCGCTACCGTCTCGTTCTTTGACTCTGACCATTGGTAGCAGTTTGGCGGGGGAACCAAAGCGGTTGCTGACGGCTTCTTTATCGTTGGAAAAGGTGAGAATTAGGGGAATTGTATAGATGACATGGCACAGCAGTTTATTGAGTTGTTCCCCCCTATCTACAAATAGATATTCTGGCTGGGTACGGATGCCGAATTTGGCTTTATTATCGATGCGATCGAGGTTGTCAATAATCACGACTAATCCCCCTTGTCCCCGTTGCTGTAGTTGTTGTTGAGCTGGGGTGATTAATTCCTGGTTAATGACTTCAATAATGTTATTAACTCGGGGTTCTAGGTGTTGTCTTAATAGCGATCGCACATCTCTGGAGTCTTTGGCTTTGGCGGTAATTTCACCAATCCCAAAAGCCAGGGAAAAACCCTCGGAGTCTTGGCTAACACCAATATCACCGACGACGGGAATATTGCTCCGAAAACTGGTAATTTCTGTATTCAGAAGGTTGGCGGCGCTTTTCAGAATGCCTTGAAAGCGTTTGGGTTGCAGACAGACACCACTATTTTCTAAACTTTGGGAAACTTGGCGAGCGATCGCCAGTAAGATGTCACTAATATCGACATCCGCCATATCTAAGTCCTGGGAAGACTCGAAGTAAACTACATGGAATTTTTCGGCTTCTAATTCAGTTTTTAATCGTGATAATTCCGTGGATTTTCCACAGCCTATATGTCCGGTAAATAATTGACAGGTAGGTTGATGGTCAGAAAAGGTGATCGTCCGTTTCAGTTCCCGAATTACATTAGAACCCCGAACTGGTGCAAAATCAATATAGTATTGTCGATCTTCAGGTTTCGATATATTCAGAGTGTATCGCGGGTTACAGGCTCGAAAGAATCGTCCAAGGTTTAGGGACATTTAATTTCTCCCCAGAATTTTAGGTCTACCTACTATTATCTACGATCGCAGCAGTTACATATCAGCATCTGCGATTAATTTCCAACGGGACTGGCCGGACTCGAACCGGAATTACAGCCTACAACCCCTATTCTACCGTTACTTAGGTGTTACTCAGAGCAATAACAGGATAATAGGTGAGTAAAAAATGAGTAACGACATTAATACCCCTACAGTGGGGGGAAAGGGTAACTATGACGAGAGCTATAGCAGATTCCTGAAAGCCTATCAAGACTTTAAAGGGGAATGTCCCAAAGGAGTGACACTCAAGTTACAAAAGTCCGGGGCTAGGTACAATCTGCTATTGCAGTTTAAGCAACCACCTACCGGGAAACGGCTACCCAAGACAGCTAATCTTGAGTGTACACCTCAAGGGGTGATAGACGGGGTTAAGAAAGCTAAACTGGTATCAGAAGCCTTGGGAACCAT
>Ga0213836_100562_pt1 | contig 29474 bp, 27 predicted proteins | sample SWPATP03_FD_160578 | JGI IMG/M metagenome (GOLD analysis project Ga0213836, IMG submission 160578) | Coastal seawater microbial communities from Marineland, Florida, United States - SWPA TP0 #3 | ecosystem: Environmental > Aquatic > Marine > Coastal | place: USA: Florida | collected 2016-08-05
CGCTTGCAGGCCGGCCAGGTCGGCCAGGTTTTCGCTCAGCGTCAGCTGGCCGTTCACCGCCAGGTCCGGGAAGGGTTTGTAGGCGTTGTACTGGGCAACGAGCTTGGCGGACGCGGTCTTGAAGTGCTCCAGGTCCTCTTTCGTCCACCAGTCGCGCAGGCGTCCCTGGGCATCGAACTGGGCGCCCTGGTCGTCGAAACTGTGGCTGATTTCATGGCCGATGATGGAGCCGATGGCGCCGTAGTTGGCGGCGTCCGAACCCTTCGGATCGAAGAACGGCGGCTGCAGGATGGCGGCCGGGAAGTTCATCGCGTTTTGCAGCGGCAGGTTCACGGCGTTGACCAGCTGGGGCGGCATGGCCCACTCGGTGCGGTCGGGTTTGCGATTGAGTTTGGCGAGCTCCTGTTTGTAGTGATATTCCTCGGCGCGGATGGCGTTGCCGAAGGCATCACCCGCGGCCACGCGCAGGCCGTCATACGATTTCCAGTGTTCCGGGTAGCCGATGCCCACGTACAGCGACTTCACCTTGGCCTGGGCCTGAGCGCGGGTGGCCGGCGCCATCCATTCCAGCTTGTCGATGCGGCGGCTGAAGGCGTCGAGGATATTGCCGACCATGGCCTGCACCTTGGCCTTGTTCTCGGCCGGGAAGTATTTGGCGACGTAGACCTTGCCCACGGCTTCGTCCATCGCGGCATTGGTTGCGCCCAGGGCGCGCTTCCAGCGTGCCGACTGCTGCGGTGTACCGCTGAGCGCCTTGCCGTTGAACTCGAAACGCTGGTCGGCAAACGCTTTCGGCAACAGGCTGGCGTACTGGTTTAGCTTGTGGAATGCGAGGTAGTCGCGCCAGGTGGCGACGTCGGCATCGGCCAGCAGCTTGGCCGCGCCCGTGACCGCGCCCGGGTGGTAGACCTGGAAGCGATCCTGCTTGGCGAGCCCGGCGGCCTTGAAGAAGTCGGTCCAGTCGATGCCCGGGGCCTTGGCGGCGAAGTCTTTCAAGTTCCAGACGTTGTTCGCCTTCTGGATGTCGGCCGACTCTTCGCGCGTGGCGTGGGTTTGCGCCAGCGCCAGTTCGAGTTCGAACACGCGCGCGGCGCGTTCGTCGGTCTTGTCCATGCCTGCCAGTTTCAGCATGGCGGCGATGTGCTGCTGGTACTTGGTGCGCAGCTCGGCCATGCGCGCATTGTTCTCGAGGTAGTAGGCGCGGTCCGGCAAGCCGAGGCCGCCCTGCAGCAGGTAAGGCAGGTTGCGCGACGGGTCGGTCAGGCCTTGCGCGACCCAGAGGCCGAACAGATTCTCGGTGAAGAAATTGGTTGAATTCAATGGATCGACATCGGCGCGGATCGAGCCGCCCAGCGCGCGCACCAGCGCCGCCTTGTCCTTGATGCCGGCGATGGATTTGAGCATGGGCTGGATCGGCGCCAGACCCCGTTTTTCGATACCGGCTTCATCCATGTAGGCGGCGTAGAAGTCGGCCACCTTGCGCGCTTCGCCGGTGCTGCCCTTGGCGGCGCCGAGGTCTTCGATCATCTTCGCGATGCGGGTATTCGTGTCCTCGGCCAGGGCGCCCATCGCGCTCCAGGAACCGCGGTCGGCCGGGATTTCGGTCTTGGCGAGCCAGTCGCCGTTGGCCCAGGCGTAAAAGTCTTCGCCCGGCAGCACCGTCATGGCGGGGCTTTTGACTGCCGCGGGTTTTTCGGCCGGGGGCGCGACCTGGGTCGCCTGGGCGGCGGCGAGGCCGGGGGCCAGCGTGGCGCCGCACAGGGCGAGGATGAGGGCGGTCTTCATCGGTGTCCAACGAGTCTTCATTCTTTTCCTTTTATTTTTCAACGATTTACTGTTGCGCTGCCGGTAATGCGGCCCGCACTTGCGGCAGCAGGCGCGCCTTTTGCGCGGCGCGCACGCGGATGCCGTTGCCCACCCGTCGAGCTTCGACCAGGGCATCGGGACCGAAGTTCTGGCCCACGTAATGTTCCATCATATCCGCATGACGCGCATCAGACGATCCCGCTACGACGGAGGCGAGCGCGCGGTTGCGGCCGACGGCGTCGGCGCTTTTCAACAAGGCGTCGCGATGGGCGACGGCGAATTCCCAGGCCTGGTCGGGATGCTCGCGTCCGATGCTCGACACGATCACGGTCGACAGGTTGGCCGGGATCTGCGGCGACACCGCCATGTCGAGTGCGCTTGCCGCGAGGGCCGGATCCTGTACCAGGGTCATGGCGGCGCCGAAGCGGTTGCGCTCTTCGTCGGTGCGGGCGGCGGCCACCTGCTTGCCGAGAGCGGCATAGGTGGCGCCGTCGGCATAGCGGCCGACCGTGTTGACCACGAAGTCGAGCATCTCCGGGCTGACGGACGTCGGGTCGGCCTGGTAGCGGGCGAAGCGCTGGCGCGCTTCCTGGATCGCGCGTTCGTCGCCGGCGCGCGCCAGGGTCGAGGCCAGCAGCGCGCGCAGCTGGCGCTCTTCAGCCGACTCGCCCGCTTTCGGCTCCCAGCCGAGTTTGGCAAAGCGCGGCGCGACAAACCGGATCAGGAAGCGCCGGATCAGCGCCTGCTCGGGCTCGCCACGGGCGAGATTGTCGAGGGTGCCCAGGTTCGACAGCATCGACTCCCAGACCGCCAGGCGCGGCTCGTCGCCGTATTTCGCCACCAGGGCGACATAGGCATCGAGCTGCATGCGCCCGGCCGTGACCAGGCTCCAGGTATCGGTCAGCAGCTTCAGGCGGGTCGGATCAGGCAGGCGCGCGGCATTGGCGGCCAGCGCGTCGAAGCTGCCCCGGTCGTACTGGATACGGAAAAAGCCCGTGCTATGCGGGTCGACCACGAGCGCGCCCTCGCAGCTGCCTTGGGTGATGGTGCTGCTGCGGTTGGCCAGCAGCGTGTACCAGGCCTTGCCATTGACGGTGCCCACTTGCAGCGGCACTGTCCACAGGCGGTTTTCCGGGGCCGGTTCGTCGAGGCGGAACTGTTCCTGTGACAAGGTCACCTGGCGCTTGCCGTCGACGCAGGCCTGGCTCACCGAAATCAGCGGATAGCCCGGCTGGGTGGTCCAGTCGGCCGCCAGTTTGCCGACCGGCTTGCCGGACGCCTTTTCGATCGCCGCCCACAGGTCGGCCGTGGTCGTGTTCGAATACTGGTGTTTCGCCATGTAGGCACGTATGCCCTTGCGGAAGGGATCCTCGCCAACATAGGCTTCCAGCATGCGCAGGAAGCCCTGCCCTTTCACGTAGGTGATCGAGTCGAAGGCGCCGGCGGCCTGCTCTTCGTTGTCGATGCGGGTCTGGATCGGGTGCGTGGTCTTGCGCGCGTCGAGATTCAACACGCCTTCGCGCTCGGCGATGCCGTCGAGGTAGGGGCGCCATTCCGGATGGAAGTGCTCGGTGGCCTTGGACGCCATCCAGGAGGCGAAGCCTTCGTTCAGCCACAGGTTGTCCCACCAGGCCATCGTGACCAGGTTGCCGAACCACTGGTGCGCGACCTCGTGGGCATTGACTTCGAAGGTCAGCTTCTTGATGCTTTCCGGGCTCTTGAGCGGGTCGTACAAGAGGGTCGATTCGTTATAGACGATGCCGCCCCAGTTTTCCATGGCGCCATTGAAGCCGCCGGGGATCGCGATCTGGTCGAGCTTGGCGAGCGGATACGGCACGCCGAAGTAATTGTTGTAGTAGTGCAGCAGATCCTTGGTGGCCTGCAGCGGGAAGGCGGCCGAGCCAAGCTTGCCGGCCGTCGTGACGACGCCGATCTCGACACCGTCCTGGCGCGCCGACACGCGCTCCAGCTCGCCCGCCACCAGCACCACCAGGTAGCTCGGCATCTTGGGCGTCGGCGCGAACGAAATGCGCTGCACGCCGTTCGCCAGCTTGTCCGTTTTTTCGATCGGCGTATTCGAATACGCCTTGAAGCTGGCCGGCACGTCCACCGTCAGCTTGAAGCGCGCGCGGAAGGCGGGCTCGTCCCAGGTCGGCAGCATGCGGCGCGCGTCGGACGGCTCCATCGTGGTCGCGATCAGTTTCTTGTCGAGACCGTCCGCCTTGTAGCCGACCTGGAACAGGCCGCGTCCTTCGCGGTTGATCTGGCCGGAGAAGCGCAACGCCAGCGTGTAGCGCCCCGGCGCCAGCGGTGCGCCGAGCTCGAAGGCCAGCGTTTCCTGCTTGTCGTCGAGGATGGGCACCAGGGCGCGTTCGGCCATGCCGCCACCAAGCAAGGCGGCGCGTTCGATCTGCAGGTTGGCCGCGTTCAGGACGATGCGGCTGGTGGGACGCAGCACCTCGATCTGGACGCGCTGTTCGCCGCGGAAGGTGTCGGCCTTGACGTCCGGTACCAGGTGGGCGTCGTAGAGCAGCGGGATCACGTCTTTGGGCAGTTTGCCGGGGGTGTCGGCGAACGAAAACGGTGCTTCGGCCCGGGCCAGGGTGCTGGCCAGGGCGAGCGCGACAGCTGCGGCCGATGCTCTTGGATGTCTCATGAATGTCCTCTCGTGCTTTTATTATGGTGGTGCGGCGTCCGGCGCAGCGACCCAGTACGCACTGTAAACAAAGCGTCCATTGCTCTCCCCGCGAATGCGACGAACGGCGAAAAAACGCGCTGGGCTGCAAAAAACCGGCATTGCGATGCGCCCCCTTCCAGCGACGAAAAAAATTTCAATTATTTTTGCCAACAACCCTAAAGTTCTGGCGAGCGCTGCCGTAAAAGGAGGACAACCGGTAATCCGGCCGAAAATAATTGTCGCGGCGCCAACATGACCTCCAACGAAGTCCTCTCGATGTACGAAAATATTGCTGGCCTGACCGGCAAGATGGCCGCGGCGGCGCAATCGGGCGACTGGAACGGTTTCGACAGCCTGCAGGCGCAATGCGCCGCACAGGCAAGCGCCACGGCGAGCGGCGTGCCGGCCCTGGACGGCGCCAAGCGCCTGCGCAAGATCGACCTGCTCAAGCAGATCATGGCCAACGACCGCGCGGTGCGCGACGTGACCGAACCATGGATGGGCCAGCTGGACCGCGCGATGCGCGCGCACTGATCCGTTCTTCCCTGATGTGACCAAAGCGCCTGCGGGCGCTTTTTTATTGCCGGTTTTCAGGAGCGCAAAAACAAAAAAGCGCCCGGAGGCGCTTTTCTGCTACGGGGAGGCCCCGTATGAATTCGGAGAGCAACACCAGGAATCCCGATGTTGCCTCTTTGCCGGTTGCATCCGGCGTCCCCGTGCCGCTGTTGGCAAGTGACTGCTTCCGAAGACAGGCGCCTTGCGGCGTACATCCGTAACCCGCGCCACGCTATCGGTGGTGGCTGCGACAGACTCTGTTTCGTTTTGTGGTTTTGACAACCAACGAATTCAGTATAGCGCAAATTTTGCTCTTGTGTAGACCAATTGTGCGCGGCTGTAAAAAGCTGGAATTTGGCCTACGCCAATCACTCACCCTGCTCCGTCACCGGCTCGGCAACCGGCGCCGCTTCCTTCCCTTTCCCCGGCATCAGGCGCGCTTTGACGGCGGCCATGAAATGCGGTTTCGGTTCAGCCTCGCCCGCTGTCGGGATCTTGGCCGGCTTGTGCGCCGCCGGAATCTTGCCGAAGCTGGAACGCTTGCGACGGCGCAGCACGGCCAGCACCAGGGCGCAGACCGCCAGCACGGCGCCGAGCGCGCCGCCGATCGGCAGCCACGGCGTTTCCGCTTCCGGCGGCTCGACCTTCTTCGGCTTGCGGTGAATGCGCGGCGCGCCCTTGGGATGATCCTTCGGCGCTTCCCTGGCTGCGGGCGCCGGCGCCGGGGCAGGCGCCAGCGCGGGCGCGGCGGCTGGCACGACTGCCGGCGCGGCGCCCTGCAGCAGCTTCACTTTTTCCTCGAGCTTGCCCAGCTGCTGGTGGAGCGCCGCATTCTTTTCGCCGAGCGCGACGCAGGCATTGAGGTGTTCGTTCGGCGCTTGCGGCGCGCAGGCGGGCGCTTCGGCCGGCGCCGCCGCCACGGGTGCGGGAGCGGGTTTGCGCACCGGCGCCGCCTTGCGCACGGCCCTGACATGTACTTTGCGTGGCGCGGCCGGCGGCACCGGCCGCGCCGCGTCGACGTATTCCTCGCCAGCCTGCAAGGCGGCGGCCGGGCGCGGCGCCGGCAGCGGTTTCGCGGGCTCGGCAACCGGTTCGCGCACGGGCGGCGGCGGCGGCGCCGGGTTCGGGTCCGGCGTCAGCCACAAGGTCACGAGGCGTACGCTGCGCTGGCCGCCGTCGACCAGCTCCAGGTAGACGTGCACATGGCGGCTCTCGACCGGCTTGAGCGAGGTCAGATGCAGGAACTGGCGGCCATCGCGCCGCATCACAGTCATGTTCAGGCTGGAGAGCACGGGCGGCATGGCGATGTTCGCGCCCCGGTACACGTCCGGGCTGGCCAGGCGCACCGCGACCCTGGCGGCCGGGTCCTCGACCAGGGTCAGCTCGACGTCCGCCACGAGCGCTTGCCCGATATGCGACAGCACCTGGGCCTCGCCCAGTTCGGCAGCATGGCCGGCCGTCGTCGCGGCCGCGACGAGAAGTGCTGAAAAGAGGAGATGAGAGCGATGCGCCATGGGGAGGAAAGAATTTGTAGCCTAAGCGTAATTAACGGGTGTTCGGCTACACTCTTTAGCTCCCGCTTCGAAATAAAAACAGGACACCACCATGGAAAACCGGATAGAAAAAGACAGTTTCGGCCCGATCGAGGTGCCGGCCGACCGCCTTTGGGGCGCGCAGACCCAGCGCTCGCTGCACCATTTCCACATTTCGACCGAACGCATGGCGCCGGAACTGGTCGCCGCGCTGGCCCAGGTCAAGCGCGCCGCGGCAGCGGTGAACCGCTCGCTCGGCAAGCTGCCACGCGACAAGGCCGACGCCATCATCGCCGCCGCCGACGAAGTCCTCGACGGGCGCTATCCGGACGAATTCCCGCTGGCCGTCTGGCAGACCGGCTCGGGGACGCAAAGCAACATGAACATGAACGAAGTGCTGGCGAACCGCGCTTCCGAACTGGCCGGCGGCGAACGCGGCGAAGCGCGCCTGCTGCATCCGAACGACCACGTCAACATGGGGCAATCGTCGAACGACATCTTCCCCACCGCCATGCACGTGGCGGCGGCGCTGGCGGTGTCGAAGGACGTGCTCCCCGCCCTCGCGCGCCTGCGCGGCACGCTGCAGGTCAAGGCGCGCGACTTTGCCGACATCGTCAAGATCGGCCGCACCCATTTACAGGACGCGACGCCCTTGACGCTCGGCCAGGAGTTCTCCGGCTACGTCGCCCAGCTCGAGTTTTCCGAGCAATGCATCCGCGCTTCCCTGCCCGGCCTGCTGTCGCTGGCCGCTGGCGGCACGGCGGTCGGCACCGGCCTGAACGCCCACCCGGACTTCGCCCCGCGCATCGCCGCGGAACTCGGCTCGCGCACTGGCCTGACGTTCAAGAGCGCGCCCAACAAATTCGCGGCGCTGGCAGGGCACGACGCACTGGTGGCCAGCCACGGCGCCTTCAAGACGCTCGCCACCGCCCTCATGAAGATCGCCAACGACGTGCGCTGGATGGCTTCCGGCCCGCGTTCCGGCCTGGGCGAAATCACGATCCCGGAAAACGAACCGGGCAGCTCGATCATGCCGGGCAAGGTCAATCCGACCCAGTGCGAAGCGCTGACCATGTTGTGCTGCCAGGTGTTCGGCAACGACGTCGCGCTGACGGTCGGCGCCTCGCAGGGCAATTTCGAACTGAACGTCTTCAAGCCGATGATCGCCCACAACTTCCTGCAAAGCGCGCGCCTGCTGGCCGACGGCATGCGCTCCTTCGAGGAGCATTGCGCCAAGGGCATCGAGCCGAACCGCGCGCGGATCGGCGAACTGATGGAGCGCTCGCTGATGCTGGTGACCGCGCTGGCGCCCCACATCGGGTATGATGCCGCCGCGCAGATTGCCAAGCATGCGCAGCACGAAGGCATCACGCTGCGCGAAGCGGCCCGCCAATCGGGCCACGTCAGCGAGGAGCAGTTCGATCAGTGGATCGTTCCGATCGACATGACACGGCCCGATCCGGAATAAACAGGCTGCGCGGCGGCACGCTGGGCGCGCTTCTACCGAGGCGAGCGCAAGCGTGCGCCCCACAATTTTTCCCGAGGATAGTATGCAAAAGACAACTTTCGAACTGACATCCGAGTTCGTCGAACTCAACCAGCTGTTGAAGCTGGTGGGCTTGTGCGATAGCGGCGGCGCCGGCAAGAACATGGTGGCCAGCGGCGTGGTGTCGGTCGACGGCAAAAAAGAATTGCGCAAGACCGCAAAGATTCGCACGGGGCAGACCGTGACCGTGGGCGACGTGCGGATCTCGGTGCAGTAACAGGGACTGCCGAACTCGACGGCGCACGTTTGCGCGTAGACAAACGCGACCGGTAGTCCTTCTCTATATTTTAAGGCGTATACAACCGGCCTGAAGGTGAGGACTATGGAAACCCCGGACAACAACCCGCAAACGCAGGAACGCCTGATCGGCGATCTGCGCCTCGTCATCGAGAACGCGCAAGAGCTGCTGAAGAACACCGATCAATACACAAGCGTCCTCTACCAGAACGCGCGCTCGAAGCTGGCGATGGCCCTGAATGCCGCCAACGAAGAACTTGCGCGCTTCGAAGACGCCCAGCTCAGTCGCATGATGGAGGCAAGCCGCCTGGCCATCGAGAGTTGCGCCGGCTTGTCCGGCGAGGAACGCGTGCTGCGCGCTTTCCATTGAGTTCGCCGCGGCGCCATCCTGGCGCCGCGTTCACCTTCAGGCGCCCGCAGCGGCGTCTTGAACGGCCTTGCCTGTTCAGGCAGTCGTATTGATCTTGTTTCCCAAATGCGCAGGCAGATTCTGCGGCGGCTGGATGCCCTCCAGCAGCTGGGTCATGTGCGCCTTCTGCTGGTCTTGCGCCTTCTTGAGGACGGCGACGCCGACTTCGTCTTTACGGCCAGTCTCGGCGATGGTGGTAGACAACTTGGCGATGCTGGTGACGTCCATGCGGCTCTCCTGATGAGGGTTATCCGCTATTAACGGCTTGTTATACGGAAACTTTAGCCTGCGCCGCCATCCATTCGGTGAGCCAGCGCAAAACCTGATCGGGCCGGTTCAGGTCCAGCCAGGCAGCCCTGGCATTCGCTGGGGCCGCCGCATCGGAGGCCACCGCCACCACCAGGGGATCATCCGGAAACAGCGGCGGGCGGCCGAGCGCGGGCCGGTAGACCTCGAGCTTGGGCAAGGGTTCCCATTTATAGCCTTCGACCAGGGTCAGGTCGGCCGGCGCCAGGCGCGCCAGCTGCTCGGCCAGCGGCGGCTCCGTCGCCCCGCGCAACTCGCGCAGGATGGCGTAGCGGTAGGGCGAGGCGATCATCACCTCGGCGGCCCCGGCCATGCGCAGGCGCGCGCTGTCCTTGTGCGGCGGCTCGAGCTCGATGTCGTGGTGGCTGTGCTTGACGACGTTCACGCGCAGCCCGCGCGCGGCCAGTTGCCCGACGAGGAATTCGAGCAGCGTCGTCTTGCCGCTGCCCGACCAGCCGACCACGGCCAGCACGACGGGCGCCGCCGGATCAATAACCGACACGGTAGCGGGTGCCCCGGTAATTCATGACCGCATACTTCGGCATCAGGCGCTCCAGCACCAGGCCGGGTGCGACTTCTTCTCCTTCGCGGCGCAGCGTCTTGTCGATCAGCAGCAGGCGATCCGCGGGATTCGGCGAGTAGATATAGCCGCCGACCGCCACTTTCGGGACTTCGCGCTGTATAGCCTCAGGCAATTGCTGCAGCGTGCGCAGGGATTCTTCCTGGACCGGATCGGGCGCGCGCACGGCTGCGGCTGGCGCCGGCTCGGGGGTGCGGGCTGGCGCCGGCAGGTAGACGGCTTCGGGCACGGTGTCGCGCACCGGGGCCGGGCTCGGCGCTGGCGATGCGGCGGCGGCGCGCGGCGGCGGCGGCGTGGTGACGGGCGGCGACACGGGCCGCGCAACGGCGGGCGGCGGCGTAGCGGCAGGTCGCGCAGGCGGCGCTTCCGCCGCAGCGATCACCGGCGCGACAGGGGCCGGCGGCGGCAAGGCCAGGGCCGGCGCTGCCTGCGCCAGCACGGCCGGCGCGGCGGGCGGCGCGGGCTCCGTCCTGGTGCGCAGGACGATCCCGGCCGCCAGGCCCGCAACGGCCAGGCCCACGCCCAGGCCGATCAGGAGCGGCTTGCGGTTGGCTTTGGCCGTTGCAGCCGGCACGTGCATCGGCGCCGGCGTATGGATATCCGGCGCATTGCCGAGCTGGCGTTCGGCTTGCGCTTTTTTGAGTGCTTCGAGAATGTACGACATTAGAACCTATCCCAGTAATGAATGAGCCGTTGCTGACGCGCCTGACAAGCGGGCGCCGCGTTGCTCGTCGTTGCGTGGCTCGCCACGCGGCTTCCTCGCGCCCTGCTCCCACTTGTCATGCATCGTCATCAATTTCCTCCTCGCTACCGGGATAGGTTCTCGTGTCCCGTCCCGGCGGCACCGGCGAGCAGGCGCGGCTCGGCGACGCCGGTCAGCTGGTTGAGGCGCATATAAGTGCGCGGTCCGGGCACGCCGTCCGCCTTCAGGTTTTGTCTGGCCTGGAAGCTGCGCAGCAGCTCCTGGGTGCGGGCATCGAAAGGCTGCTGCGCGGCCGGCGCGGCGACGCGGCCGGCCCTGGCCAGCCCGGCGGCGAGCCAGTCGACGTCGACGCCCTGGTCGCCGGGCACGAGGCGGTCGCGGAAAGCGCGCGGCATCTTCCAGAAGGTCGTGTATTCGCCACTGAAACGCGGCACCAGGGCGGCCAGCTCGACGCGTTCGCGCTTGCCGTTCGCGAGCAGGGTCACGCTGCGTTCGTCCATGCTTTCGAGCACGGCGTAACTGGCGCTGCGGCCGTCGCGCAAGGTGATGACGGCCGGACGGTCGAGCTGGCGCAGTTCGTACATGCCGCCGCGGCCCGTGTGGCAGCGCAAATCGGCGCGGATGGCTGCCTGGCAGGCGTCGCCGGCCGGCAAGGCGGCGCCCCAGAGCGTCGCCAGCGCGCGCAGGGCCGCCGCTTCGTCGGGAACGCCGTGCGGCATGCCGGCAGCCGGCGCGGCCGGGGGCGCGGCCTTCGCCACCGCCGGCTTCGCTTGGACTGTAGCGACGCGATGCGGCAGCACCTGCCAGGCAGCGGCCGCACTGAGGGCGGCCCCGGCCAGCACGCCGCCGGCCACCAGCGGCCAGCGCGCCGAGCGCGCAGGGGCCGCCGTTTCGCCGGCGAAGACTTCCTCGGCCGCCTTGGTGAGGATGATGCGCGTCACTTCGCGGCTGTTCTCGACATAAGCGCCGAGCAGCGCGCGGTCGCACAGCAGGTTGATGCGGCGCGGCACGCCGCCCGTGATCCGGTGCACCAGCGGCACGATCGCCGCCGGAAACACCGGCGCGCCCTGCAGGCCGGCCACCGCCATCCGGTGAGCGATATAGGCGCCGGTCTCGGCTTCCGACAGCGGCCCCAGGTGGTAGCGCGCAATCACGCGCTGGGCCAGCTGCTCGAGCTCCGGACGCGCCAGCATGGTGCGCAGTTCCGGCTGGCCGATCAGGATGATCTGCAGCAGCTTGCGCTCGCTGGTCTCCAGGTTCGTCAGCAGGCGCAATTGTTCGAGCACGTCGGGGGCCAGGTTCTGGGCCTCGTCGATGACCAGCACGTTGTTGCGCCCCTGCGCGTGCGATTCCAGCAAATACGCGTTGATCGCGTCGACATAGCCTTTGACGCCGCCCTGCTCGGTTGGCGCCGCGATGCGGAACTCTTCGCAGACCGACTGCAGCAATTCGCCGACGCTCAGCTTCGGATTGAAGATATAGGCGAGGCGGCAATTGTCCGGGATTTGCTCGATGAAGCAGCGGCAGACGGTGGTCTTGCCGGCACCGATCTCGCCCGTCAGCAGTACGAAGCCGCCGCCGCTGTTGATGCCATACAGCAGATGCGCCAGCGCCTCGCGGTGGCGCTCGCTCATGAACAGGTAGCGCGGGTCGGGGGCGATCGAGAACGGCGCCTGCGTCAGGTTGAAGTAGTTGGTGTACATGAACGTCTAGCGGCCTGGCGGGAGAGGTTTATATCTGGCGCAGTATATTTTGGATTTGCCCATGTGATAAGCGATGACGCTTCCCGGTTGCGACACCCGCAATGGATACTGCGAAGCGTCAAGCGCCTTGTGGCGCAATCCGGCGCTTGCGCGGATCGCCTCCTCCAGTTCGTCGGGCTTGCTGTCGATCACGGCGGCAATGAAGACCAGCGGGTTCGTATCGTCGCTGACCATGACATCGAGCACTTGCTTGCCCCACAGGGTGGCATCGCCCTTGAACCAGAAGGCGCCGCCCTCGTGCTTGTAGGAGGGGCCGAAAGCGGTGCCCAGCCAGGAATGGAAATAGGCGTTGTCGAGCTGGCTCCGGCACAGGAGCGCACTGCCGATGACGGGGCCGAAGGTCGAGGGCAGCGCCTGCGCGCCGCAGCAGGCGAACGCCAGCAGCACGCCGGCGGCGCGGCGCATCCGGGTCACAGCTTCGACAGCCAGTTGCGGTTGGCGGCGATTTTCGCCTTGGCCGATGCCGGCAGCGCCTCGTAGCAGCCGGGATGCTGCTTGAGCGCACTCTCGCGCACCTCTTTCTCGAGGCCATTCACGATAAACACGTAGACGGTGGCGCCTTCGCTATTCTTGCGCGTGCCCATGTAACGAATCACTTGTTTCTCCTCACTCGACATGTGCATTATGACACTTGCCGCTCGCTGGAACCGCAGCGCCGCCGAACGGCCGCACCGTTCGGCGCCTGTTTTTGATCGTTGATCCCCTGATTTTGCACGTCTATCGGCTCGACTGCACGCCCGGCCCTGCTTTGGATTATCGTGCGTGCTCCTGATTCCACAAAAACAACAAGGACATCCATGACCATCCGTGTGAAACACACCGCCCTCGCCGCCCTCGTCTTGTGCGCGACATTTGCCAGCATGCACAGGGTGGCCGCCGAGGACAGGCGCGCCCCGGTCACGCTCGACAAGCGCGCCGTCGGCGCCTTCAACGCCATCGAACTGGCCGGGCCATTTCGCGTCATCGTGAGCGAAGGCGCGCCGCGCCTGGAACTGTCGGGCGAGCCGAAGCAGCTGGCCGAGATCGAAACCGAGGTGCGCAACGGCACGCTCGTCGTGCGCCAGCGCGCGCGCAACAGTTTCGGCATCCATTGGGGCAAGCGCGACCATGCCGAAGTCGTGGTGCGCATCGGCGCCTCCGGCCTGAAAAGCCTGAGCAACAACGGCAGCGGCGACGTCGAACTGGAATCGATCGGCGGCGAGCGTTTCGTCCTTGCCTCGCAAGGACCGGGCGACATCCGCGCCCGGGGCGGCGTGCGCGAGCTGAACGTGACCAGCAGCGGCAGCGGCGACGTCGACCTGCGCCAGGTGAAGGCAAGCAATGTCGCGTTGACGCTCTCCGGCCCTGGCGACGTGCACCTGGGCGCCGTCAGCAACGACCTGTCGGCGCGCATGAGCGGCTCGGGCGACCTGGAAGCGCCGGATCTGCGCCTGACCCGCGCTGTAGCCCAGATCAGCGGCCCGGGCGGCGCCAGACTGCGCGGCAGCGCGCGCGAGCTGCGGCTCGAACTGTCCGGCTCGGGCGACTTCGACGCCTGCGACCTGCAGGTCGAAAAGCTCAGCAGCATGCAGCGCGGACCGGGCAATGCCTGCATCGCCGGCACCATCCGCCAGTTCGAGGCCGAAGTCAGCGGCTCGGGCGACCTCGAAGCGCGCGGCCTGCAGGCCGGCCGCGCCGTGCTGCGCATGAACGGCCCCGGCAACGCCACGCTCACCGGCAGCGCCGACGAACTGCGCGCCGACCTCAACGGTTCAGGCGAACTCGACGCCGGCGCCCTGACGGTAAAGAATGCCCTGATCGACAGCGGCGGCCCCGGCAACGTCTCGCTGGCGCGCGTCACCGACAGCCTCGACGCCTCGCTGCACGGCTCGGGCGATTTGACGGCCACGGTCGACGGCAAGCGCGTGATGCTCAAGATGCGCGGCCCCGGCAACGTCGAGCTCGACGGCCGCGCCGAGCGCATCAGCGCTGAACTCACGGGTTCCGGCTCGCTCCAGGCGCGGCGCCTGAGCGTGCGCCAGACCGACATCAACGTACGCGGCCCGGGCAGCGCCACGGTCAACCAGGTGCGCGACGGCGGCGGCGAGTTGGTGCAGGTCGAGCGCGGCGGGCGCCGGCAAACCAACTAAATTCAAGGCTGGGGTCAGGTCTGACAATCGGACACGAACTCTGCCGTAGCCTTGACACACGGTCGAGGCTGCGCCAGGACGGAAGTCTACATGTCAGGCCTGAACCCGCCCGGTTTTGCTAAAACCAGGCTGCGTTTTTCAGGGTGCGCCAATCCATCAGGACAGCAAGGACGCCGATCCCGGCCAGGACCAGTGCGGCAGCCGGCGGTACATAATCGAGCAGCCCCGGATGCTGTGCGGCGATGACGCTTTCATGCAGCGTGTTGTCGGCCGCGCCCCACGCCAACAGCGCCGCAAGCTTGCGCGCCGCGAACCACGCCAGCACCGCATCCACGGCCAGAGCCAGCATTGCAGCGCCGCGGGTTTCCTCTGCAGCGACCCCGGCGGTGACCGCGAAGACGATGCCGGGAACCAGGAACAGCAGGCCGGTGATCCCGATGCCAAACAGCGTCACCAGGCCGAACAAGGTGAAAGCGAGAGCGAAGACCGCCTGGACTGCGGCAAGGATGCGCATGGATCGTCTACTTTTGGGTAGCCAGGCGCCATCTCAGCAAGCCCGACGCGCAGACCAGGTAATACCCGGCGACGAAGCCCAGGATTCCCATCGTCAGCGGACTGCTGCCGAACGCCGGCACATGCTGCGGGCCGAGCGTGGCCATTTCGAACACGCGGTACAGCACGCGCGCGATGAACAGCATCGCCACCAGCAGGCCGATCGGCGCATAGGGCGTATAGAAATAGGCACTGCCGAGGCGCTCGAATCTCATGCGACGCAAGGCGACAAAGCCGAGCACGGCGCCGGCGGCCGCAGCGCCCAGCAGCGTCGCCAGCACGGTGGGTTTTGCCATCAGCATGATGGTCATCGCCAGCAAGGCAAACGGCAGGAAAATCACGCCGAACCAGTGGCGCCACAGGCGCGAGGTTTGCCGCACCGTCAGCCGCTGCACCCGCTTGTAGACGCGCCACATGATCAAGGGGGAGGCTGCGAGCAAAATCAGGTTGGTTTGCGTCATGGTCGATGTGTAAGGTTTGTCATCCCAAGGTCAGGCGTAGAGTATTACTTGTTTTTGCTCTTTTGGAAACACCCCCGAAGCGTTGGCGTTTCCGACTCATGCATACCAGTTTGCATACCAGCGTCGGCTCAGCCGTTTCATAGGACTTCAGCACAATCCAATGTCGTGTTCGCTTCGTTGCGCACGCCAACTTCAATACCACTTAAATACCTGTTGACAAGCTCAACCCGCCTCCCTATAGTGCCCTGACCTCCCCGGCACTCATTTCCCCATGATCGAATACCTCATCGGCGTCGATGGCGGCGGCACCGGCACCCGCGTGCGCCTGGCCGGCCTCGACGGCGTCGAACTGGCGCAGGCAAGCGCCGGCCCCTCCGCCCTTTCCCACGGCATCGCGAATGCCTGGACCACCATCCTGTCGGCCATCGGCGAAGCCTGCGCGGTGGCCGACATCGGCTCCCCGCCCCTGTCGTCGATGGCGATCGGGCTCGGGCTGGCGGGTGTCCACAACAAGGACTGGGCGGCGCAATTCGTCGCCGCCGATCCCGGCTTTGCCGCGCTCGTGCTCGACACCGACGGCTTCAGTACCCTGATGGGCGCCCACGGCGGCCAGCCCGGCGCGATCGTCGCGATCGGCACCGGCAGCGTCGGCGAAGCGATGCGCGCCGACGGCGCCAAGGTCGAAGTCGGCGGCTGGGGCTTCCCTGCCGGCGACGAAGCCAGCGGCGCCTGGATGGGCCTGCGCGCCCTGAACCACATCGAACAGGTGCTCGACGGCCGCGTGCCTGGGGGCGCCTTTGCGCGTGACGTGATCGAGGCCTGCGGCGGCCGGCGCGATGCGGTCCAGATCTGGCTCGGACGCGCCAACCAGACGGCCTATGCCAGCCTGGCGCGCTTCGTCGTCCTGCACGGCGAGCGCGATCCGGTGGCGCGCGCGATCCTCGAACACGCCGGACGCGAAGTGGCCAGCATCGCCCACGCGCTCGATCCCGGGAACAGCCTGCCGCTGGCCCTGTGCGGCGGCCTGGGCGAAGTGCTGCTGGCCTGGCTGCCGCCGGAGACCCGCGCGCGCTGCCTGCCGCCCCAGGGCGACTCGGCGCAAGGCGCGCTGCGCATGATCGGACTGTATTTGCAAAAGGCGCACCAATGAACGGAAACATCCTCACCCCCGACGGCTGGATCCGCGGCGAGCTGCGCTTCGGCGCCATGATCGCCAGCATCGACGGCAGCCCGGCCGACCCCGACGCCAACGGCGACGACTACATCCTGCCCGGCTTCATCGACGTCCACGTGCACGGCGGCGCCGGGCGCGACATGATGGAAGGCGGCGACGCGCCGCACCTGATCGCCGCCCTGCACGCGAAACACGGCACGACCAGCCTGCTGGCGACGACCATGACCGCGCCGCCCGCGGACATCGAACGGGCGCTCACCGCCATCGGCGCGGCCTGCAAGGCGCGCGGCAAAAACGAGGCGCGCATCCTCGGCGTGCACCTGGAAGGCCCCTACATCAACGCCGCCAAGCTGGGCGCCCAGCCGCCGTTCGCGAAAGAAGCCACGCTGGCGGAAGTCGAACGCTACGAACGCCTGGCGCCGATGCGCGTGATCACCGTGGCGCCCGAGATCCACGGCCACCTGGAACTGGTGCGCCACCTGAGCGACGCAGGCATCCGCGTCCAGATCGGCCATACCAGCGGCTCCTACGAGGACGGCGTCAACGCGCTCGACCACGGCGCCGCCGGTTTCACCCACCTGTTCAATGCGATGCCGGGCCTGCACCACCGCGAACCCGGCATGGTCGGCGCGGCGCTGGCGCATGCGCAGTTCGCGGAGATCATCCCCGACCTGCTGCACGTGCATCCGGGCGCGATCAAGGTGGCGCTGCGTTCGATCCCGCAGCTGTTCTGCGTGACCGATTCGACCGCCGCCTCCGGCATGCCGGACGGCGAATACATGCTCGGCCGCCAGGTGGTGCATAAATGCATGGGCGGCGTGCGCCTGGCCGACGGCACGCTGGCCGGTTCGACGCTGACGATGGATGGCGCGCTGCGCAATCTCGTCAAGATCGGCCTGTCGATCGCGGACGCTTCGCGCCGCGTCTCGACCAACGCCGCCGACTACCTGGGCGAGCACCTGCGCGGCCGTCTCGCGCCCGGCTGCCATGCCGACTTCGTCGTGCTCGACCGCGACCTGAATATCAAAGCCGTTTATATTGAAGGAGAAGTGCTGTGACCTCACTCATGCTGCAGGAAGCCCTGTCCGCCGGCGACTGCGTCGCCCTGCAACTGTCCCAGGACGTCGAACGCTACGCCGAATTGGGCCGCACGCTGCGCTCGACCACGTTCAACAGCGCCGTCACCGTGGCGCGCGGCAGTTCGGACCACGCCTCCAGCTATGTCGCCTACCTGATCATGTCGCGCATGGGCCGCCTGGTCACCTCGCTCCCGATGTCGCTCGTCACGCTCTACAAGTCGCCGCTGGTCACCCGCGACACGCTGGCGATCTCGATCTCGCAGTCGGGCCAGAGCCCGGACGTGGTGGAACCGATCCGCTACTTCCGCGACGGCGGCGCCACCACGGTGGCGCTGGTGAACGACGCGGCATCGCCGCTGGCCCAAGCCGCCGCCTGGAGCATCCCGCTGCACGCCGGCAAAGAGCAGAGCGTCGCCGCGACCAAGAGTTTTATCACGAGCCTGGTGGCCGGTGCGCGCCTGGTGGCCGAGTGGCAGAACGATCCCGAGCTGAAAGCCGGCCTGGCCGCCCTGCCCGACGACCTGCGCGCCGCATCCCAAGTCGACTGGTCGGCGGCGATCGAGGTGCTGGCCCCGGCCCGCAACATCATGGTCGTCGGACGCGGCATCAGCTTCCCGATCGCCCTGGAAGCGGCCCTGAAATTCAAGGAGACCTCGGCCCTGCAGGCCGAAGCCTTCTCCGGCGCCGAGATCAAGCACGGCCCGATGGCGCTGATCGAGGACGGCTATCCGCTGCTGATCTTCGCCACCCGCGGCCCGACCCAGGCCGGCCTGGTGGCGCTGGCGACCGAGATGCGCGGCCGCGGCGCGCGCGTGCTGCTGGCCGCGCCGGACGATATCGCGGAACGCGACCTGACGCTGCCGGTGGCCGCCACGCCCGACCTCGACCCGATCGTCGCGATCCAGGCCTTCTATGTGATGGCGGCGCACCTGTCGAAAGCGCGCGGCATGGACCCCGACCGTCCACGCCACCTGAGCAAAGTCACCAAGACCAACTGACATGGACGACCTGAGACAACTCGCCGGACAGCTGATCATGGTGCGCCTGTTCGGCACCGAACTCGATGCCGAGACGGCTGCGTTCTTGCAGGACAACCGCGTGCGCGGCGCCTGCCTGTTCCGCCAGAACATGACGGACGCGGCCCAGCTCACGCGCTTGACCCGCGCCTTGCGCGCCGCGATGGGCAGCGACGCCCTGATCGCGCTCGACCAGGAAGGCGGCGCCGTGGTGCGCTCGACCTGGGTGCCGGCGCCGCCCTCGGCCATGGCGCTGGGCGCGGCCAACGATCCGGAACTGGCGCGCGAGGTGGGCGCGGCCGTGGCGCGCGCGGTGCGTTCGCTCGGCTTCAACTGGAACTTCGCGCCGGTGCTGGACCTGAACAACAACCCGCACAATCCCGTGATCGCCGAGCGCTCGTTCGGCGCCGATCCCGAGACGGCGACGCGCATCGCGCTGGCCTGGATGGCGGGCAGCGAAGCGGAGGGCGTGGCCTGCTGCGTCAAGCATTTCCCCGGCCACGGCGACACCCACGTCGACTCGCACCGCGCGCTGCCGACCGTCGACAAGCCCCTGGCGGAACTGGAGCGCTTCGAATTCGCGCCGTTCCGCATGGCTGCTGCGTACGCGCCCGCCATGATGACCGCCCACATCGTCTACCCGGCGCTCGACGCCGAGTATCCGGCGACGATGTCGCGTCCCATCCTGACCGGCATCCTGCGCGAGCAGTGGCGTTACGAGGGCGTGATCATCACCGACGGCATGGACATGCACGCGATCGCCCAGCGCTACGGCGTCGGCCAGGCCGCCGTGCGCGCGCTGGTGGCGGGCGCCGACATGGTGATGGCGATCGGCTCGCGCGAGACGCAGGAAGAAACGATCGCCGCGATCGCCGCCGCGATTGCGTCGGGCGAACTGCCGATGGCCGAAGTCGAGGCGCGCCTGGCGCGCCTGGCAAGGCTGGCGGCGACCCATCCGGCGGGCGGCGCGGCGCGCCCCGCCGCCGCCATCGCACCGGCCACCGAACCCGGCGTCATGCCGGACGACGCGCCCGGGGCCGACGAGGCGCCGGTGTACACGACCGACGACGCCGACCGCCTGCTCATGGCGCGCGCCTGGCAGCGCGGCCTGTCCAGCCGCGGCGCGGTGCGCCGCCCGCCGCCGGGGTCGCGCGTGCGCCTGGTCGCGCGCCAGGACGTGGTCAGCGACGGCGTCTCGGAAGCGGGCGTGCCGGCGGCATCGATCGCCGCCTCGCTGGCCCGGCTGTACGAAGTCGAGCTGGTGACCTTCGCCGATCCCGACACCTTCGACTGGAGCGCGCTGCCGCAGGACGGCCGCTTCACGATCCTGGCCTCGACCTCGCGGCGCCGCTACGATGCCCGCCTGCGCGCGACCTGGCATCCCGACCTGCACCTGGCGCTGTGGAACCCCTACCAGGCGCTCGACTTCGATGCGCCGGCCCTGATGACCTATGGTTTCGCCGCGCCGGCGCTGGCCGCGGTGAACGCCTGGCTGGCCGGCGAGATCGAGGCCGGCGGCCAGTGCCCGGTGCCGGGTTTCTGACACGAACACGTTACCGTGTATCAAACACGGTAACGCAATGTAACGACAGCCCACCGCGCCACGCCCCTGCGGCACAATTGCCCCGCAGTCCCGGTCGCCCCGTGGCGAATTTATGGGACAATGCGCGTTTCTTCAAGCTTGGCAAAAACGCCATCTTGCCGCGGATCGCATCTTGTTATTCTCCGCTCATCTTTTTAGAAGGATCACTCATGTCCCATTTCCGCCTTGCTCGCCTGTGCCTGCTGCTGGCTGCCGTTGGCCTGAACACCGCGCCTGCCCTGATGACGAGCGCCCACGCCCAGAAGGAAGCGGCAGCGCCCGCCAACGTGGTGCGTCCTGAGCTGGCCAAGATTCTCGATTCGAACGCCATCCAGCCGCTGATCGCCGCCAAGAACGCGGCCGAACTGCAGGCCCGCATCACCCAGGCCGAAGCGCTCCCTAACAAGACGCCGTACGAGAACTACATTCTCAACCGGATCAAGATGGCGCACGCTTCGCTGACCAACAACGACCCGGGCATCCTGGCCGCGGCCGACGAAGTCGTGAAGTCCGGCTTCGAGCCGAAGGACACCCAGGCCAAGCTGGTGCTGGCAATGGCCAACATCCAGTACAACGCCAAGAACTACACGGCCGCGAACGAACAGCTCAAGCGCTATGAAGCCCTGGGCGGCAACATGGCCGAGGCCCGCACCCTGCAGTCGCGCGCCTCTTACCTGGGCAAGGACTACGCCAGCGCCAAGACCCAGCTGGGACAGCTGATCGCGGACGCCGAAAAGGCCGGCAAGGTGCCGGGCCAGGAAGACCTGAAGCTGATGCTGAGCGCCGCGCACGAGTCGAAAGACACCGCCGCCTACGAGGCGACCGTGCAGAAGATGGTGGCCTACTACCCGAGCGACGAGTTCTGGAATGAGCTGATCCGCGTGAGCGTCATCCGCAAGCCGGGCTTCGACCAGAACAACTACCTGCCCCTGCTGCGCCTGCAATTCGCGGCCACCAAGGTGATGCGCGAAGAAGACTACGTCGACCTGGCCGAAACCGCCCTGCGCGACGGCTTCCCGACCGAAGCCAAGAACGCGATCGACGCCGGCTTCAGCGCCGGCGTGCTGGGCAAGGGCGCCAACGCCAAGGCCCACAACACCCTGCGCACCCGTGCCGACAAGGGCGCCGCCGACGATGCGAAAAACATCGCTGCCGGCGAAGCGGCGGCGGCCAAGTCGAAGAGCGGCGCCGGCCTGGTCAACCTCGGCTGGGCATACGCGACGATGGGCCAGTACGACAAGGGCATCGGCTTCATCCAGCAGGGTATCGCCAAGGGCGGCCTGAAGCAGCCTGACGAAGCCAAGCTGCGCCTCGGCGCCGCCCAGGTCAAGGGCGGCCACAAGGACGACGCGATCAAGACCTTCGAGTCCGTAAAGGCCGGCGGCGGCCTGTCGGACGTGGCAAAAGTCTGGATCCTGACGCTCAAGCAGCCGGCTGGCGCGGGCGCGGCGGCGACTGCCGCAGCGGCGCCGGCAGCACCGGCGGCCGGCAAGTAAGCGTCAGCGCTTGCATCGAAAAGCGGGCGGGCGCCATTGGCGCCGCCCGCTTTTTTTTATGCGCGCGACCGTTCGCCAGCGAACATCCCGGCGCCGATGCCTTGCGCATAATCGGCTTATCTCAAGGGGAGGCTATTCGATGACGACCGTTCGCACAGGCCAGGCGCCGCCACGACTCGAGCGCGAGGAATTTCGCCGCGCTTTTCTGGACGGGTTTTTCGACCCGGCCTATCAGGAAGTCTCGCGCGAACTGGCCGCGGTCGAGGAAGTCGCCTGGCAGGCCTACCGCGACAAGCGCAAGGCGCCGCGCACGGTGAAGGCCGGCGCCGGCTTCGCCGATCCGGACTACGACCTGTCGATCGAATGGAAGGCCACGCGCGAGCGCCTGCTGGCGGCCGAAGCGCACCAGAAAAAACCCGACACGCCGAGCCGGGTGCTCCTGATCAACGCCTCGGCGCGCAACGACGGCAGCTGCCCGGGCGAGATGTCGAAGTCCTGGCGCCTCACGAAGATCGCGCGCGACGCGCTGGCCGAATCAGGCATCGAAGCCGACCTGCTCGACCTGTCGCGCCTGACCTCCGACTACGACCGCCACATCCACCCCTGCAAAGCCTGCGCCAGCACCGCCATGCCCTTGTGCCACTGGCCCTGCAGCTGCTACCCGAACCATGCCGAGCGCCAGACCGGCGACTGGATGAACGAGATCTACGAACGCTGGGTCGCCGCGCACGGGGTCATCATCCTGACGCCGGTCTACTGGTACCAGACCCCGTCCACGCTGAAACTCATGATCGACCGCCTGGTGTGCGCCGACGGCGGCAACCCCGACCCGAGTTCGACCCATGGCAAGGATGCGCGCAAGGCCAAGGAGATCGAACTGGCCGGCTGGGATTATCCGAAGCACCTGGCCGGGCGCGCCTTCGGCCTGGTGGTGCATGGCGACGTCGCCGGCATCGAGGGCACGCGCCGTTCGCTGTCGGACTGGCTGGGCTGGATGGGACTGGTCGACTCGGGCAGCTTCGGCGCGCTCGACCGCTTCATCGGGTATTACGAGTCGTATGCCGAAAGCCACGAGGGGCTCGACCGCGATACCAACGTGCAGGAAGAAGTGCGCAACGTGGCGCGCGCCGTGGCGCTGACGGTGCAGGATCTGCGCTCCGGGCGCGTGGCGCCGCCTTCGGCCAGATTGAAGGCGCCGCGGCCCAAGTAAGACTTACAGCGCGGTGAAGCCGCCGTCGACCGACAGCTCGTGCCCGGTCACGAACGAGGCCTGCTCGGAACACAGCCACAGCACCGCGTTCGCGATCTCCGCCGTTTCGCCGAAGCGTCCCATCGGGTGGGCGGCGCGCAGCTTCTTTTCGATCGCCGGTTCGCGCTGGATGGCACGCGCCAGCATCGGCGTGCGCACGGCGCCGGCGCACACGGCGTTGACGCGGATGCCTTCCTTCGCGTGCTCGCGCGCCGCGCTCCGGGTCAGGCCTGCCAGCGCGTGCTTGCTGGCGGCGTACACGCCCTGCCCCGGCGCGCCCGCCTGGCCGAGGGCGCAGGACAGGTTGACGATCGCGCCCGCACCCTGCTTTTCCATCTGGCGCAGCTGGTATTTCATCGACAGCCAGACGCCCTTGACGTTGACTTCCATGATGCGGTCGTAGAGCGCTTCGTCGAACTCGGCCAGGCGGGCGCCCGCTTCGAACACGCCGGCGCAGTTGACCGCGCAGTCGAGCCGCCCGTAGTGGTGGACGGTCTTGTCGACCAGCGCCTCGACCTCCGGCGCGCGCGTGACGTCGCTGGTCACGAACAGCGCCTTGCCGCCGCTTTCGACGATCATCGCCGCCGTCGAATGGCCGCCGTCGACCGCCACGTCGGCCACCACCACCGCGGCGCCGGCGCGCCCGAAGGCCAGCGCCACCGCACGGCCGATACCGCTCGCCGCACCCGTCACCAGCACGACCTTGCCCGCGAACGGGATGCCGCTCGCTACCTGCTCTTTCTTGCCCTTCATAGTACTCCGCCTGACGCTGTTTGATGCCAATAGGCAACATTCTAACGTCCCGGCGCGATTTCACAAAGGTGAAATTGTCAGGGAGCGGGTTTCACCTTCGACTGGTCGCCCGCCATCACCACCGACAGCCTGGCGGGATCGATCGCCTTGCGGAAGGCGGCGTTCAGCTGGGCCAGCGTGACGGCCATCAGCTTGGCCTCGAACTGGCGCGACCAGTCGTAGGTGCGGCCACGGTACATATACGAGGTCCAGCCGGCGGCGAGCGCGCCGTCGTCGGCGCGGGTCTGCTGGCGCTGCTGCATCAGGCCCGATTTGGCGCCTGCCAGCTCGGTCGCCGTGAAGCCGTCCTTGACGGCGCGCGCCAGCTCGGCGCGGATGGCGGCGTCGAGGCGCTGCAGGTTCTGCGGCGCGGCGATGGCGCTGATGCCGAATGCCCCTGCCCGATCGAGATCGCCTGCCTCCAGCTGCGAGCCGCCGCCATACGACAGGCCGTCCTTCTGGCGGATGCGGTCCATCAGGCGCGAGCGCAGGCCGCCCTCGCCGAAGATGTAATTGGCCAGCATCAGGGCCGGATAGTCGGCGTCGTCGATGTTCAGGTCGAGGTTCAGGCGCGCGGTGTAGACGGCGTTCTCCTTGTCCGGCGTGTCCAGCGTCGTCTTCAGGGGGGCGATGTCGGCGTGGCGGCGCAGCACCGGCGCGAAGTTGGCGGGCGCTTTCCAGGCGCCGAACAATTCGTCGACCAGCGGCACGATGGCCGCGGCGTCGAAGTCGCCGACGATCGCCATCTCGGCCGGCACCGTGCCGTAGAACGCGCGGTGGTGGGCGCGCAGCTCGTCCAGCTTTGCCGCATTCAGTTCGGCCAGGTCCTCGTCAAAACTGTTCGCATGGCGCACGTCGCCTTTCGGGTACTGGTCGAAGTGCTTGGCCAGCGCGCGCGCGGCGACGGCCTGCGGCTCGGCGCGGCTCGCTTCCAGTGCGACCAGCGACTGCCGCCGCAGCTGTTCGAATTCGCTCGCCGGGAAGGCCGGCTCCTTCATGACGTGCGCCACCAGGCGCAGGGCGTCGGCCAGGTGTGCGCGGGTGGTCTGGAAATGGCTCAGGCCGCCGGCGATTTTCAGGCGGTCGAATTCGTCGGACAGCTGGGCGCGCGTGTAGCGGCTGGTGCCGCGCATCAGCATGGCGCCGGTCAGCTCGGGCACGGCGCCCTTGCCGAACAAATTCTGCTCGTCGCCCATGTGCTGGCGCAGGTCGACGGTGACGGCTTCGCCGCGGTTCTTCTTCGACAGCAGGGCCAGCTTCACGCCGCGCGCCGTGGTGAGCTGGGTGCGCTTCATGATGTTGTCCTGGGTCGGCTCGAAGTCTTCCGAGACCAGGGTCGACGCGGTCGGCTTGAATTGTTCGAGGATGCTCTGGACGCTCGGCGCCGGCGGAATGACGGCGCGCTGCGGTGCGTCTTCGGGCAGGAAGGTGCCGGTGACGCGGTTGTCGCGCTTGAAGTAGCGCTTCGCCACGCCCGCCACTTCTTCCGGCGTGATCGTCTTGATGCGTTCGCGGCCCGTGAAGAACAGGCGCCAGTCGCCCAGGGCGATCGTTTCCGACAGCGCGACCCCGACCCGCTGCGGATCGTTCAGGCTGCGCTCCATGTCGTTTTCGTAGAGGCGCCGCACGCGCGCCATTTCTTCTTTCGTCGGCGGCGTCGCGCCGAAGGTCTCGACCGCGTCGGTCAGCGCCGCGCGCACCGGCTCGAGCGGCTCGCCCTTCTTGACCACCGCACCGACGTACTGCATGCCGGGCGCGTAGCCGGTCTGGCCGAACGTGAACACCTGGCTCGCCTTGCCGGTTTCGACCAGCAGCTTGTGCAGGCGTCCGCTCGGCGCGTCGCCCAGGATGGACGATGCGAAGGCCATCACGTCGCTGTCGTCGTGCAGGCTCGACGGCACCTTGTAGCCGAGCATGACGATCTGGACGTCGCCCTGGCGCCGCACGGCGAAACTGCGCTCGCCATCCTGGGTCGGCTCGGCCGTCCAGAACGCGGGCAGCGTGCGCGCCGGCTTCGGGATGGGGCCGAACAGGCGCGCGATGTTCGCCAGCGTGGCATCGACGTCGAACTTGCCGGCGACGAGCAGCACGGCATTGTCGGGCTGGTAGTAGGTGCGGTAGAAGGCTTGCAGGTTGCCGATGCGGACGTTCTCGATGTCGCTGCGGTTGCCGATCGTCGAGCGGCCGTAGCTGTGCCAGTCGTAGGCGATGCTCTGCATGCGTTTCACGAGTACGCCGGAGGGCGAATTCTCGCCGCTCTCGAACTCGTTGCGCACGACCGTCATCTCGGAGTCGAGGTCTTTCTTGGCGATGAAGGATCCGGTCATGCGGTCCGCTTCCATCTGCAGCGCCCAGTCCAGGTTGGCCTTCGACGCCTGGAAGACTTCGTAGTAATTGGTGCGGTCGAGCGAGGTGGTGCCGTTGAAATCCATGCCGCGGTCGGCGAACTGGCGCGTGATGTCGGGATTCCTTTTCGCGCCCTTGAACAGCAGGTGCTCGAGCAGGTGGGCCATGCCGGTCTCGCCGTAATTCTCGTGGCGCGAGCCGACCAGGTAAGTGACGTTGACAGTGACGGTGGGCCGCGAGCTGTCCGGGAACAGCAGCACTTTCAGGCCGTTCGGCAGGCGGTATTCGGTGATGCCTTCGACCGAGGCGCCGAGGGTGACGCCTTTCGGCAGCGGCCTGGTGGGAGCGGCCAGCGCGGCGCCGCAGGTGACGAAGGCACAAGCGCCCGCGATCAGGTAGGCGGACAGGCCGCGCTGGTAACTCGGTAAATTCATGTCATCCCGTCAGTGTCGTGCGCCGCTCATGATCGGCGCGCCAACGGGGATGGTAACAGATGGTTGCGCTGGACGATGCCGCCATGCACTAGTCTGGTGCGTGGCGGCGGGACAGTCGCGGTTGTTAGTGACGCGCGCGCTTCTCGTGCGCCTGCTGGCTGCCGCTGATGCGCGACAGGTCGCCCATTTCCTCGGCCAGGAATTCGAGCAGGTCGTCGGCGCTGACGATGCCGGCCAAGCCGCCCTTGTCGTTCACCACCGGCACCCGGCGGATGCCGCGCACGCGCATGTGCTCGATGGTCTGGTAGACGTCGTCCTCTTCGCGGCAGGTCAGCAGGTCGTCGCTCATGATGTCGCCCACTTGCAGGCTGGCCGGATCGAGCCCGAGGGCGACGACCGAGACGACGATGTCGCGGTCGGTGAGGATGCCGGCGGGAATGGCGTTAGCGTCGACGACGACCAGGTCGCCCACATGGTGCTTGCGCATCAGGAGCGCCGCGCCCTGCACGGTTTCGTCGCGGTTGCAGCTGATGATCTGGATGGTGCAGATGTCGCGGATGTGCATGATCGTCTCCCTGGCAGTCGTTTGGCTGGCTCCAGGAATTAACCTAGTGCAGCAACGCGCGCATGGTTTGATCTAAATCAAACGATTTCGGGAACTCAGACCTTGGGAACGCCCGGCAACTCGACGAAGCAGGCATCGACCACTTGCAAGTCGTTGTCCTTGGCGAAGTTGACGACGAAGTGATAGGCCAGCGGCTCGGCTTTCTTGAGCGCATTGTTGACGACCACGGCCTTGACGCCGTCGATCACGGTCGGATGGACGTAGGGGGAGAACTGGAGGTGGGCATGGCGGCCGCCGCTGCCTTCGGGCCGGAAGCAGGACATGACGCCGCACAAGCGCTCCGCCCAATCGCTGGGGCGGAATTGCTTGCCATTGCTAGTGAGGCCCAGGATGAAGAATTCGCCGACGGCGCCTTCCGTCCCGGTATGCGGTAACTCGGCCATAGTGCTGCTCGAACGCTGCGTGGAATAGACGACGAGTATTATATCTTATAGAAGACTGCGGTACGGACTTGTCTCGACATGCTTAGCCGAGCCACACCATACTGGACAACAACAGCAACAGGATCATCCATAGTATCAGGGCGCGCCAGACTAGTCCCACCGTGCTTTGCAGTGCGCGCAGGCTCGGCTCCTCGCCGGGCAGGACGTCGGTGTCGGCGTCGCTCAGGTCGACCATGGCGGCGTCGGCCGGCAGCGGTTGCGGCGCGTTCTCGTTCGGGGTGCCCAGGCGCACGCCCATCGCCCCGCCGCCGGCGGCCAGGATGATACCGCGCGATTCGTCGGCCCAGCGGTTGGCGAAATTGCGCCAGGCATAGATGGCGTCCTCGAAATTGCCGACCACGGCGAAGGCGATCGCGGTCAGGCGCACCGGAATCCAGTCGATCCAGTAAAAGGCCCTGGCGGCGAACTGGCCGAAGGCCTCGTTGCGCATGTGCTCGGGCTCGTTCCAGGCGCGCGCCAGGTATTCGGAGACGCGGTACAGCACGGCGCAGGCCGGTCCGGCCGGCATCAGGAACCAGAAGAACACGCCGAACACGCTGCGGTGGGTGGTGATCAGGGATTTTTCGACGGCGATGCGGGCGATTTCGGTGGCATCCATGCCGACCGTGTCGATGCGCGCCCATTCGGCCAGCAGCGCACGCGCCGTGGCTTCGTCGCCGCTGTTCAGTGCCAGCTGGATCGAGGTGAAATAATGGCTGTAGTGGCGGAAACCCAGGGTCAGGTAGACGATGGCGACGTTCCAGGCGAAGGCCAGGAACACGAGGCCAAAGTATTGCAGCACCCAATAGACCAGGGCGACCGGCAGCACCAGCACCGCCATCATCAGGAACCAGCCCATGCGGCCGTTCTTCGGCTCGCCGGCGTTGAACCAGCCTTCGATCCGCATCGCCAGGCGCTTGATGCCGACGTAGACCTGGTTATCCGCGCGCAGCGGTTTGAGTTGCTCGATCAGCAGTGCGCACAGGATGGAAAAAAATGTCATGCAAGTCCTTCTTTTGTTATGGCAATACCACGCTGCCCGCTACGATAGCGCAGGTGACCGCCATAATCAAATCAGGACTGGTAACAATTTTTATGCACGCAGGAAATGGAACAGGTTGCGCAGCATGCCGGCTGTGGCGCCCCAGATGAAGAAACGCTCATACGGCATTGCATAAAAGCTGCGTTTGCCTCCCCTGTCAGGCAGTTCGACCGACATGCGCTGGTGGTGCATGCCGTTCATCAGGAAGGCCAGCGGCACTTCGAAGATCTCGGCCACTTCGCCCGGATCGGCGGCCAGCGCGAAGGGCGGCTTGACCAGTGCGACCACGGGGGCGACGCGGTAGGCGCTGCCAGTGACGTAATCGGGCAGCACGCCGACGATCGATACATGGCGCCGGTGCAGGCCGATTTCTTCCTCGGATTCGCGCAGCGCGGTCTCGATCGGGGACGAATCGAGTTCTTCGGCGCGCCCGCCCGGAAAGGCGATCTGGCCGGCGTGGCTGGTGAGGTGGTCGGTGCGCAGGGTCAATAGCACCGTCAGGCCCTCGGGGCGCTCGACGATCGGCACCAGCACCGCGGCGCGGCGCAGCTTGAAGCCGGGCTGGACCCAGGTTTCATCGGGCGATTCCGGTTCCCAGGCCAGGCGTGAGCGGAGAAAGCGCGCGCGCAGGCCCTCGGCCGTCAACAAAACGGGGGCGATGGCCGGCTCGCCGGCAATGGCGTCGACCGGCAGGCGGGACGGATCCATATGAACCTTCACCAAAAGCGTTTCTCCTGGTCACGACTATAAAGCATAAAGAAAAAGGCATCCCGGGGGATGCCTTTTTTCACTCCACGATCGCGATTACTTGGCGACTGGGGCGGCTGCAACTTTACGCTGTGGCAGCTTTTCTTTGATACGTGCCGACTTGCCCGAACGCTCACGCAGGTAGTACAGCTTGGCGCGACGCACGTCACCGCGGCGTTTCACTTCGATCGAAGCGATCAGCGGCGAATACAGC
>Ga0213836_100566_pt1 | contig 29362 bp, 22 predicted proteins | sample SWPATP03_FD_160578 | JGI IMG/M metagenome (GOLD analysis project Ga0213836, IMG submission 160578) | Coastal seawater microbial communities from Marineland, Florida, United States - SWPA TP0 #3 | ecosystem: Environmental > Aquatic > Marine > Coastal | place: USA: Florida | collected 2016-08-05
ACCTGGCCGGTGTAGCCGACCACGATGTCCAGGCCGAACAGCAGGATCGCGTAGATCAGGATGGTTTCGGCCAGGTGGATGTAGTAGGGATTCGGGAAGACGTGCGGGAACACCGCCAGCACGATCAAGCCGACGACGCTGGCGGCAAGCAGGGATTTATTTTTCATCATGGTCAGACTTTCTTGATCGCGGCCTTGCCGAACAGCCCGGACGGTTTCACCGCCAGCACCAGCAGCAGCAGGATCAGTCCCGGCACTTCCTTGTAGCCGGTCGAGATGTAGTAGCCGGTCGCGGTTTCCGCGATGCCCAGGATCAGGCCGCCGACGATGGCGCCGACGCCGCTGGTCAACCCGCCGATGATGGCCACCGCGAACGCTTTCAGGCCGAGCGAGGCGCCCATGGTGGCGCTGGTGAGCGTGAGCGGCGCGATCAGGGCGCCGGCGAAGGCCGCCGTGGCCGAGGACAGCGCATACGAGAAGGTGATCACGCGGCCCGTGTTAATGCCCATCAGGCCGGCCGCGTCGCGGTCGTTCGACGTGGCGACGACGGCCTTGCCGTAGATCGACTTGCGGTTGAAGATCTCGACCGCGAGCATGATCGCCAGCGCGCCGATGATGACCGCGACCTGCATCGGCTGCACGTTGGCGCCCATGAACTGGAAAGGGGTCGAGGAGAGCGGCGAAGGGAAGGGCAGCACGTCCTTGCCCCAGATGTTCTCGGCGACGTTCTTGAAGATGATGGCCAGCGCGATGGTCGACATGATCCAGCCGAACTCGGATTTGATCTTGATGGCCGGGCGCACGCCGATCCATTCGACGAACATGCCCTGCAGCGCGCCGAAGGCGATCACCAGCGGGATCATCAGCCAGTAGCTCATGTAGGGGCCGCCATGGATGCCGCCCACGAAGGACAGGCCGACCAGGGCGCCCAGCATGAGGGCCTCGCCCTGGCCGAAATTGAGGGTGCCGGAAGTGGCGAAGGTAAGTTGATAGCCGAACGCGACGACGGCATAGATCATGCCGAGCGCGATTCCGCTGAAGACGAGCTGCAGAAGGATATCCATGATTTTCACCAGTAGGAGGCATACAGGTGCGAAACCCGGCGCCTCCGGTCAACAAGAAAATGGCCAGCCAGGAACTACCGGACTGGCCACGGTTGAAGCATCCTGCTGTTGCCTTACTTGGCGTGCACCACGCGGCCGCCGCGCACTTCGCCGAACACGGTGTTGTTGAAGTTGATGGCTTCGTGGTCGGTCTTCGAGTACGGCTTCTCGTAGGTGGTGACGACGCCTTCGACCTTGGCGTTCAGGCTTTCCAGCGCGGCGACGATCTTCGGCCCTTCGGTGGAATTGGCCTGCTTCATGGCCGCCGCCAGCAGGTAGATCGAGTCATAGCCCTGCGCTGCCGACACCGCCGACGGCATGCGTCCGCCCGGCGGGCTGTAGGCTTTCACGTAGGCGTCGATGAAGGCCTTGCGCTTGGGCGTATTCGGCTCCTGGATGAAGGTCTGCGGCATGCGCGTGCCTTCGCCGTTCTTGCCGGCGTTGTCGACGAAATTGGCCATCGAGAGCGTCCAGCTGCCGACCATCGGCACTTTCCAGCCCAGCTTTTCCATGCCGTTGGCGATCTGGGCCAGTTCCGGGCCGATGCCGTAGGTCAGCACGGCTTCGGCGCCGGCCTGCTTGGCCTTCAGCAGCTGGGAGGTCATGTCGACGTCCTGCAGGTTGTATTTCTCGACGGCGACCGGCGTGATGCCTTTCTTCTCGAGCGCCTTTTCGAGGTCGGCGCGGCCGAGCTGGCCGTAGTTGGTCGAGTCGGCCAGGATGGCGACCTTCTTGAAGCCGCGGCGGCCGATGGCCTCGTCGACGATCATCTGCGACTGGATCGCGTCGCTGGCCGAATTACGGAAGACGAAATTCATCGGCTGGGTGGCGAATTGCTGGGTGACGATGGAGCCGGTGGCGACGTTGTTCATCACCGGGATCTGCGCCTGCTGGTAGAAGCGCTGCGAGGCCAGGGCCACGCCGGTGTTGATGTAGCCGACGGTGGCGACCACGCGCTCCTTGTTGATCAGCTCCTGGGCGATCTGCACGCCGCGTTCGTTTTTCGCTTCGTCGTCGCGTTCGATCAGCTGGATCTGGCGCCCGAGCACGCCGCCGGCGGCGTTGATCTCGTTGACGGCCAGCTTGACGCCGTCACGCATCGACACGCCCATCGGCGCCGAGCCGCCCGTGAATGGACCGGACACGCCGATCTTGATTGGCTCCGCAGCCATGCCTGACATCGAAAAACCCAGTGCTACCCCTGCAACCAATGCTTTCAGCTTGAAATTCATTGCCGTCTCCGTAGTGTGTTTTTGGTCATGCCGTACGCTGGACTGCACGCAATCATTGCCGCTCCCAGTGCCAGTGACCGACCCATTGTAGGTTAGCAATTGGTACACAGCAATCGATTGCTATGACGCATCGCAGCATGCCACCGACATAAGACAACGCACCTGAAAACGTAAGTAAGCGGTAAGGAAAAGCCTGTATGGGCGGGCAAAATAAAAGAGGCCGCACATGGCGTGCGGCCTCCCTGTTTTGGTGCATTTTTGCCGCAGCGCGATGGCGGCGGCATACGCTCATCAACGGCGGCGGTAACCGCCGTGGTGATGGCCGCCACCCCAGCTGCGGCCGAAGCTGAAGCCGAGGCCGATCGAGACCGGCGGATACCAGAACGGATCCTGCACATAGACCGGCGCCGGGGCATAGACGGGCGCCCCATAGACGGGAGCCCCATAGACGGGAGCCCCATAGACGGGAGCCCCATAGACCGGCCGGCCGGCCACGAGCGGCGCCGGGTTGGTGACCACGTCCGAGGCGGTGACGACACCGGCGTCCCCGGCGCGTTCGCCGGTGCCGAGCGGTACCGGCGTCACCGAGACGACTTGCCAGCCGTTCGGATCGTTCGATTGGGCATAGCCGCGGGTGCCATAATTCGCCGGGCCGGGGCCGGGCGCGGCGCAGCCGGCCAGTACGGCCAGCGAAGCAAAGACGAAAACGAGTTTTTTCATGACGGTTCTCCTGATGACGCCATGATAGTTTTATTGTGTCCATTTTGGCGCGCAATTACAGCTTGTTACACGTCCGCCGGGCGCACGGCGCTCCCCGCGACGAAAGGCGCGAGCGGCACGGCGTTGGCGATCGCCTGGTGGCCGGCGTTGTTCGGATGCAGGTGGTCGCCGCTGTCGTAGGCGGGCAGGATGCGGGCCGGGCTGGCCGGGTTGCGCAGCGCCAAATCGGTGTCGAGCAGGCCGTCGAATTCGCCGCCGGCGCGCATCCAGTCGTTCACCGCCCGCCGCACGCCTTCGCGCGCGGCCGTGTAGTAGACGAAGCCCTCGAAGGGCGGCAGAGTGGCGCCGACGATGGCGACATCGCGCGCGCGGGCGCGGGCGATCAGCTGGCGGTAGCCGGCGATCAGCTCGGCGGCCGGGATCGGGTTCGATCCGGGGCTGTAGCTGATGTCGTTGATGCCGATCAGCGCCACCAGGTAGCGTACGCCGGCGGTGGCCAGCACGTCGCGGTCGAAGCGTTCGAGCGCGTCGCGCCCGGCGAGCAGGGCCGTGCCGAAGTCGCCCAGCAGCGAATTGGCGCTGATGCCCCGGTTGACGACGCCGATCCGCCCGGCCGCGCCGAGCGAGGCCTGCAGGCGCCGCGCCAGGCAGTCGGGCCAGCGGTTGTTGGCGTTCGCGCTGCCGCCCTGGCCGTCGGTGATCGAGTCGCCCAGCGCCACCAGGCAGGGCGCGCCGGCGTCGACGTCGACTTCGGTGAGGAAGGGCCAGGAAGAGAACGAACGCGCGACCGGCAGCGACGTGGTGGACGTGTAGTCGCCGGCGGGCGAGACGTAACTGGTCTGGAGCGCGGCGTTGTGCAGGGTGCCGCCTTGCGCGCTGCCGGGCAGGTAGAGGCTGACGGCGAGGTCGGCCTGGTGCGGGATCACCAGGTCGACCGGGTCGGACAGGGCCGGGGCGCCGGCCGGAATCGTGATCGCCGCGGCGCCGCCGAAGCGCAGCTCGCGCAGGCTGGCCGCATTGATGGCCGCGCCGCTGGAACGCAGGGCGATGCTGGCGTGGCCGATACGCAGCGGCGTGGAGCCCATCTCGTTCGACACGCGGATGCGCACCCGGTTGCCGCCGATGCTCGCGCGCACGATCAGGCGCAGGGTCTGGCTGGTGTAGGTCTGCAAGCTGGCGGCGGGCGGTGGCCCGGCCGGGGCCGTGCCCCAGGTCGCGCACCAGCGCTGCACGGCGCCGGCCTGGGCGCGCGCGGCAGGTGCGGTCACAGCGGCGGGCGCGGCCAGCGTGGCGGCGAGCAGGGGGCCGGCTTTCAGGAAGGCGCGCCGGCTCGGGCCGGCCTCGAGGGCGCTCGCTGGGTCGTTCATGGGAAGCTCCCGCTTACAGGTTGGAAACCGGCGGCGCCGTGCAGGGCAGGGCGCAGGAACCAATCTAAATCGCGGGAGCCGGGTCGCTCAAGGGATGCACGAAACGGGATTTGCGGTAGCGCAGAGCTTCATGCGAATTGGCATGCGGTAGAGCAATTGCTTTATTACGCCAGCACCGCCAGCACCCCGTCCAGTCCGCTGACATTGAGCGCCACGTCCGCCTGCGCGCGCACCACCGGCTTGGCGCGAAACGCCACCGACAGCCCGCCGATGCCCATCATCCTGAGGTCGTTGGCGCCGTCGCCCATCACGATCGCGCGCCGCGTGTCGACGCCGAGTTCGGCGCACACGCGCGCCACGGTGCGCATCTTTTCCTCGGCGTCGACGATCCCGCCGACCACCCTGCCGGTGAGCCGCCCGTTCTCGACTTCGAGCACGTTGGCGTGCGCGTAATCGAGCCCGAGCCGCGCCTTGAGGCGGTCGGTGAAGAAGGTGAAGCCGCCCGAGACCAGCAGCGTTTTCAAGCCGGCCTGGCGCACCGCGGCCAGCATGGTTTCGGCTCCCGGCGAGAGGCGCAGCCGTTCTTCGTACACGCGTTCGAGTGCCGACGCTTCCAGGCCCGCGAGCAGGGCGACCCGCCGCGTCAGGCTGGCGGAAAAATCGAGTTCGCCGCGCATGGCCGCTTCGGTAATCTCGGAGACCTCGGCCTTCAAGCCCTGCATGTCCGCGATCTCGTCGATGCACTCGATCGTGATCAGGGTCGAATCCATGTCCATCGCCACCAGCGAAAAGTCGGCCAGCGTGCGGCCGGCTTCGATGAAGGTCGCGTCGACCTGGGCGGCCAGCGCCGCCGCCAGTACCGCGTCGACGATATCCGGTGTGTGCGCGACATCCTCACAGCGCAAAGCACCGGACGGCAAGACAGTCACCCGCGCCGGCGACGCCAGCGCGGCCAGTGCTTCCAACGTGGACGCCGCGGCGCCCGGCCCTTGCAACACCAGATTCGTCATCGTCATGCCAATAATTGTTTAATCGTTTGCTTCACCTGCAGCACCCTGCTCGCCAGGTCCGGCATGGCGGCGGTGATGCGCAGCTTGTCCTGGCCGGCCAGCTTGATGTGGCGGTTTTTCTGGATCAGGGTGATGATCCTGATCGGGTCGATCGGCGGCTTTTCCATGAACTGCAGACTGGCCGCCTCGCCGTGGGCGTCGATCTTGACGATGCCGACCGTTTTCGCGGCGATGCGCAGGCGGTGCGTCTCGATCAGCGCCTTCACCTGTTCCGGCAGCTTGCCGAAGCGGTCGATCAGCTCTTCCTGCATGTCGTCGATCTTGCCCTGGCTTTCGCAGTTCGCCAGGCGTTTATAAATCGACAGGCGCTCGTGCACGTCGCCGCAGAAGTCGGCCGGCAGCAGGGCCGGCACGTGCAGGTTGATCTCGGTCGTGGTCGACAGCGGCGCGGCGAGATCGGGCTCCTTGCCGGCCTTCAGCGAGCGCACGGCTTCGTTGAGCATGTCGGAATACAGCTGGAAGCCGATCTCCAGCATCTCGCCCGACTGGTTCTCGCCCAGCACTTCGCCGGCGCCGCGGATCTCGAGGTCGTGCATAGCCAGATAGAAGCCGCTGCCCAGTTCTTCCATCGCCTGGATCGCGTCCAGCCGGCGCTGCGCCTGCTTGGAGAGGGTCTGCACATCGCTCACCAACAGGTAGGCATAGGCCTGGTGGTGCGAACGGCCGACCCGGCCGCGCAGCTGGTGCAGCTGGGCCAGGCCGAACTTGTCGGCGCGGTGCATGATGATGGTGTTCGCGGTCGGCACGTCGATGCCGGTCTCGATGATGGTGGTGCACAGCAGGATGTTGAAGCGCTGCGCCACGAAGTCGCGCATCACCTTTTCGAGGTCGCGCTCGTGCATCTGGCCGTGGGCCACGCCGATGCGCGCCTCCGGCAGCAGCGCCTGCAGCATCGCATGGCGGTTCTCGATGGTCTCGACCTCGTTGTGCAGGAAGTAGATCTGGCCGCCGCGTTTCAATTCGCGCAGGCAGGCCTCGCGGATCACGGAGCCGTCTTCGCTGCGCACGAAGGTCTTGATCGCCAGGCGTTTTTGCGGTGCGGTGGCGATGATGGAAAAGTCGCGCAAGCCTTCCAGCGCCATGCCCAGCGTGCGCGGGATCGGCGTGGCCGTCAGCGTCAGCACGTCGACTTCGGCGCGCAGTGCTTTCAGCGCTTCCTTCTGGCGCACGCCGAAACGGTGCTCCTCGTCGATGATGACCAGGCCCAGGCGCGTGAACTTGACGTCCGGCGACAGTAGTTTATGGGTGCCGATCACGATGTCGAGCGTGCCGTCGGCCATGCCCTTGATCGCGTTGTTGATCTCCTTGCCGGTGCGGAAGCGCGACAGCTCGGCGATCTTCACCGGCCAATCCGCGAAGCGGTCGGCGAAGGTTTGCGCGTGCTGCTCGGCCAGCAGCGTGGTCGGCGCCAGGATCGCGACCTGCTTTCCGCCCATGACGGCGATGAAGGCCGCGCGCAGGGCGACTTCGGTCTTGCCGAAGCCGACGTCGCCGCAGACCAGCCGGTCCATCGGCCGGCCCGAGGTCATGTCCTTGATGACGTTGACGATGGCCTCGTGCTGGTCCGGCGTCTCTTCGAAGCCGAAGCTCTGGGCGAAGTTCTCGTAATCGTTCGACGAGTATTCGAAGGCGTGGCCGACCCGCGCCGCGCGCCGCGCGTACAAATTGAGCAGCTCGGCGGCGGTGTCGCGCACCTGTTCGGCGGCTTTTCGCTTGGCCTTGTCCCACTGGCCCGAGCCGAGCGAATGCAGGGGCGCGTCGTCGGGCGAGGTGCCGGAGTAGCGCGAAATGACGTGCAGCTGCGACACCGGCACGTACAGCTTGGTGTCCTTCGCGTATTCGAGGTGCAGGAACTCGGTCTCGCCTTCGCCCAGGTCCATCGAAATGAGGCCCATATAGCGCCCGATGCCGTGGTTGATGTGCACCACCGGGTCGCCGATCTTCAGCTCCGACAGGTCGCGCACCATCGATTCGACCTGGCTGGTCGCTTCCTGCTTCTTCTTGCCGGCGCGCCGGCCCGAACCGGCATACAGTTCGGTCTCGGTGATGAAGACCAGGTGGCCGCTCGACTCCTCGATCAGCTCGAAGCCGGCCTGCAGCGGGGCCACGCCCAGCGCCAGGCGCGCGCTGCTGGCGCGCATGCCTTCAAAGCCTTCGACCGGCACCACGTCGAGGTGGTATTCGTTGAAATACTGCTGCAGCGTTTCGCGCCGGCCGTTCGACTCGGCGCAGATCATCACGCGCGCATCGGTACGCAGCAGGTAGGCGCGCAGGTTCGCCAGCGGGTCGTCGAGGCGGCGGTTGACGGCGATGTCGGGAATCGGCGCCGACAGTTCGGAGCCGGCGCCGGCTTCGCGCCCGATGTTCCAGCGCCCGTGGCGCTTGGCGCAGGTGAAGAACTGCTCGCTCGACAGGAACAGTTCGCGCGGATCGAGCAGCGGCCGATCGCGGTCGCTTTTCAGGAAGCGGTAGCGCGATTCGGTATCAAGCCAGAAGCGGGCGATCGCTCCGTCGATGTCGCCCACCAGGGCCAGCGGGCCGTCGTCGGGCAGGTAGTCGAACAGGGTCGCCGTCTCGTCGAAAAACAGCGGCAGGTAGTATTCGATGCCGGCCGAGGCGATGCCGCTGCCGATGTCTTTGTATACCGGAGAGCGCGACGGGTCGCCTTCGAACCGTTCGCGCCAGCGGCTGCGGAAACGCGTGCGCGCCGCCTCGTCCATCGGGAACTCGCGGCCCGGCAGCAATCGCACTTCGCGCACCGGGTAGAGCGAGCGCTGGGTGTCGGCGTCGAAGGTGCGGATGGTTTCGATCTCGTCGCCGAACAGGTCGAGCCGGTAGGGCAGGGCGGAGCCCATCGGGAACAGGTCGATCAGGCCGCCGCGCACCGAATATTCGCCGGGCGACATCACCTGCGACACGTGCGAGTAGCCGGCCAGGGTCAGCTGGGCCTTGAGCCTGGCTTCGTCGAGCTTTTCGTTCTGGCGGAAGAAGAAGGTGTAGGCCGCCAGGAACGATGGCGGCGCCAGGCGCACCAGGGCGGTTGTGGCCGGCACCACCAGCACGTCGCAGGCGCCGTTGCGGATCTCGTGCAGGGTGGCCAGGCGCTCGGACACCAGGTCCTGGTGCGGCGAGAAGGCGTCGTAGGGCAGCGTTTCCCAGTCCGGCAGCAGGTGGCAGGCCAGCTTGCCGTCGGCGAACCAGCCGATTTCGTCGATCAGGCGCTGGCCGTCGCTGGCATTGGCCACGATGACGGTGAGGATGCGCTTCTCAAGCTTGAAGGCCAGGCCCGCGATAGCGAGCGCGTAGGCGTCGGACGAACCGGCAAGGGCGGGCAGGACGAAACGGTTGCCCGGTTTCGGGAGATGCTTGATGAGGTCGAAAGGCATGCGGACGTGCGCTTTGGGTTCTAGCCGATGGGTCCTCGATTATAGACGAAGCGACCCCGCACGCTTGGAACCCTGGCGGCCGCGCTTGGCCGCCAGCAGCACGCTGCCCAGGATGATGCCGAAGCCGACCGCGTGGTAGAGGCGCGGCGCCTCGCCCAGCAGCGGCCAGGCCGCCAGCGTGGCGAACAGCGGGATCAGGTACACGGACAGGCTGGCGCGCGCCGGGCCGGCGATCGCCACCAGGCGGTCGAAGCAGAAGTAGGCGCCCAGGCTCGGCACGACGGCCAGGAAAGCCAGGGCGATGTAGAGGCGCGGATCGCTGAAATTGGCCACGTCGCCGAGCGAGGCTTCGAGCACGGCGAAGGGCGCCAGCACCAGCGCGCCGCCGCCGATCAGGGTGGCCAGCTTGACGCTGCTGGGGAGTTTCGGCAGCGCCAGGCGCTTGCCCAATACTGTATAGAGCGCCCAGCCGCAGGCCGCGACCACCACCCACAGGTCGCCGGCGCCGAATGCCAGGCCGCCCAGCGCCGCAAGATCGCCCTTGGACAGCACGACCAGCACGCCGAAGATGGCCAGCAGCATGGCGCCGGCCTGCTTGCGCGCCAGCGGCGCCTTCCAGACCAGGGTTTCGAGCAGCATCACGAGCGCCGGGCAGGCGGCGAAAATGATGGCGATGTTGGCCGCGCTGGTGTGGCGCGCGCCGATGTACTGGGGGCCGACAGCCATGCCCATGCCGAGTCCAGCCAGCAGCATCAGGCGCGGGAAGTTCGCCATGATCACGTGGCGCAGGGCCCACATGCGCGGGCCGACCGCCGGCAGCAGGATCGCAAAGGCCAGCGCCCAGCGCCCGAAGGCCAGGAACAGCGGCGGCAGCGCCGCGCTCTCGGCCCAGCGCGCCACCAGCAGATTGGCGGCGAACAAGGCGGGGGTGACCAGCATGAGCGGCAATTCGGCGTTCGCGGAAGCGCTCCCGTAGCTCGCACCTGCGCGTGAATGTGATACTGGGACTGCTTCTGACACGTAAACTCCGGATTCGGCGATGCTGCACTGCGGGTGAGGATGGCGTTTCCAATGGCTGGCCGAGGCCATCACGCCCTTGAAAATGGCGAGCCGAAAGTTTACTGCACTGCACAAAAAATTTTCTTTCGTTCATCGGGCGATACGGGCGCAGGTTTGGATAGTTCTTCTTCTTTTACGGTAAAATGAAGAAGAACTATCTATTACTAGTCGTATATACAGGAGAAACGGTGGCATGAAAGACGGCGAACTCGACGAGATCGACAGGAAAATCCTGCGCACCCTGAGCCGCGACGGGCGCATCAGCAACCAGAAGCTGGCCGAGACGGTGAACCTGTCGGCGACGCCCTGCTGGCACCGCGTGCGCGCGCTCGAGGAGTCGGGCCACGTCACCGGCTACGTGGCCGTGCTCGACCAGGGCCGGCTGGGCGTGCCCGACACGGTGATCATCGAAGTGACGGTCGACCGCCATGACGACGAGATCTTCCAGGCGTTTTCGGACGCGCTGGCCGACCTGCCGGAAGTGATGGAGGCGTATCTGCTGTCGGGCGAATACGATTATTTGATCAAGGTGGCGGTGTCGGGCACGGAAGGCTACGAGCGCTTCCTGCGCCAGAAGCTGTACAAGCTGCCCGGGGTGAAGCACACGCGCTCGACGTTTACGCTGCGCTGCCTGAAGCGCAGCGCCTCCGTCACACCTTGAAGCGCGCCTACTTCGCCTTCCCGCGCAGCTTCTCGAGCTCCATGCGCAGCGCGCCGCGGTCGCTTTTTGCCGCCGCCAGCTGCGCCTGCAAGTCCTTGACTTCCAGCGCCAGGCTGTCGCGCGCGGTGGTGGCGCCGATCAGTTCCATTTCGGCCGCCAGGCGGGCGTCGGACTGGGCGCCGGACGCGGTCACGCTGCGTTCGAGCTGGCCGCGCAGGTCGAGCAGCTGGGCATCCTTGCCTTCGATCGCCAGCTGGTCCTTGGCCTTGCCGACCAGTGCATCCATGGCGATCTGGCGCGCGTTGCGCAATTCGGCCGTCAGGCGCTCGATTTCTTCGGCGCGTTCGTCGGCCGCGGCCTGGGCCGCGTCGCGCGCGGTGGCGGCGCTCTCGCCCTCAAGCAGCGCTTCCTGCAAGTCGTTTTCGGTGCGCGCCAGCGCCTCGCGCGTGCCGGCGCCGGCGGCGTGGGCGTAGTCTTCGGCCCATTTGTTCAGGTCGGCGGCGAGCGCGGGCGGCAGCTGGGCGCGTGGCGCGGCGCTGCCGGCCGGGGCGCCGGCTTCGTCGTGTGGCGATTCAGTGTTCATGGAGCGGAAAGGAGGGTGGTTGGTGGCCCCCATGATACGCCAGGCGGAAAAGTGCTGTGGCGTAATTGCATCAACGTAATAATTCGTCATGAACATGCTGTAGCATGCTGGGTTTCGACCAACATTCATCCTGCATGGACGCCCACCCGGACCTCCTTGGCGACGCCCGCGCACTGCTTGCCGACGCCGACCAGAAACTGGCGCGGCTGCGCGCCATCGAACCCTGGCTGATCGACATCTCGCTGCGCGAGAATCCGGTCGGCTCCGGCATCGGCCATACGCTGGCGGACAAGCTGCGCATCCTGCCGCAGCTGCGCGCCTTCGGCATGAAGAATATCCACCTCGGCTCGCTCGATTACGCCATGCCCGACGAGCTCGAGGTCGACGACGATTTCATGGCCTGGCTGCGCGACCACGATGTCGACATGAACGGCTGCTTCGCCTTCACCGACACCGGCGCGTTCGGCGCCGACGGCGCTTTCCAGCCATCGCCGTCGATGTTGAAGCTCCAGGCCTACACGGTGCCGAACACCCTGCACGAGGTCTACCTGAGCGACCAAGGCATGGCCGGCCTGTACGACTTCGAGACGCTGTGCCGCAACCTGCGCGCCAGCATCGCCTGGCTGCACGCGAACATCCGCGGCGACCATGGCGGGGCGCCGCGCATCCTGGTCAACATCGTCGACGGCTGCGATGCGCTGACGAATAATCTCGAGCGCAGCTGCGCGCTGCTGGCCATGCTGGCCGCCGAACACATCGAGGGCGTCAGCATCGAGGACGACCGCGGCACCTATCTGCCCTTCCAGGTGGGCGCCTGCGTGGCGATCGTGCGGCGCTGCCTGCCGCCGCCGAAGAAGGTCGTGGTGCACGTGCACGCCGGCGCCGGCTACGAAAACGCCTCGGTGATCGAAGCCCTGCTGCGCGGCGCCGACGGCGTCTGGGGCGGCTTGCCGAAGCAGGCCGCCCTGATCGGGCACGCCTCGCTGGGCGAGCTGATCGCCAACCTGGTGCGCATCGGCAACCCGCACATGGCCGCCTACCAGGTCGAACGCCTGCTGCCGCTGGCCACCGCGCTGCAGGAATGCGACTCCGGCCAGGCGGTGCCCGACGACGTGCCGGTCTTCGGCCGCAACGCCTACCGCCTGACGCTCGACTTTTTCCGCCAGACGGCGGCGCGCCCGATGGACCTGCCGCCCGAGCGCATCGGCGGGCGCTATGGCTACCGCATCTGCCCGGTCGTCAGCGACCGTCCCGTCGTCGCCGGACGCCTGGCCGAGGTCACTGGCCATGCCGCCGATGCCTTCCCCGACGCGGTCGTCGACATGATGATCCGCCTGATGCGGCGCGACCTGCGCGCCGGCCTGCGCATCCCCTACGACCAGCCCGCCGCCTTGCTGGCGCTGCACCGCCGCGCGCTCGCCACGCTCCCATCCTCCGATTTCAGCGAGAACCCATGACCACCTCACCCAGTTACGACGATCCCGGCGTCTACCGCACGCTGCTCGAATCGACCAGGGCCATTCCCTGGAAGATCGACTGGGCCAGCATGCGCTTCACCTACATCGGCCCGCAAATCGAACCGCTGCTCGGCTGGCGCCAGGACAGCTGGCAGACCGTGAACGACTGGGCCGACCGCATCCATGAGGACGACCGCCAGAAGACGGTCGACTTCTGCGTCGCGCAATCGATGGAAGGGGTCGACCACGAAGCCGACTACCGCGCCCTGACCGCGGACGGCGACCTGGTCTGGATCCGCGACGTGGTGCACGTCAAGCGCCATCCGGACGGCAGCGTCGACTGCCTGATCGGCTTCATGTTCGACATCACCGAGCGCAAGGCGGCCGAGGACAAGATCCTGCAGCTGCAGAAGGAACTCGAGAACCTGTCGTACACCGATGCGCTGACCGGCATCGCCAACCGCCGCATGTTCGACCGCATCCTCGACGTCGAGTGGAGCAAGGCGCGCGCGGCCGGCGAGCCGCTGTCCCTGGTCACGCTCGACATCGACTTCTTCAAGCAGTACAACGACAGCTACGGCCACCCGCAGGGTGACCTCTGTCTGAAGCAGGTCGCCGGCCTGCTCGACGACGCCGCCGCCCGCACGCGCGACCTGTGCGCGCGCATGGGCGGCGAGGAGTTCATGCTGCTGCTGCCGGCCACCAACGAAGAGGCGGCGCAGACCATCGCCCAGCGTTTCGTGCGCATGCTCTCGCGCGCCGCCATCCCGCACCGCAATTCGCGGGTCGAGGACGTCCTCACGGTCAGCATCGGGGTGGCGACCATCGTCCCCGGCGCGCACGATGCGCCGGGCGCCTTCCTCGACCTGGCCGACACGCGCTTGTACCGCGCCAAGACCGAGGGCCGCAATCGCATCGTCGGGGCAGGAGGGCAGGCGGCACGCGGCTGAGCCGCGCAGCGCCAAAAAAAAACCCGGCGCATGGCCGGGTAAACACTCCCAGGGCCTGCTCAAGGGGTGACGGCGACAGGCGCGAGTTGCGCCGGGATCGGCGGATTCAGGCGCTGCTCGACCGGCACCGGAAACGGGAAACCGAGCACCACCGACCGGCCGCGCACCTGGTTGCGCGCCTGGCATTTCCTGACGCAGACGGTCGCCGGCGGCGCCACCTCGACGGCGTCCTCGCCCATCACCTGGCCCATGCGGCCTCCGCTGGCGACCAGCCAGCGCGAGATCCGGCCGCAATGCAGCACCCGGTCGATGGCGCCGCTGCGGTCACGGATGAGATTGACGCACGCCGGTTCGTCGACGCGGTCGGCCACCTGGGTGCTGTCCCGGCCAACGAACTTGCGTGAAAAGCTGTTCGCGAAATTGATGCGCGACGGCACGACGATCGTCGTGTCCTTGTACGGGACGACATCGCCTTCGCGCTGCCGGAAATTGCCGTTGTCGAAATAAAAGGCCTCCGCCGCGAGCACGTGGGTGAACAGTGTCCGCGTTTGATCGGCGCGCTCCGGTTCCATCTGGAACAAGCCGCCATTCGCGCAATCCTTGGCCTGGATTTTCATGGTGAGGCCGGGTCCTTCGCGCAGGATCGCGAAGGTCTCGTCCTTCAAACTGAGTTCGACGCCGCCCGTCAACACCAGGCCGCGGTGATCCGGGACTTTGCGCTCGAAGACGGGCGTGCGTCTGCCGCCGGTCATGTCGAGCGGATTCGGCGCGCCGGTGAATGTGTAATTGAAGATACCGAAGGTTTTTTTATCGATATCGAATTCGACGTATTTGCCGCGCACCGCGATAAGCTCCCCGGCGCCGAGATCATTCGCGGCGATGGTGCGGTCCTGTGGCCCGCGCAGGCCGAGTACGGTAAATCCGCCGCCTTCACAACCGGCGGACGAGGCCGCGCTGGCCTGGCCGGCAAATCCCGCGGACAGCAGGCAGGCAAGCAGGACGACGGGCAAGCGCCGGGCCGCGCCCGGGCGCGGCTGCGCCGTCGACGGATCGGGGAACGGACAATGAGGATGCTGGCGACGATTCATCTGGGTCTCCTGGTATGTGATAGGAACGCATTCGACGATCAATGACGTGAGCAAACGGCATGCCAGGCGGCGCGGCGGCCTCATGCGGGGCGCGCGTCCGATCCATGCCGCGGCATGCGGCGCCCATGTGGGTGATATCCCCCACCCGGCACGCCTTATCCCCCACCCATTCCGGCAGCGTAAAAAGTTAACAAAAGGATGTGCTCGCCAAGCAGTCGAGCGTAATATGCAAGCTGGGTCGGACGCGGCGCTCCCGGCAGGTCTGCGAGCAGTGGCGCGCCGCTCGCTTTCGACTCTTTTCGCCGGCTCATCCTTGCGGACTTGATCATGCATCGTACCGACACCGTCGCCGATAGCCAGTTCGACCTCCTGCGGCGATTCCTGCTGCTCGGCCTGATCGCCATCAGCCTCGCATCGGCCGTTTCCGCCGCCTCGATGTCGCGTTTTCTCACAGATCGCCTGCTGCAGCGCGATGCCGAAGTCACCCGGGATTTCGTCCAGAACGTCATGGACATCGAGCTTGCCAAGGGCTATACACTCGACCATCCCGAAGCTGCCAAAGGACTCGTCGACTTCCTCGAGCACATCGCCTCCATGCCGGACGTGGTGCGGGCTAATGTCTACGGCAAGGATGCGACCTTGCTCTGGTCGAGCGAGAATCGTCTCGGGCTGGGAAAGAAATACGGCCAGAATCCCGAATTGAGCGGGGCTCTCGCAGGCAACCTCGAAATCGAAAGCGGCGAAGTCGACGTCCGCGCGCGGGCAAAGGCGGAACACGTCAACCTCGGCAAGACGCATATGCGCTTCGTCGAAATGTATATTCCCATGCGCGATGCCGGCACCACGGCCGTGATCGGCGTCGTCGAGGTGTACCGGATTCCGAATGCACTGTCGCAGGCCATCAATGCCGGTACAGGGCTCACCTGGATGCTGTCGATCGGCATCGGACTGTTTTTATTCCTGGTGCTGTTCTGGATCGTCCAGCGGGCGGACCGGCACATCCGCGCGCAGCAGGAACGCCTGATCGAATCCGAAACCATGGGCGCCATCGGCGAAATGGCGTCCGCGGTCGCCCATGGGATACGCAATCCCCTGTCGTCGGTCAGGTCGTCGGCCGAAGTGTGGCAGGACGCGCCGGGCGCCGCCGGCGTCGAATCGGCGCGCGACATCATTGGGGAAGTCGACCGCATCGACCAATGGATCCGCCAGCTGCTCACCTATTCCGCGCTGCCCGACTACCGGAAAGAGGCGGTCGACCCGCAGGCGCTGATCGAAGCCTGTGTTGCCGGATTCGAAAAGGAAATGAAACAAAAGCGGGTCACGCTGGCGCTCGCGCTGCCCGACGGGCTGCCAAGAATCCAGGCGAATGCAGCCTTGCTGATGCAAGTATTGAACAACCTGATTTGCAATGCGCTCGAAGCGATGCCGGCCGATGGCGGCGCGATCGTCATTGCAGGCAACAGCTCGCCCGACCTCAGGAAAGTCGCCATCGAGATCAGCGATACCGGCTCGGGCATCGATCCGGCGCACATCGACAACATCTGCCAACCGTTTTTCACGACCAAAGCCAAGGGACTCGGCGTCGGGCTGACACTGGTGCGCCGCATCGTGCGGCGTTTTGGCGGCCAGGTGCATATCGCTAGCACCCAGGGCAAGGGTACCGTCGTCACTCTCGGTTTTCTATCCGCCTGAATCATGACGCGCGCCATTCTGATCATCGAAGACGAACTGGTGCTGGCAAAGAATATCAAGACCTATCTCGAGCGGCGCGACTATGAAGCGGTGGTCGTGCATTCGGGCGAGGAGGGCATCGCGCGGCTGGGCGATTTCCTGCCCGACGTCGTCGTCCTCGATTACCACCTGCCTCGCATGAATGGCCTGGAAGTCCTGGCGCACATCCGCGGCCGCTTCCCGTTCATCAAGGTGATCATCGTCACGGGCAATGCGACCGTCGAGCTGGCTGTCCAGGCGATGAAACTGGGCGCATGCGACTACCTGTGCAAGCCGGTGATGCTCGGCGAACTCAAATTGCTGATCGATCGCGCGGTGGGACAGGCGCGCGTCGAAAAAACGCTCGATTACATGCAGGCGCAGCAGGCCAGCAAAAGCGAATTGAAACACCTGTTGGGGGAGTCGCCCCCGATGCTGGCGCTGAAGGAAAGCATCCGGCGCCTGGCGCAGGCAGAGTGCCTGTTGTTGGACAACGATTTGCCGACGGTGCTGATAACCGGCGAAACGGGGACAGGCAAAGAGCTGGTCGCCCGGGCGGTGCACTTCGAGGGCCCGCGCAGGGCCCAGCCCTTCATCGAACTCAATTGCGCCTCCATCCCGCCGCACATGCTCGAAGCCGAGCTCTTCGGATACGAACGCGGCGCCTTCACCGATGCGCGCGAACGAAAATACGGCTTGATCGAAGCGGCGGAGGGCGGCACCCTGTTTTTGGATGAAATCGGCGAACTCGCGCTGGGCATGCAGGCCAAGCTCCTGAAAGTATTGGAAGAGAAGAAAGTACGCCGCCTGGGGGGACTGCGCGAGCACCGCATCGACTTCCGGGTCGTCGCCGCGACCAACCAGGATCTGGATCTGAACGTGCTAAAAGGGAAATTCCGGTCCGACCTGTATTACCGGCTGAAGATGGTGCGGCTGCCTGTGCCGCCATTGCGCGATCGGGCAGGCGACATCATCTTGCTGGCAAAGGCCTTCCTGGCAATGCATGGCGCGCGCTATCGCAAGCCCGGCCTGTTTCTCACCGACCCCGCCCAACAGGCCCTGCTCGACTGGCACTGGCCGGGCAACGTGCGCGAACTTCGGAACATGCTCGAGCAGATCGCGCTCATGGCGCAACAGGACGCCATCACCCCCGAAGAACTGTCGCTGCCCTCGGCATTGGCGGGCAATACGCAGGCTGCGCTGCCTTCGCTCGTGGGCGCAACAAACGCGGCCCCGTCCCTGAACCTGGAAAGCATCGAGCGCCGCTATCTGATGGCGGCGCTGGGAAGCGCCGAATGGAACGTGACGCGCGCGGCGCGTTTGCTGGGATTATCGCGCGATGCCCTACGTTACCGGATTGAAAAATACAGCATCAAGAGCGGCTCGGAATAGCCAATCCTGCTCAGGCCTGCGCCGCGGCGCGGTTCGCCACCCCGAACGGCACATGCACCATCGGGATCGTCCCGCCCGGCGCGGCGCGCAGGTGGGTCAGCTGGTCGTCGAAAAAGATGTGCGGCCGGAACACGTCAAGCACGCGCGACTTGTCCATGCCGCCGAGGAAGAAGGTTTCGTCGGCCGAGACGCCCCAGCTCTTCAGGGTCGTGACGACCCGCTCGTGCGAGGGCGCGCTGCGCGCCGTGATGATGGCGATGCGCACGATGCGGCGGTAGCCGGCGTCGCGGCGCTGGGCGCGTTCCTCCAGGCGCTGCATCATCGCCAGGTTCTTGAACAGGTTGGCCAGCGGCCCCGGGCTGTGCGGCCGGCCCATGTGCAGGGTCTCGTGGGCGTGGAACTGGTCGAGGCCATCCCGCTTGAAGATGGTTTCCGACTCGTCGTCGGCCAGCACGCCGTCGAAGTCGAAGGCCACGCGCAGCTCCAGGTCGTCGTCGCCGTCGTCGATCTGCGAGGGCAGCACCAGGCCGGCGGGGTAGTTCACGGCGATCGCGCTTTTGACGTCTTCCTCGTTGGCGGAGAGGAAGAGCGAGGCATTGAAGGCCGGCAGGTAGGAGTAGGGCGACTTGCCGGTCATGAAGGCGGCGCGCGAGATGTCGAGGCCGTAGTGCGCGATCGAGCGCAGCACGCGCAAACCCGTCTCCGGCGAGTTGCGCGAAAACAGCACCACCTCGACCGGCGACTGGCGCGGAAAGCATTTGTTAATGTTCAGGAAGCGCTTGATGAAGGGGAAGGCCACCCCCTTGCCGAGGATGGCGTCGAGGTGCTGTTCCTGGTACAGCCGGTATTGTTCCGGCCCCTTGTCGAGATAGACCTGGTGCGAGGCGGAGAGGTCGAACAGGGCGCTCGAGGCGATCCCGATCACGAGTTTTTGTTCAATCGGAAATGACATTCAGGCGTCCTGGGGGCGAAGGGAATCGAAGCAGGGGAGCAGGCGCGGCGTGACCACCAGCGCCACCAGCGAGGCGTCGCCCGGCGAAGCGTCGCCCGGCGAAGCGTCGCCCGGCGAAGCGTCGCCCGGCGAAGCGTCGCCCGGCGGGTCGTCGGCCGCCAGTTCGCCGGCATCGACCAGCAGGCGCAGCTTGGCCAGCGCGTCGGCGCTGGCCAGCACGCCGCCCAGCGCGCCCGGATGCGGCGTGCCGGCGTCGAGAATGGCCTGGGCCACGCTGGCCGGAAACGCCCATTCGAGCGCGATCCCGTGCGCCAGGCGCCGCGCCTGGCCGAGCAGGGCGGCGGCGAAGGCGTTCGAGCGCGGCAGCACGTCCTCGTTGTAGACCTGGTCGATCAGGCGGAAGGCCACGATCAGGCCGACGTTCTGGATCAGTCCCGCGAGGTAGGCTTCGAAGGGATTGGCGCCGGCGTGCGGCGCCAGCGTCGCGCAGGCGAGCGCGCATTTTTCCGACTGCATCCAGACCTGGGGCGCGACCAGTTTCGCGAAGCGTCCCGTCTGCATGCTGATCACGGGGCGGAAGGCGACGCGCGCGAGCAGCATGCGCAGGCCGTTCTGGCCCAGCAGCATGAGGGCGCCCTCGATGTTTTTCACCGGCGACGGCGGCCGGTAGAAGGAACTGTTCGCTTCGCGCACGACCTCGGCCACCAGCACCACGTCCTGCGCCACCATGCGCGACAAGGCGGCGTTCGACATGCTCTCGTCGCGCAGGCTGCGCAGCAGTTCCGGGATCACGGCCGGCACGCGCGGCACCAGTTCGGCGGCGCGCGCGGGCGCATCGGCCAGGCGCGCCAGTTCGTCGAGGATCAGGCGTTCGGTCGCTTCCGGTGCGTCGCCGCCGGCGGCGCCGGCCAGCCAGCGGAAGAAGGCGGCGTCGACCAGGGCATTCGCGCCATGCGCATCGGGCGCGCCGGCCACCGGCGCGGCCGGCGCGGGCGATGGCGGCGGCCCGGCCTGGAGGCGGACGTCCTGGCGCCGGCCAGCACCGAACAGGCGCGCAAACCAGTTTTTCATTGTCGGGAAGCCTCGGCCGTGGAGAAGCGCCGATTTTACCTGACAAGGCCGGCGAAGCGAGAGCGAAGTGGGCCGGCCGACCGGCCGGCCCTGGGGAGCACGCAGGGGAAACGCGTCCCGTGAAAATCGCCGTTAGCGCACCGGCGGCGGCGGCGTGGTGGGGGTGGTGGGGGTGCCGGTCGTGCCGGTGTTGCCCATGGTGCCCATCGTGTCCGAGGTGCTGCCGGTCGTGCCGGTGGTGGGCGTGCTGCCGGTGACGCCGGTGGTGGGGTTGCCGCGTTCGGTCATGCCGGAGCCGCTCTTCATCGTGCCCGAACTGCTGGCGCCCGACGTGGACATGTCGGCCGTATCGGTCGATTTGCAGGCGGCCAGGCCGAGGGCCATGCTGGCGGCGGCGATCAGGCTTAGCGTGGTTCGTTTCATCGTGTACCCTCCGTGGATGTGCGAGATCTTCATCATGCGAGCGCTCTTTTGCATCCGCCATAGGAAGCGGGCGTCAGCGCATGTAGGAGATGCCGGACAGTCAATGTGCAAGAGTGACCGGTTTTCACGCCGACGGACGACTTGCCTCAGCCTTGGGCGCCGATCCACGCGACCAGCGCGCCCGACACCAGCGGCCGGCTGAACAAATACCCCTGGCCCTTGGCGCAGGCTTGCCCGCGCACCGCGTCGAGCTGGGCGGCGGTCTCGATGCCTTCGGCCACGGTGTTCATCCCCAGGCTTTGCGCCACCTTCACCGTGGCCTCGATCAGCACCCGGTGGTGGTGGCTGGTGTCGGCCTTGCAGACGAAGGAGCGGTCGATCTTGACCGTGTCGACCGGCAGCAGGTGCAGGCTCGACAGCGAGGAATAGCCGGTGCCGAAATCGTCCAGCGCCAGCTTGATGCCGAGCGCCTTGAGTTCGTGCAGGCGCACCTGGGTCTGCTCGTCCTGGGCCGCCAGGCTTTCGGTGACCTCGAGCTGCAGGCTGGACGCGGGCATGCCGGTCGCGGCCAGGATGCCGGCCACTTTCGGCGCCCAGTCGGGCTGGGCCAGCTGGGCGCGCGACAGGTTCACCGCCATCAGGCGCGGCGCGCGGTCGCCCAGCTGTTCGCGCCAGCGCATGAAATCGACGCAGGCGCGCTCCAGCACGAAGTCGCCGATCTGGTCGATCAGCCCGCATTCCTCGGCAATGCCGATGAAGTCGAAGGGCGGCACCAGCCCGCGCGTCGGATGCTGCCAGCGCACCAGGGCCTCGACCCCGGCCGAGTGGTCGATGCTGCCGTCGGCGCGCAGGCCGACCACCGGCTGGTAGACCACGAACAGCTGCTCTTCGGCGAGGGCCGTGCGCAGCTGGGCTTCGATGTCGGCGCGGCGCGCGGCGCGTTCGCGCATCGCGGCCTCGAACAGCACGTGGCGGGCGCCGCCGGCGCGCTTGGCTTCGATCATGGCGATGCCGGCGTCGCGCATGGCTTCGTCGGCGTCGCCGCCCATGCCGGTATCCCAGAACACGCCGATGCTGGCGCGGCAGGCCACCTCGATGCCGTCGATCGTCTGCGGGCGCGCCAGCGTGTCGAGCAGGCGCAGGGCCAGGCGCTCGGCTTCGTCGCGGTGGCGCAGGCCGTCGAGCAGCACCACGAATTCGTCGCCGCCGACGCGCGCCACCAGCCCGGCCCCGCCGGCCGCCGGATCGATGCGGCCATTCGCGGGCAGGCCGCCGGCGCGCATGCGGTCGGCCAGCGACGCCAGCAGGCTGTCGCCGACCGCGACCAGCAGGCGGTCGCCGGCGCCCTGGCCGAGGGTGTCGTTGATGCGGCGGAAGCGGTCGCAATTCAGGAACAGCAGCGCGAAGCGTTCCTCGTTCGCGTCCCGGTTGAGCAGGCCTTGCAGCTGTTCGACCGCCGCCGCGCGGTTCGGCAGGCGGGTCAGGGTGTCGGTGCGGGCGGCGCTGCGCAGGCGCCGCCGCAGGTTGTCCTGCTCGCGCTGCGTTTCCAGGGTGGCGTCGGTGATCGCCGCCATCAGGCGCCCGCTGTCGAGTTTCATCAGGCTGATCGACAGCACCTGGGGCGCGCCCGGCGCCCCGGTCAGTTCGCCGAGCGGCACGCGCAGCGCGTCGCAGACCACGCCCGAGGGCTGGTCGAAGGCGTCGGCCAGGACTTTGACTTGCGGCGCCACGCCGTCGAGCACGGCGAACAGGTTATCGAGCCCGCCGTCGCGCGCCAGCGGCATCAGGAGGTTCGAGGCCATCGGGTTGAGCATCTCGACCGCACCGCCGGCATCGGTCTGCACCAGGCCGATCGGGGCGCGGTACAGGAACTGGACGAGCGCCTCGTAGGCGTCGATCTGCTCAACCTGCATTGCGGCTTCGCTGTGGAGGGTTTTCATGCGTGGAGAGCTCCGGAGTCCATTCGGCGACGCGGTTGCGTCCCTGGGTCTTGGCATGGTACAGCGCTTCGTCGGCGCGCTTGACCAGGGCGTCGATGCCGCCCGCCGTCCCGTCGAGGATGGCGACGCCGGCGCTGACCGTGTAGGCGATTTCGTAGCCGTCGGCCGCGACCAGGCGGGTCGCCACCAGCGCGCGCAGGCGGTCGGCCACCAGCAGCGCCTGTTCGGCGCCGGTCGAGGGCAGCAGCACGGCGAATTCCTCGCCGCCCAGGCGCGCCACGGTGTCGACCGCGCGGAAGGTGTCGCGCAGCGCATTGGCCAGGTCGCACAGCACGCGGTCGCCGGCCGGGTGGCCGTAGCGGTCGTTGATGTGCTTGAAGTGGTCGGCGTCGAACACGATCAGGGCCAGCTGGCGCGGGGTGTGGGCGGCGCGGTCGAGTTCGATCTCGGCGGCCTCGAAGAAGGCGCGCCGGTTCGCCAGCGAGGTCAAATGGTCGCAGAAGGCCGCCTGGCGCCGTTTCTCGGTGGCGGCGCGCTTGTCGCTGATGTCGCGCAGGATCAGGCAGTAGGCCGGGGCATGCGGGTCGTCGCCGAAGGCCTCGCGGTCCGGCAGCGGCGCGATCAGGGCGCTGCACCAGAACTGGCTGCCGTCGGCGCGCAGGCGCAGGCCTTCGTCCATGCTCCAGCCGTTGTTGTCGGCTTCGCGCAGGCGGTCGAGCAGGTGCTCGTCCGTCATCGCATCCTGCGGATAAAAAATCGAGTAGGGCGAGCCGATCACGTGTTCGCCGAAGCCGGTCACGCGCGCGATGCTGTCGTTCCAGTCGCACAGGCGGCCGTCGCGGTCGAGCGCGGCCAGTGCGTAGTCGCTGATGCGGGTCAGGATGGCGTTCAGCCAGGCGTCGCTCTGGCGCAGCTGGCGCTCGCGCCGCATCTCGGCCGTCACGTCGGAGATCACCGCCATCAGGCGCGCGTCGTCCAGTTTCAGCAGGGTCAGCGACAGGATTTGCGGCGTGCGCGTGCGCGCCTGCTCGTTGGCGCGCAGGTGGATGTGCAGGCCTTCGAAGACCATGCCGTTACTGCGCGGGTATTGCTGGCATTGCAGGCGCAGCTCGGGCGCCACGCTTTCCAGCGCGGTGAACAGGTTGGTCAGGCAGCCGTCCGGCGACAGCGGCATCAGGAGCTGGGCCGAGATCGGGTTGATCATCACGATCTCGCCATCGAGGCCCGCCTGCACCAGGCCGACCGGCGCCAGGTACAGGAACTGCATCAGCGCCTCGTGCTCGGCGCGCAGGCTTTCCACGCTGTCGTCGATCGGGGTTGCCAGGGCGGTCACCGGCGCTGCACCAGTACATACCGGGTGCCGCTGGCGGCGCTCGCCAGCAGGCGCAGCTTGACCTTGACCGGCCGCATGCGCAGGGTCAGGACGTAGTCGATCGTGTCGTCGAGCTCACTGCCGTCGGCCATGGCGTCTTCGAAGCGCTGGGCGACCAGGAAGTTGTTCAGGCAGGGCGCCACGTTCGTGAACAGCGGCTCGCCGATCACGCGCTGCGGCGACAGGCCGGCGGCCTGCGATTCGAACGCGTTGTAGCGCTGCACATTGGCCTCGGCGTCGAAACCGATCACGCCGAAGTCGAGCGCGTCGATTTGTTCCTGGCTGCTGGCGTCGAGCACGTCGGCCAGGCCGCGCGCATCGAACGGTGTGGTTGCACTGGTCATATTGGATCTCCGTCTTCCGGTCGATGTGAAAAATTGATGAATTGATTCGAGGAAACAAATGTTGGCATGCGTGCGCCCCGGTGTCAATCGCGCGCGCGCCGGCGGTGACAATTCTAGCGTGCGGTTGACACAATGGGCGACTCGCGGGCACCATCGCCTTCCTTTATTTGTCGAAGTGAGCAATATGGAAGCGCTTGCGCATCCGCAGTGGTGGCGGCACGGGCCCGCGCTCGAGCGCGTCGTGCGCGACCTTGTGGCGGCGGAACTGTCCGCGGCGCGCCCCGGGCGCAGCCTGGCGCCGCCCGCGTCCTGGCCTGCCGGCCTCGATCTGGCCGTCGATCTCGGCGCCGATTCGCTGGACTTGATGGGCGCCGCGACCGCGCTCGCCGACCTGCTGGGCTTTGTCCGCGCCGGCATGGACGACGCCTTGCTGGCGCAGCCCCGCCTGGCCCACTGGATCGGCACGGCGCAGGCCAGCCTGGCCATCGACGACAGCGTGCTGACCTTCCGTACCTCGGGCAGCTCGGGCGCCCCGAAGCGCTGCGCCCACCATCTCGCCGGCCTGTGGCGCGAAGTGGACGAACTGGCGCGCCTGGCGCCGGGCCGGCGCCGCATTCTCGCCGCCGTGCCGGCCCATCATATCTACGGCTTCCTGTTCACCGTGCTGCTGCCGCAGGCGTCAGGGGCGGCGCTGCCGGTGCTGGAGCTGCGCGGCGCCTCGCCGGCGGCGCTGGCCGGCATGGCGCAGGCGGGCGACCTGGTGGTGGGGCACCCGGATTTCTGGGGCCAGGTGGCGGCGCTGGCGCCGGCCTTCGCGGCGGACGTCGTCGGCGTCAGTTCGGGTGCGCCCTGTCCGGATGCGACGGCGCGTGCGCTGCAGGCGGGCGGGCTGCGCCTGCTGCAAGTGTACGGCAGCTCGGAGACGGCCGGCGTCGGCTGGCGCGAACGGGCAGGGGAGCCGTACCGCCTGTTTTCGTACTGGCGCCGCGCTCCAGACGAAAACACGATCGCGCGCATGGCCGCGGGCGGGTCGGAATGCTTCCCGCTGCAGGACCGGCTCGACTGGGTCGACGCCACGCGCTTCCTGCCGAACGGGCGCATCGACCAGGCGGTGCAGGTGGGGGGCGGCAACGTGTTCCCGGCCTACGTGGCCGAGGTGCTGGCCATGCATCCGGACGTGGCGCAGTGCGCCGTGCGCCTGATGCGGCTCGACGAGGGCGCGCGCCTGAAGGCCTTCGTGGTGCCGGCCGCGGGCTGTGCGCCGGCGCCGCTGCGCGCGGCGCTGGCAAGCTGGATTGCCGAGCGCCTGACGCCGGCCGAGCGGCCGGCGGCCTACTCCTTCGGCCCCGCGCTGCCGCGCCAGCCGGGCGGCAAGGGCGCCGACTGGATCATCGGCGCCTGGGAGTGAACTACTGCGCCGGCACGAACACGGGCGCCGCCGGCGGCTGCGCCGCTGCGCCGTCCGCACGCGGATGGCGCTCGTCGTCGTCGTCGGTCATGAACTCTTCTTCTTTCACCGCCGGCGGATTCAGGCGCGCCGGGTCGATGTCGATCGTGCGCAGCTGCGGCATCTCGGCGAATTCGGCAAGAATCCAGTCGTCGTTCTCGCGCACCACGCCTTCCGGTTCGGGGCGCTCGACTTGCGCTCGCTTGGCCAGGGCCACCTGCATGTAGTCGAGCCAGATCGGCAGGGCGAGGGTGGCGCCGAATTCGCGTCCGCCCAGCGAACGCGGCTCGTCGTAGCCCATCCAGGCCACGGCCACGATGTTCCCGCCGTAGCCGGCGAACCAGCCATCGAACGCGTCGCTGGTGGTGCCGGTCTTGCCGGCGATGTCGCTGCGCGCCAGGCGCTTGGTGGCGGCGGCGCCGGTGCCGTAGCGCGTCACGTCGCGCAGCATGCTGTCGGTGACCCAGGCATTGCGCGCGTCGAGTACCCGCGCGCTTTCCTGGCGCGCCGCCGGCGGCTTGGTCTCGCTCAGCACCTTGCCGTCGCCGTCCTCGATGCGGGAAATCAGGTAGGGCTGGACGCCATAGCCGCCGTTCGCGAAGACCGCGTAGGCGCCGGCCATCTGCAGCGGCGTCACCGCGCCGGTGCCCAGGGCCAGCGTCAGGTTCTGCGGATGGCGCGCCAGGTCGAAGCCGAACTTGCCGAGGAAGTCGTGGGTGTAGGGCACCTCGAGCGCGCGCAGCAGGCGGATGGTCGGCACGTTCTTCGAGTGCGCCAGCGAATAGCGCATCGTGACCGGGCCGCTGAAGACGTTGTCGTCGTTCTGCGGCGACCAGTCGGCGCCGGCATTCTCGCCCGGCATGGTCAGCGCCTCGTCCAGGATCAGCGTGCCCGGCGAATAGCCCTTCTGGACGGCCGCCGAATACACGAAGGGCTTGATCGCGGAACCGGGTTGGCGCCATGCTTGCGTGACGTGGTTGAACTTCTGCAGGTTGTAGTCGAAGCCGCCGACCAGTGCCTGGTAGCCGCCGCTATCGGCGTCGATCGCCACAAAAGCGGCCGCCACCAGCGGCACCTGGGTGATGCCCCAGCCATCCTTCCCAAGTTTACTGATGCGCACCACCGCGCCCGGCGCGATGCGCTGGCTTTCCCTGGCCTTGTCCGACAGAGCGGCCGCGGCGAATTTCAAACCGGCGCCCGAGATGGTGATGGCGTCGCCGTCGATGGTCTCGACCTTGACGCGTTTGGCGGAGGCCTCGACCACCACCGCCGGCTCCAGGCCGTCGCTCGACGGGCGTTTTTGCAGCGCTTCGACGATGGCGTCTTCGCGTTCCTCGGCGTTCTCGGGCAGTTCGATGCGCACTTCCGGGCCGCGGTAGCCGTGGCGGCTGTCGTAGGCCAGCACGTTGCGGCGCACCGAGTCGTAGGCCGCCTCCTGGGATTTCGAGTCGATCGTCGTGATCACCTTGATGCCGCGCGTGTACGACTCCTCGGCGTACTGGGCGAACACCGCCTGGCGCGCCAGTTCGGCCACGTACTGGGCGTGGGTGCCGAATTCCTGCGGCTTCGAGTGCACGCGCAGCGGTTCGGCCACCGCTTTGGCATACTGCGCCTGGTCGATGTCGCCCAGGTCGCGCAGGCGGCGCAATACCTGTTCCTGGCGCAGCTTGGCGCGTTTCGGGTTCACCGCCGGGTTGTGGCGCGCCGGGTTTTGCGGCAGGCCGGCCAGCATCGCGGTTTCCGCAATCGTCAGCTGGTCGAGCTTCTTGCCGAAATAGCTGCGCGCGGCGCTGGCGAAACCGTAGGAGCGCTGGCCCAGGTAGATCTGGTTCATGTACAGCTCGAGGATCTGGTCCTTGGTCAGGGCGTCCTCGATTTTATAGGCCAGCACGACTTCGTTGAGCTTCCTCGACAAGACCTTTTCCTTGGTCAGGAAGAAGTTACGCGCGACCTGCATGGTGATGGTCGAGGCGCCGCCGGAGCCGAAGCCGCCCGTCACGTTGGCCTTGACGGCGCGCGCCGCGCCCACCCAGTCGATGCCCTTGTGTTCGTAGAAGCGCGCGTCTTCGATCGCCAGCACGGCCTTCTTCATCATCGGCGGAATCTGTTCGATCGGCATGAAGTCGCGGTGCTCCTCGCCGAACTCGCCGATCAGCACATTGTCGGCGGTGTAGATGCGCAGCGGGATCTTCGGCTTGTAGTCGGTGACGGCGTCGATCGAGGGCACGTTCGGAACGATCGCCATCATGAACCAGACGGCGGCGCCGGCGATCGCGAGGACGATGGCGGCGAGGATGAAGAAGATGAAGCCCTGCTGTCGCTTCATTCCGTGCTGCGGCCGGAAGGCCTTCAATGGCTTGGTCAAAACAGTGTTCTCCTGCTGTGGGCCACGTAAAAGGCAGGCCCGGCGGGGCATTATAATCCGCTTTCTTTCGAACACTCCTTATGCGATAGTCACGCCTTCAGGCTCCCTTAAGAAACGCCTGGCACTCCCCGACCCAAGGAATACGATGCCCTACGATCCCGCCCCGACGCCAGTCAAGCCCTACATCCCGGCGACGGCGACCCTCCCCGAATTCACCGTGCGCGCCCTCGTCATGGGCGTCGTGCTGGGCATGATTTTCGGCGCTTCCTCGCTCTACCTGGTCTTGAAGGTCGGCCTGACCGTCAGCGCCTCGATCCCGGTGGCAGTGATCGCCATCACGCTGTTCGGCATGTTCAAGAAGATGGGCGGGCGCGAGTCCACCATCCTGGAAAACAGCATCACGCAGACCGCCGGTTCGGCCGGCGAGTCGCTCGCCTTCGGCCTCGGCGTCACCATGCCGGCGATTATGATCCTCGGCTTCGACCTCGAGATTTCGCGGGTGATGCTGGTCGGCGTACTGGGCGGCCTGCTCGGCATCCTGATGATGATCCCGATGCGGCGCACGATGATCGTCGACGCCCACCGCGACCTGAAATACCCGGAAGGCACGGCCTGCGCCGAAGTGCTGAAGGCCGCCGCCACCGAAACCTCGCGCGAGGCCGCCGGCGAAGTGCGCGAAGCCGGTTCCGATGCGGCGCGGGACGCCAAGCGCCGCGCCGCCATCATCTTCGGCGGCTTCGGCCTGGGCCTGCTGTACAAGGTCGCCAACGTCTCGCTCAAGGGCTGGAAGGATGTCGCCAACTTCGAGTTCGGCGCACCCCTGAAGGCAGGTTCCGCCGGCGCCGAGATTTCGCCCGAGCTGGTCGGCGTCGGCTACATCATCGGCCCGCGCATCGCGTTCACGATGGCGGCCGGCGGCGTGCTCTCGTATTTGCTCCTGATCCCGATGATCAAGTTCTTCGGCGAGCTGCTGACGGTGCCGCTGTCGCCCGGCACGATGCTGATCAAGGATATGGGCCCCGACGACATCCGCAACGCCTATGTGCTGTATATCGGCGCCGGCGCCGTGGCGGCGGGCGGCCTGATTTCGCTGGTGCGCTCGCTGCCCTCGATCTGGAACGGCCTGCGCGCCGGCCTGGCCGGGATGAACGGCGGGAAGGCCAGTGCCGGGCCGGCGCTGCGCACCGACCAGGACATCCCCTTCAAATGGGTCGCCATCGGCTGCCTGGCGATCATCGCCATCATCACCTTCGCCACGCCGCTGCACATGAATTTGCTGGGCGCCTTGCTGATCCTGGTGTTCGGCTTCCTGTTCTCGACCGTGTCCTCGCGCCTGACCGGCGAAGTCGGTTCCTCCTCGAATCCCATTTCCGGTATGGCGGTTGCCACGCTGTTGTTCACCTGCCTGATCTTCCTGGTGATGGGCTGGACCGGCGGGCGTTATTACGTGACGGCCTTGTCGGTCGGCGCCATCGTCTGCATCGCGGCCAGTAATGCCGGCACCACCTCGCAGGATTTGAAGACCGGCTTCCTGGTCGGCTCGACCCCGCGCCTGCAGCAGTACGCGATCCTGTGCGGCGCTTTTGCCTCCGCGCTGATCCTGGGGCCGATCCTGCTGAAACTGAACGACGCCGGCACCGTGTACGTGCCGGCCGCCCAGGTCGCGCCCGG